>Ga0302325_10006178_pt1 | contig 27007 bp, 25 predicted proteins | sample Palsa_T0_2_FD_201948 | JGI IMG/M metagenome (GOLD analysis project Ga0302325, IMG submission 201948) | Peat permafrost microbial communities from Stordalen Mire near Abisko, Sweden - Palsa_T0_2 | ecosystem: Environmental > Terrestrial > Soil > Palsa > Peat permafrost | place: Sweden: Abisko... | reverse complement strand
CAAGGGCTTCACGCATGAGGAAATTTTCGGACTCTTGAAAACGGAGATTACCTTTCGACGGCTCGGCAACTAACCCGCTGTCCCGGTTGCCGGTCTCATTCCGAATCGTGTGTATCGACCCTGCGACGGGCATTTAGTTGCTTTTGACTCCCATCCCAAACCGTGTCTTGATGCGTATATGCCAACGCAAATAGCCGTGAAGATCCACACGAATTACACGCAGGTGTTGATCTACGTCAGCGTAATCGGAAGGACCTTCGTCGGGGCCATCGATATCGAGGTGATCGAAGACCTGCATGAGAAATTGGATATGACACCGGAAGAAGCTGAAGACTATGTGGTCCGTCACCAAGAAGCATTTGCGGACATCGTGTTGGCGAAATTTGTAAGCGCGCCGAGATCATTCTCCGCCATGCCTGGCGCGCCAAATATCGTCCGCAGTCGATTAGAACTCAAAGACTGGGGACTTTTCTCGCGGCCGTTTCTCATGCCCGATTTAAGTCCATCTGAGTGATCAGACTGCGGCCGCGAGGATCACAATGATCAAAAAGATCGTTCGCTTTCCTGGTCAGTCCGCGGCGCGGCGGCGAATGGATAGGCACGAACGCCGCGTCCGTTGCGAAGTCTCGCCGCGCTGGATTCAGTTCTCTCATCAAATCGATCGGCACAGCGATCAAGATTATCTGCGCTTAGATGTCATGACGCTTGATGCCAACGAGAAGGGTAGAAAACTCTGTGAGCTGATCATCGACCCCCGCGAACTGGAGAAACTATTGGCCTCGCTGCCCGTTAAGGACTGGAGGAACCGCTGAGGCGTCAGCACTCGATGTCGGGGACTAGTCGCCAAGCTCCAAGCCGAAGCCTTTGGCCCAAAGCTTGAGCGTCGGCTTGGCGACGGGAATGCCCTTCTTTGAATCGTTGTTGTCCCATTTTCGCTGGAGGGCATCGCACACATCGCCCCAGCGGTCGTGGTACACGTCCCTTAGGTTAGGAATCGTTTGAAGCAACATGACCAGGCGCACCAAGTTGCGCTCGTTGTGCGCATCGTGAGAATCGGTGCTATGGAGCAGGTAGACAATCTGATTCGCGATGAGTGGAACAATGACCGGGAAGGTACTTGGCCTACGAATCCAAATGCCCTCCAAGAGAGAGATGCCAATACTCCTGCGCTGACTCCCACCGTCGAAGTAACCGAGCGTTTTTCCCAAAAGATCATCGTCACGAGCGGCCTTGCGCTCAACATAACCGATCCCTAATGTAACCAGCGCGACAATCCACCCGCCGGCGGCGGCTACGAGGGCGATAAGATCTTTATTCATGGGCAAATCCCTTTACTCCTGTCACCCAATTTAGACGGGTGGAGAGATCGAAATGATACGCGGCGGATGACTTGCTCGCCCAGTAGTTACGGACTTGTCCAATACGAGCGCTCCATTCAGGGCTCGCGGACGTTGAAGCGGCGTCGGGCCTCTTCGAACAAGGGCCTCAAGTGCTGATGCACCAGGCCGCTATCATCCCGCCCATAGTTAATACTCAAATCACGAGACCAGTTGCAGCCCTCGGCGTCGGGCTCTACGAGTTGGTATTGCACGGTGACTTTGGTCTCCCCGCAGCCGGGATGCGCGTTCAGCTGTCGGGTGAGCCAGTCGCTGATCTCGCGACGAGTTTTGAATTCACGCATGGGGCCGATCTTAAGGTGGGAAGCGGTAGACGAGCTGCAGGAATCCAAGATTGAACACCGAGACGCACTGGAATAGAGAACCGGGTAAATGCGTCTGGATGCATTGCTCGATGGCCTCGAGGCCGCCCACGTGTCCGTCTACTTCGTCGTGTCGGGAATAGGCGAAGAGTTCGAGCGGCGCGTCCGTCCGGTAGTTCTTGTCCACTAACTTTTCGCGGATCTTGTCGAGTTGCGGTGGTAACCACGAGCCGGCGGAGGATGTGGAGATGTGCGGACCACCCTCGACATGGCCATGGCTGACAGATGCATGGTTAACTTCGGCCGGCACGTCACGCTCGTCAAAGATAGCGCCGGCGAATCCTGGAAGCATGACGAGCAACCGATCCTGAATCTGGCTCATGATCCGCGCCCGCACTCGCGAGCCTGCGGCTTCGTTCATGTGTACACTGAGAAGCAAGTCGTCTGATCGCGCCTTCAGCTCTTCCTGTTCCGCGGGGGACCGAGCGGCAAGGGCTCGGTTCCACGCTTGATTGGTCAGCCGCATATTCTCCAATCGTGTACGCGTGTGCGGAGCATCCAGTGCGACTAATTCAACGGCCCACGGCCCACTGCCGATCGCGCGGCACTCAATATCGGGCGCCGGCGGCGGCTCTTGTCGGATTGATTCCAATTCCACTTCTACGCCGACGAGTGGCGCCAGTGCCTCGAAGATACGGCGCTCAATCTGCTCTTTACTTAGAACCTCATTCATTTGAGCGCTCAGGACCAAACTGGGATTTGAGGGTCGGATGGAAAAGGCTGGGCAGGATTATACTCGCACCATGACAAGCAGCATGGAGCGACGACTCCTGTACATCCCGGTATTGCACATCGATACGAATCTGATCAATGCCCGCCAGAAGCTTGAGGCCGTTAATACTTTGGAGAAATGGGCGGTGGATCGCGTCATTCTGATTAACATGTCGGGGACGGCCCGCGTCGAAGCGTTGGCCGGCGCGAATGCTCAAAGATCCCAGAAGGCGAATCAACAAATATTTACGATGACGTCGCCCGCAGCTCCCGATCAAGCGCGGTTCAAAGCCATTGAGGGAATACTATTTCCGGGTGGTGCTCTGGATGAGAATCAGAAAAACGATGTCCGTATCGTAGCCGACGCTATTCACTATGCGGCAATGCTCGTGACCCAGGACGGCGGTTCAAAATCGCAGCCCGGAGGGATCTTAGGGAATCGAGACAAGCTCGCCCAGCGCTTCGCGATACGCATTCTCTCGCCCGACGAGGCGGTTGCCTTCGTCCGAGCGAAGATTCAGGAACGTGATGACTTCAACCGGCAGCTCGCGCGTGAGTTTGGCGACGACTTGCCCGAGTGGACGGGTCGGGACTAGGCTTGCGCCCTGGGCCTTACGGCGCCACCCGCGTCAGTGGCTTTTGTAGCCTCGCGGCGGCGCCGTCGGCACCGCGCGTGCGGTGCATTTTTTCTGTCCGCAGACGGAACACCGCAGCCGGCGGGCCACGTCGATGAGCTTTGCGTCCCGGCCGCAAAGATTGGCCAGCAAGTGCGGCGTCGTGCGGCGCTCGTGCAGGTGGGACTCGCATTTGAGATACAACTCGTACTGGCCGAACTCGTCCGCCAGTTTTTCGATTTGAAAATTCTTCGCCATCGGCCGGATTGTGCGGATGACCAAAACCTGCGTCCATCCAGTGTTCGGACCGCGCGAGTGCTGTATGACGATTCGCGGCGCAATCCCCCGCGATCAAGGCGTGGCGCCGTGCCGACCGCGGCCCACAGTCCATTCGGTGGGGCGTTTTGGGTCGCAGTAGCACCAGAGCGCGTGGTGGCCGGTCGGCATGTCGTACCACTCGACCAACAGTTGATAGCCATAGAGACGTTTGGACGCCTCGGCGTGGTAATCACCCCACGCGGCGATCGGCCCCCGCTCCGTCGCCCAGGCGGCCCAAATGCGGTGCGCGGCCTCGGCGGCGCGCAGGTGTTTGCGGCACTCCGCCGGCAGGTCGTTCAAGTCGGTCAACCGCGCTCCGAGTTGTAAGCCTACCGCGCCGGTGAGGAATCCGGCGAACAGGTTCTCGACGTCGGATCGGGAGAGGTCGAAGTTGATGTGCCCTCCCTTGCCCCGACCGTCGCAGATATCTCAGGCGTGCCGACCCCATCGCACTCCGCCTGCACTGTTCAATAAGACGCACGAGAAGGGGATTTCTGCACCGCGAGGGCCAGGTCGCGCCGAAATTCTGGGCTTAACCGAGGCCGCCGGTCGCGACGAGGAATTATCCGGGGAGCGAATTGGAGACCTCGTCGGTCTCTACCGGCACGCCGGCGGTGCGCTGCGCGATCCAATCATTCACCTCGGCGGTGACCTCCTTGATTCGGAGGAACTGGGCCGGGGACGATGCTTCCGCTACCCGAATCGTAGGCTGCGTTGAGTTTGCGATTAGCTTTTCGACCAAGTGAGTGAGCTGCTGAAGCTTGCCGTCGAACTTCTGGATTGCGTCCCAGAGTGCCTGTTGTCGTGCAATATCCCTCATCAATGCTTGATGAATGCGGCTGTCTAATAGTCGGTAGCTGGTGGTCGCACTTGGTTCCGGCTTCTCGGGCACAGCAGTCTCTCGACTGACTGGGGCGTCTTGAGTGCCTTCGAGTCGCGACACTCGTGCGATCTCGCTCCCAGGAACAAAAGTCCGCTTGCCATGTTTGAGGACTCGGATCCGCCGCGCGTTGATCTCCTTATAGATGGATGCGTGTGAAATCCGCAGGTACGAGACCGCTTCTTTAATCGTGTAGCGCTGTGCTACATCCACCGGCGGTAAAGGCCGCTTCTCTGCCGATTTCTTCATTACTAGAATGCTTTTCTAACCGTCAACCACACCGTTCGGCCGACGGGATCGAGATAACCTGGCGCGAAGGCGATCGGCGTTGCCCCTTCCGAATCCTGAACGGATTGGCGGCGGTCGAAGAGGTTCATCACCTGCAAGGCAACTCGCAAGCCGTGCGCCCATTCGTGATCATGCGTCGCCGGCAAGCGGCCTAAGTCCGCGAACAGGCGCAAGTTTGCCGTGCCCAGCGTCGAGAATAGCAACGTGTCGGAGCTCAGCGCATGGCCGGTGCCCACGGAGGTCGCACTCTTCCAAGTGCCGTTAAGCACAGCCCCGAGGCCGTCCTTGTACAGGAGCGCGGTCCAATCGATTTGATGGCGCGGCTGTCCGCCGGCGCCATTCGACGGTGCGCCGTTGAGGAGATTTAAGGTGGGGATCCCGTCGCGAATCAGAATCTCGTCCTTCTGAACCCAAGTATCGAAGGCGGAGAATTCAAAACGATTGGGCATTCCCCCGTTGGTCGCTGGGCCAAAGGGGAACCAGGCGTTGAATCCCCACTTCAAGTCATTCATATCCTGACGCTGCAAATTCACCGACCGATTATCGATTTCGACGAGCGTGCCGTCGGCGTCACGTATGAAGCGGTCAGGAAAAGCCAGCTCCACATCGGCCGTGAGTGGCGGCAGTGTGCCGACGGCGTCGCGAATTCGATGCTGCTCGTAATGGGCGGAGAACATCGTCTTGTCGAAGAAGGGACCTAAGGCCACGCCAGAGCTCGCTTGCTTGTCATCGGTCACGTGAAGGTTGGGCGCGCCGCCCGATATGGAGGTCACATATACGGTTTGACCGGTGACGAAGTCGAACATCTCGACATTGGGCGTAATGGTTTCAGGCGCTAATACCTGCTGAACCGTTGGGGGAGTCTGGTGGTCGGTAAAGATGGCGTTGAAATGCACTTTCTTCAGTGGAAGCCAGTCCAAGCCGTAGCTTTGGCTCCAGAGCGCGCCGAAGTTCGAGACATCGTCCAAGGACAAGTTGACGGTTGCCGACAGGTCTCCCGCGGCTGATCCTACGTGGTCGTCGCGGTTGGTGATCGGTAGACTGGTATTAAAGCTCGCGCTCCGATCGGTGCGCGCAAGATCGCTCCGGGCGAGGGACGCGCCGGGATAGGCATCTTCACTGAAGAAGCCTTGATACCCGAATCCGGCCTTCGCGTTGGCGACGACGGCGCCCGCGGGTAGGCTCGCGATGCGGCCGCTCAAGGACAGTTGTAGACCTCCCGCATTCAAGGTGGAGTCGGTGCGATCGAAGGCCAAGCTCCCGGTGTCGTCAAGCCCGATCGCGCCCGATGAGTTCGTCGTCAAGCGACTGTAGGACCCTGTGGCGCCCCACACGAAGCGTCCGACCTGCCCGGTGAGCTGGAAGCCTAATCGCGCGGTGTTCGCATTGGCCGATTGCTTGAGCGGCGTCTGCGCGTCCGCCACATCCACGGCCCCTTGCAAGCCCTTCGTGCCGACGCGATCGAAGGAGCCTTCCAGCGATGAACTCACGCCGGCAATCGTGCCGCTCACCGTCGCGGCGACTTTGCCTTCGCTTTTGTCGGGCTGCAGGGTGCGATCGATGCTATCGGGCTGATCGATGCCTCGGTCGCTCTCGAGGAGCTTGGCGTTGTTCTGGAAGCTGCCGAGCATGGTGACGCGCGCCTCGCTAGCCAAGCGCACGAGGGACGCATCGACTTGGGTGGTGCGATCGCCACCTTCGGTTGCGCCGCTTTCCGAGAGGCGCGTTGGGACGGCGCGGTAGTTTTCGCGGAGCACAATATTGAGGACGCGCTGATTTTCCGAGAACCCGTATTGCAGGGCTACCGTTTCGGGCAGCACCTCGACGCGCTCGACGGCGTCACTGGGGAGGTTCGCGAATTCCGCGATGCCCGCCAAGTGCCCGTTGATCAGCACGACGGGCGCTCCGTCGCTACGGCTGCTGCGGGTCAGGAATTTAAGCGCATCGACCAAATCGATTAAGGTATCCGCCCCATAGGACTCCAGTTCCGACGGCGACAACTCGAGGAGCGGCGCGATGCCACCGATGGTCAGACCCCGCGGTGCCGTCACCGTGATTTCAGGAGCGGGTGCAGCCGGCGCCGGCGTTTGCGCAAGAAGCGGTGCCCTGTGAGCGAGCAGCATCGCCGCAAACGCCAGGCCGAGGGTTCCACGTCGCATCGAACCTCATGACTTCCCATCGACCGGCTGCTTGCCGGCGAGAATCCGCTGCACCATCTGGTCCAGTTCTTTCTCGGCCGGCGGATGCCCGAGCTTCCAACCGTTGATTATGACCGTGGGTGTCCCCTTCACGTCGAATTCTGCGCCCAGCCGCTCGCCTTCCTCAACTCGAGGAATCGGATCCGCCTTCTTGATGCACACCTCGAACGCCGCAAGATCCGGAATGCCGGCCTCCGTCGCATAGTCGCTCCAGGGCTTGAGCCCGAACGAATCCTGCTCATCGAACAAGTGGTCATATATGGCTTCGAATCGTCCCTGTTCGCCCGCGCATTCAGCAACTCGCGCCGCGGGTAACGCAAACCGGTGTCCGGCTATAGGGAAATGCATGAAGCTGACCGATACCTGCATCGGGTGATGCTGCCTCACAACTCTGAGGGTCTCATGCAGGGTCGCGCAAAATGGGCATTCGAAATCCGCAAACTCGATAAGCTGAACTGCAGCGTCGGGTGAGCCAAACTGTACTCCGTGTCGCAATTGTGACTTCCAATCTTTGAGGAATACAGGTTTGTCCGTTGCACGTCCTACCGCTGTCGGTGATGCGACGAATGATCGGTACAGCACCGTCGAAGTCGTAATGCATGCGCAAACTACCAAAATGCATGTGGTCGCCATTTCCCACTGCGGCTTAAATAGACTCTTCAACTGCGTTTCCTCACCGGTTGCCGCGATCTTTGTCCATCATCTAGAGCACCTCTCGGCGGATTCCAGAACTTATTGGGTTCTCGGAGCCACCGAGAGGGTGAGGATTTCCGAGCCTTCGTTTCAGCTCGGTTGGTATTGGCAAATAGAGAATTTGACCCCCGCTCCGCAACTCAAAGGAGTACAAGTTACTGATATCGCCGTGCACCCGGGCGGGGCGGCGGCCTGGCAGTCCGCAAGAGTTACGGCGGGACATCCACAGAGGGCTTTCTCCGAACACGACTGAGCCTGTGAAATCTGCGGGATCAGACCGCCCAATGCCGCGAGACCATTCAAGATGACTGTGGCGGCACCCAACTGAAGTTTGCGCTGAGTTTTCATGATTTCTCCTCACTCCATAATTCAAGACCATTTATGATTTGACCCGCACCGCGAGGGAAAGAACTCGTATCGCTACTACTGTGATAACCCCCGGGTTCGTTTGACCTATCGACCGCCTTGTTTGGCGCAGCGAAATTCTCATTCGGGAGTTCGAGTAAAGCAAACACCATCTGGGTCATCTGTGTTTCCCATTCGATCAGCTTCGCAAATATCCCATGGCTCCGTGCCCGAACCTCAGAACCTCAGGATCTCAGGCAACTAATTTAGTAATGCCGCCCGTGCAGTCGATGACTGGTGCTGGCTCAAACTGGTTGCTTGATGGATACGATGTGTGCTGGCTCGATGATCACGCTGCAATTTGGATGGATTGCTCCAGCGGACCTCGCTAGCCCCGCGAATTAGTCGCGATACGGCCGCGTTCATGGAACTTCCAGTACTCCTCGTCCGGCACGAAAGCGCCGCCCGTTGTCCAGAGAATGTGAGTTGCCTTCTGCATGTGCCGAGAGAGTTCGTGCCTGCTGAGGTACTGACTGCCCGCTTCGGATTCCAGCAGCCAGCCCGGCCCCCGAAATCCCGCCGCAGCCGAGGGTTCGATGCGCAAGCCTTCGGTGTGCTCCAATCGATACAGATCCTCGAACAGATGGTCGTCCGGTACTGTGAATACGCCGGACACGAGCGGCCTCATCAATGGAGCGACGAATTCGGACGCCTGCTCTACCGCAAGGCCATCCGCCTCCGTGCAACCGTCGAGCCCGAACTGTCTCACCGAAATCGGACGATCCTCGGCCGTCGCCAGACGAATCAGCATGCTCGGACACGCGACCGGTTCGGCAAAGAAGCAATGCACATGATCGCCGAGCAGATGGCGCAGGCCAAACGTAATCCCGCCTGGAGCTCCACCCACTCCGCAAGGGAGATACACGAAGAGCGGGTGGGTTGCATCGACGTGGATCTGCTTGCTGCTGAGTTGCTGCTGAAGACGAAGGGCAGCCACGCTGTAGCCAAGGAAGAGGCGCTCCGATTTTTCGTCATCGACAAAGTAGGTATGGGGACTTCGTTGCGCCTGCTCTCGCCCTGCTGCCACCGCAGCGCCGAAGTCCCCGTCATGCTCGACGACGTGAACGCCCCGCGTGCGCAGGCGCGTTTTTTTCCAGTCCTTGGCATTGGAGGACATGTGCACCGTCGCTTGAAAGCCCAATGCCGCCGCCATGACGCCGATGCTCAGTCCCAGGTTGCCGGTGGAGCCCACAGTCACTTGATGTCGGGCGAAGAGCGCCCGCGCCTCGGAAGAGGCTAGAACAAGCAGGTCATCTTGGCTCGTGATCAAACCCTCGCGCACCGCGATGCTCTCCGCATGCAACAGCACTTCATACATACCGCCGCGCGCTTTAATGGAACCCGCCACGGGCAATGCGTGATCGCCTTTGATGAGCCAGCGGCCCTCAGCCCCGCCCTCCCCCATTATTGCTTCTTGCAATCGGTCGGCGGCGTACAGCGGCGATTCGACAATCCCGCCACCACCACCCCCTTCGAGTTCGGGAAACAACCTCTTTAGCAGGCCAGAGAATTGGCGAAGCCTCCGATCGGCATCGCGGACATCGCTCAAGCTGAGCTGTGATGTCGCGCGAGCTGTTTGCATCGACTGCCACCGTTCATTGAGCCATAGGAGCGGCGTTTTTTGCCTCAGGAATCGTTCAACGCAGAAAGGCAGTGTAACTACCTGACTGGCTGTGATCCCATCGTCGCCTGTCAATTGCCGCGCCATGTCTGTATCTGCGAAGATTATGTGTGCCCACACCTAGTATTTGCATCTGCCCCTCGCGGACGCGTCTGGAAGAACCGGGAAATGATGGCATAGAGTTCGAGCGGTTGCGGCACATCGCGATCAATGAAGAGCGAGTGTCCCAAGCCTTCCCGTACATAAAGGTCCGTCTGAACGCCCTGCGCGGCCAGCACGGAATGGGCATAAACGGCCAAACTGAGCGCGAAGTCGCAGGTGCCGGAAATCAGCAAGGTTGGCGTGAACTTCGCCATGACGGCGGGCGACAGCGCCGGGAAAGCCCGTGGGTTGCTTGGATCAGCGTCCTTTAGATAGACATTGTCGCGCGAAGTTGCCGGCGCAGCGCCTCGATTGAAGTACCCCAAATCGCCATCCGTCCAATAGATGCCCCCGGCGCAAAAGAGGCCAACTGCTCCAAGCCGAGGCAGGATCACTCCGAATCCCTGCTGTCGAGGAACATCTGAATTTCGGAACACGATCCTGCCTTCACGGGTCCAGATGCCTGTCGAAGAACTTGACTACACCTTCGTAGACCTCCCGTGATTCCGGTAAATCTGGATCATAGAAAAACGCGTGCCCCAGGCCTTCCCATACATGTAGTTCTGCATCTACTCCCTGCGCGACGAGCAGGGAATGAGTATAAACCACCGAGCTCAGGGCCTTATCGCGTGTGGCAGAGATCAGGAGAGAAGGCGGGAACTTCGCCATGACTTGGGGAGACCGAGCGGGAAACACCAAGGGATCGCTGAGATCCGCATTTTTCAGGTATTGAGTTTGATGAGGCGTTTCCAAATCAGCACCCCTGAGCGCCGCGTCGAAGTACCCGGTATCCCCTTCCGACCAATAGAGTGCGCCTTCGCAGAGCATGCCGACGGCCCCGGGCCGGGGTAGCCCTTCTTTACTCAACCAAACTACCGCCTGGGCGGTCAGCAGACCCCCGGCCGAACATCCATAAATGCCTATGCTATTCGGTTTGTAGCTTTTGAGTAGCTGCCGGTAAACTGCGGCCACGTCCTCGCTCGCCGCGGGAAATGTATATTCCGGACCCTCTCGATAATCGATGCTGACAACCTTAATCTTCCCCACCGATGCGATCGGGATCGATTCGATGTGGCTAGAGGTGCGCGAGCCGCCTAGAAAGCCACCGCCATGCACGTTGATGAGTACGCGTCTTTGGTTCTTCGGCGCGATGCCCTCCTTCGGGACAAAGACTTCGGTAAAGACGCCGCCAATTCGCGTTGGAACCATTTCGACGCCATACCGCTCGCGCAGGTGCTGATAATAAGGCGACTTGTAAAGAGCGTCAGCCTCGCACTTCCGAATCGCTGGCATCTGGGACGCGTCCGCGTGCCTATCAGAGGGACAAGGCTCGGCAGCATTCGCGTCCTCTTTTTCGCTCGCGTGTTCTTCCTTAAATACCACACGAGTTTCGCTTCGACGGAGGGACGACTGCGGAAGTACGAATGCCGGCACATTAACTGTTCCGTCATCGTCCACCTGCGGCGGATTCGCCGCGACGTTAGTCGCCGTTGTCGCTAGAATCGCTCCAAAGATCCCGGAGAAATAGACGTGCTTAGTTCTGGGTGGTCCCTGGATACATCTCATTCTGTCAACCTGCGGTTATCTAGTTGCTTTCAGTTGTGGCCGAGAAGCTTTTTCACAAAGGTCCCTCCAAGGTCGAACGGTCGTCCGTTCGACGGGACCCGCATATGCGCTAGCTCCTTCAAATTAACCCGTAGCTTCAACGGGGGGTTGAATGCTCTCCTACCGCCAATTCGATGAGTTGCAGATCGACATCTCGGTCTCGGAGCGATAGCACTATGTTCCCCGTACCGTCGGAGACAAAGCTCGATCCACCGTAAATCCACCCACGCCAGGGCTCATGAGTGATTACGCCAACCAGGTCAGCACCCGCGACAGGGACCCCGAGTTCCGCCGCTCGGCCCTTCACCAAGTCCTCAAGCTGCTTGGAGTGAGCCGGCCACTCGCCTCTAGGGGCAGCCCAACCGTAGGGCACAAGCAATAAGTCCGGCTGGAGCGCCGCTAGTCGATCGATATGCGCGCCCGTAAAAGTGTCCGCGCATATGAGCAGCGCAATCCGCCCAAACTCTGTAGTCGCTACGCCGATGCCTTCCGGACGCCCCGGTTCATACGGCGGCCTCATTAGCCCGGGCAGCACATTAATCTTTCTATATTTCCAAAGCAGTAGACCCTGCTTGTCGACGAGTATGGCCGTATCGTATAGGCGCCCGCCGACCTTCTCGTCGATCCCAATGGCAATCATTATTTTGTGTTTCTGAGCCAGTTCCGCAATCCGATTGCTGTCGCTCCCAGGAATTGGCTGGGCCAATTGGCGTGCGTCAGGGTTCTCCCAACCCAAGATCGAAGACTCCTGAAACAGTGCGATATCCGCACGACTCCGATTGGCTTGCTGCAGAGCATATTCAATGCGCCGGCAATTCCCCTCCCGATCGCCGTCCATTAGATCTGGCATACCGCAAGCCTCACTGTTTTGAGGGACTCGCTCCAACCAACTATGGGAAACAGGGCCAGGAGAGCGAGACAGAACCATGCGAGCGCATCCTCTAGAATGAAACATCGAACGGACCATGAGCGCAGGCTCAATGGCCAATATCGCAACGCACCGGACTTCGGGAATATCACGAGTTGCGATCCTCTTCGCAAAGCCTAGTGAATCATGCGAATGTGAAGTCGGGGAACTGATCTGGCATCCACCATCATTGCTCCATTGACGCGACAGAGAACGAACTCTCCGTTGGGTGTCTGAATCGCGGTCCGAAAATCTCGGCGGTTCGTAAGAGTGACGTGGATATCCAGCGCATCGCGGCTCACTCGCTCTAAGCCGAATGCGCCAAAATAGATGGCGGAAAAGAAATCGGCGTCCCAGGCCTGGACGGGAAATCCGGCGTTTTTGCCGGAATCTCCATTCAGGAATTCACTCGGCGAGTAATCGTTGAACCGGACTAAATCGTTGTACCCTACCTTCTTGAGAATTCGTTCGGCATCCGCCGAATATCCGTTCTTAAATCGCCCCCACGCATCTGCGAAATTAAGATAAGGCCAGATACCCCCGTTGTGGTATTCGCCGCGGCCGTAGTCCTGCTTGAAGGACTCGAGATACGGATACGTTTCGCGCACGCCGAACTCAGATTCGTTGGCGCTGTTGAGCACCGAGTAAATGCTGGCTAGCCGCTGAGCCGGGATGACACCAAAAATCGCACCGACCGTTTGATCTTCCAAGGTATAACTCGACACCCGACCGTCTTCCCACCGATCCACGTATCGTGTCTGACTCCAAAGTCCCCCGTGCGAGACGTCCCGATTGATACGTTCGCTAGCGGCGTCGTAGAGCTCTCCCAACTGCGCCGCGAAGTCCGGATCGGCGGCCTCTGCCGCCAGAAATCGCGCCTCCTTGAGGGCAGCAAGCCACAGCATGGCAAAGTGAGGGGCGTAGAGGCGGCCCTCGACTCCCGGCACATCCTTCCAATCGGCCCAGAAGGAGGTCTGTCGCGGCACACCGATGTGCTCGCGATCGAGCGAAAGGAGATAATTTACGGCGCTTTTCACATGAGGTACGGCGGCCTGCAGGAATGCGCGATCCCGGTACCAGCGGTAAAAACGAGCGATCCGAAGTATGAAATATTCGTTCCCATCGATATTATTTTCGCGCTCGATCACGGGCAGAATCGTCATGGGAACCTGACCGTTTGAACTCTGCAGAGCCATGCTTTCCTGGAGCATCTTGCGCTCAAGATCGGGCCAGAAGACCAAATGGGCTCCCGTAGTCCAATACGAGTCGCGCTGATTGAGTTCCGCGTACCCCATCGTAAGTACCTCGCCGGTCGACACGCCCTTTGTGAGAAACACCGCGGCGGACAGATACCAACGCAGATACACATCAAGCTCCGCATCACCGGTGCGTGGCAATGCGGCCACGAAAGTCTCGAGTCGCCGCCGTAGGTTTGGGCGTCCCAGGCTACGAGTGGGCGCCAGTGCCTCCACACCCTGAGTCAGCAGGTAACGCTGAAGGGCTCGACGTGACGACAGGCGTGAGGCGGAATAACCGCGTGGATCATAGACACCAATCACGAACGTCACCGATTTAGACTCGCGGGGTTTGAGGCGAACTGACTCCGTCTCGCGTAACGCCCCGCCTCGTGCACTCGGACTCATCGTTTCAGTTTGCGCCGGCGTGTCTTGCCGTCCCGCAGCTTGCGGCACCGACATAAGCCAGACCTGCGACGGCCCAGCCTCCTGGTGGACCTCACGAATCGATGCCCTGCGGAACGTAAATGATTCGGAGTCAATAACAGGATCTGCATGTTCAGGCGATAACTGATATGCAACATCAACTGATTGTGCAGTAGCACCGGGATTGCTCAGCACGATCTGAATGACAATCGATGGGATGAAGCTGTCGAGCTCGCTCGGGTCCGTTCCGCCGCTGCTCAGGGGCGCGAATGTTGTAACCTGCGCTTCGACTCCAGTCGCCCGCGAGGCGAGTTTCGCCAGGTTTTCCGGGAACACTGCATAGCCTTTCACCAAAGCGAAGTCGCTGGTGCCGCCGGCCGAAAGACTCAGTTCGCCCTCACCAAAGGGCTGTAGCCATTGCCCCAGAACCGGTGGATTGATGAGGCTTTGTGTAACTTTCAGGCCATCGTCGCTGATCACCGCCGCGATACCAAAATTGCCGACAGAATACCCTTGAGGGGTACGACCTGCGGAAAGCGCTTCGGGAAGCTCGACCGGGGATTCGACAGGCAGACAAAGTCGGACGCGACGGTCGGGCGCTCCCTGGGGTTGTGCCCCGTCGACCTCAGCCCACGAACTGATCCCCGTGAGCATGAGAGCAGCGGCGATGAATCGATACGATTTCATGGCACGGTATAGTCTCGCCGGCGCGGGCCGATACCCTTCAGTGTTATTGACTTCCAGGCGGCGGGCAGCTTTGTGGGTCGCTGCGCAAACCCTTCGTCGGTGATGTCCATTCCACCGAAGCCATAGATGAGGGATTGCAAGACACCACCTGCGCCGGTGGCGAAATACGGATTCTGGCTGGTCTCGCTTTCCGTCAATACACCAAACGGCGGCCGCTTGTTGGGCTCGTAGCCCGACTTGAAAATCCGATAGGCCTTGTCGTGAGCGCCTGTGCGCTGATACAGGATCGCAAAGATTGACTTGGTCATGGCCGGTCCCTCGGTATCGTCATTGCGCGTGACGTAGAAATCCAGATCGCGGCGGACCGCCACCGGATCAGTGACCGCCTGCAGCGGGTACGCGAGTAGATTGACGTCTGCCTGCTTGATCTTCTCGCCGGCATAGGTGGCATGCTCACGGGTAACGCCGTTGGGATAAGTCAGAGTGGGGATGTTCCGCTCGACGTTCTCCCAATCGGGATCGGGAACCAGGCCGAGGACTTTGGCTGCCGATATGGCTGCGGCCAGATTAGCCCGCGCAGCTGCATTCGTGTACGCGTCATTGTCGACGTTCTCCGCGTATTCATCCGCCGCCACGACATGGTTGATGTCGAAATGCTGAGGGGCATTCCGAATGACTCGGCTTGTCCAAAAGTCTGCGGTCTCCTTGATCAGTGGATAGCCCTTTGCGCGAAGCCACTGACCGTCCTGGGTGACGCGATAGTAGTTCCACGCCGCCAGCGCCACACATGCAGAGACATGGATCTCAAGCGGTCCCGTTGATGCTTCAACCCACGTATCCTCATCGCCGCTCCCCGCGCTCTCCCAAGGAAACTGGGCACCGCGGTAACCATTCATCGCCGCATTTCGGCGCGCAGCAGCCAGGCGTTCAAATCGATAGTCGAGCATGGAGCGGGCCAATTCGGGACGCATCGCCAGCAGTGTGGGCAGCATCCAAGTCTCCGCATCCCAAAAGATGTGCCCTAGGTAGTCGTTCGACCCGCCGCTCAGGCCCATGGGCGAAATGCTATAGCTAGTTCCCTCCCGAATGAATGAGTACAGATGGTAAAGCATGCTGTGCACGTCGCGTTGCGTGCTCGGATCGCCCTCGATCAGTATGTCGCTCTGCCAGAGATCCGCCCAGGCGCTGTGGTGTCGTTCAAGCAGGCCTCGCGTTCCCTGAATGACGGCGGCTACGATCAGGCGCTGCGCCTCATTTGACGGATCGCTTACATGCGCTGACGTGATCGTCGCGCCGACAAGGGAAAAGTGATAGGGCGCGTTGGCCGATAAGGCTCTCTCGAACGACAAGCTCCCTTGGTCGCGTGTGACTCGCGGGGACCTATCGGGTGGCTCATCGAAGATGAAGCTCTGCGCCGCTGCGATCGACAGAAGGCCCGACGGGCCCTTTGCACTGGCAGCTGCCACGGCAATCGTCCGCCGATGAGCTTCACCCATTTCGACCTGGGTGTCGCTTCGGCGCACACCATTGAGCCACGAGAAGACTGCATCCTTTCGCCAAGCGACATAACCCTGAGACGAGGGCACGTCCATGTCCGTCTTTACCGAGAATTGGATCGGACGCCTCGCGATCACCATAACGTCCAGTAACGCGTTGTGAGGCATCTGCTGCAGCGCCTGTATGGTGTATGTCACACTTGCCTTGTCCTCAATGTCGAACGACGTGCTGATCTGCCCGTGTTGCATGTCCAGGGTCTGGCGAAAGTTACGCGTCTGGTTGAAACGCTCAATTCGAACGCCATCGATCGATAACGCCAGATCGATAATACTGAAGCTTCTAACGGCACTGCTGACACTCTCTGGCCATAGACGCTCGTACGCGCCATTGATCAGCGTCTCGCGCGTCCGAAATGGAGTGGCAGTGGACGTGATTCCGATCATCCCGTTGGCAATCGTCTCGCCGTAGTAGTGCCCGGGGTCGATTGGCCCCGAATCTATGTTCCATACATCACTTGACGCGAAAACGGCGCTAGATGTGGTGCCCATGACAAGCGCGAGCACGATTAGCGAAACAAGAACCCATCCGCGTCTCATAGGAACAATCCCCGCGATTCCGACAGTGGTCCAGCACAGTGTTTGAAATGACTCCACAGCCGGACTCATCGGACGGCTGCGACCCAAGTGGCAAAGGGTGCTAACTGAACATCGAGTGGCGCAGTCGCGCTCGTCTTCAACTCAGAACTCGCCATTAAAGTTGTGAACTGAGTACCCTGGATGTTCGCCGCAGTCAGATGGATGGAAGCCGCCTGCGGGTAAGCCGACATATTCAGTGCGACCAGCACGGCCTCGCCGTCAGCGGCTACTCGTGCATAGGAGAGCACGCTCGAGTTTTCCTCGTCGAGCATCACCACCGTGCCCTCGCGCAAAGCTCGGTTACTGCGCCGTAGCGCGATCAGCCGCTGGTACCAGTTGAGCAACGAGTGCGGATCGGCGAGCTCCGACTGCACGTTGACGGTTTTGAAGTTCCCCGGAACTGGCAGCCAGGTGTGGGAATTCGGGCTAAAGCCCGCCTGCGCGTTGGAGGTGTCCCACTGCATCGGCGTGCGCTCGCCATCGCGACCCTTGTATTGGGGCCAACCGGTCCTTCCCATCGGATCTTTCACCTCCTCGATGCGGGCGGGCTTGATCGTGTGCTGACCGATTTCTTCGCCCTGATATAGAAGGGTCGCATCCTTTGAGGTCAGAAGCAGCGCAGCGATGAGCTTGGCGATTTCAAGGTCGTGCGCACCATCACCGTAGCGATCCCAGCTGCGATCAGAATCGTGATTATCGAAGAGCAACAACGGCTGCGAGCCGTGCACATGAGAATATACTTCCGACAGACGCCCGCGGAACACATTGGCATCGAGCTTGTTGATGAATCCGACCCGCAAGTCCATCGGCAGCTGCAACTCATCGTGGCGCTCCCCGCCGTACCACCGATCGAGCTCCTCGATATTGGGTAGATATGTCTCGCCAATGAGCACCCGATCTCCTGGATAGGAGGACACCAGCGTGCGCATTCGACGGATGACCTCGTGAATCTCCGGCAGATTGGTTGTGTAGACGTGATCTAGCTTGGGATCACCGAGAGCGCTGCGGCCTTTGAGTGTCGGCTCATCGCGCAGTTGCGGGTCCTCGAAGAGGTCGGTAATCGCATCCAACCGAAATCCGGCCACCCCACGGTCGAGCCAAAAGCGCATGACGTCGAACATCGCCGTCTCGACCTGCGGGTTTCGCCAATTGAGGTCCGGCTGTTGCTTATAGTAGGCATGGTAGTAAAACTGCTTCACCGCCGGGGCCCATTCCCAAGCGGACCCACCGAACTGGCTCTGCCAGTTGTTAGGCGGAACTCTCTTGCCGCTCGCGTCCGCGTTTCCATCGCTCCAAACATACCAATCATGCCTCGGGTTCGTTCGCGACTTGGCGGCCTCGAGGAACCAAGGGTGCTGATCGGAGGTGTGGTTAAGAACCATATCCACAATCACCTTTACGTGATGTTTTCTCGCATCGGCAACCAGGTGATCAAAGTCGCCAAGCGTTCCGTACTGCGGATCGATGTTGCGGTAGTCGGAGATGTCATAACCGAAATCGACTTGGGGCGATGGGTACATCGGCGCGATCCAAATGGCGTCCACCCCGAGGTCCTCGAGGTACTGCAGGCGTTGCGTAATGCCATTCAAATCACCAATCCCATCCGCATTCGAGTCTTGGAAACTTCGGGGATAGATCTCGTAGATGACGGCTTGCTGCCACCATTTCGGAGAGTCCATATTCTCGGCGTGCGCCTCGCAAGCACCCCAAGGTAAGAAAAGCAACGCAATCCAAGTCAATCGGTGCTTCATTACCCTGGGCCCCAGTTTGGTACTTGAAGCGCCGCCCCGCCCGGTAAAACCCCCGGCACTTTGAATTTGCGGCGATAGATATGACCATCCGCGCATCTCACATACAACACGTCGAGATGCCGAGGATCGAACGCGATGGCCCGTGCCTCTCCGCCTGGCAACGGTAGGATTGCCCTTGATCGCCCATTGTGGTCGAACACTTGCACACCGAGGCGTGTCGCGGCATATAGGCGGCCATCACGGTCCACAGCGAGGCCCTCGGCGCCGCTGTCATCGGCGTAATCAGGCACATGAAACCAGTAAAAGCGTTGCTTATTCTGGAGCGCGCCGTCGGGCTGGATCTGATAACTATAGCCCCAATGCGTGCGTGACTCGGCAACCGCAAGCCACAGACCATCCGGTGAGACGGCAACACCGGTGGGGTGTTGTAGACCTGTATCCACTACGGTCTTTTTGCCTGTCGAGCGCTGCAACCAGAGCTTTCCGGTAGTGGGCTCGGTCAGATACTCATCACCGGCAGTCCCGGGAGCGAGCGCTTTGTGCTGCTCCGACGCAGACAGAAATGTCTCGACCGACTTCTCGGGCTTAGTCACGCCGACCCAAGCCTCGCCCGGGAGCAGGGTCGCACTTAGCATGTTGTTTTGGGACACACGCGCGGTGACCGGCTGCGGCCAGTCCGCCCATAGGAACCGCATGGCGTCGGGGAATACGGCGGTGGCATGCTTCGTGTCGTGGGACCCCTCGCCCCAAACGTGCTCCACCGAATACCCCGCAAATTGAAGCGCGCTCAGCATCGTCTGATTGCCAAGCCACCAATCGCCCACCTCACCGAGCCAATCGGTGAGTTCGTCGTGTGAGCCATCCTGCATAAAGATCCGAATGGGCTTAGGCTCTGTCTTTCGCACCAGCACGGGATAACGATCCCCGCCCCTCATCCCCACGTAAGTGCCGATCGCGGAGAAGACGCGCCGAAACGCGTCGGGGTGCTCCCAGGCCAAGGTGAACGAGCCAATGCCGCCGGTACTCGCGCCGCCCACGGCGCGATCGTTCGGATCCTGCGACAAGCGAATCGGTAGCCCGGCAGGGGTGCTGTGTCGCTCGACTTCGGGAATTACCTCTTCGAGCAGAAATCGGGCCAGTTGATCGCTAGGCGCATCAAACTCGACGCTGCGATTGAATCGCGGGGTTTGAGCGGTCTGCCCCGCTGGCACGTTGCCCGGCTCGATGCCGATCCCGATCGTGACGGGCATCTGCCCCTTGGCTATGAGGTTATCGAAGACCGTTGGGGCTTCAAAGGCCAAGCTGTCAAGTCCCACGTACACACAGGCGGGTTTTTCAGCAGTGTACTGAGCGGGCACATACACGGTAATTGTGCGCGTGGTGCCGGGAAAGATGTTTGAGTGGTCGAAACTGAATTCGAATGTCGTCCCGTGCGGCACCCCGGACTGGGACTGGGAGTCCGGGCCCTGAACATACTGATAATTGCGTCGCATGTTCTCAACGATCTCGCGACGCTTGTCTGGCGAGTCGTTACGCAGGTCCTCTACGAATTCCCGAATGTCTTCCGGCGATTCACCTCGCGTATCCTGCTCCCAGAGGGCGACCATCGCATCTGACGCGCCCGCCTCCCTCAATATAGCTTCAGCTTCGATACGAGTGGCGCCTGCCGAGGCTATTTGCTTCGGTTCGGCCGCCCAACCCATGGCGCTCAGCGCCGCGACCAACGAAATCGCACACACCGCTGTCGAATATTTCAAGAGGTCATGCACCTTGATTCACCCCCATAACCGGGAATCGGGTACGCCGATTAGCCCGCGATGGCAACGCAAGCCTGGGATACGATCGCGTCTCAACAGCAAGGGGCCGTCAAGCTCGACAATTTGGCAGAGCTGTGCCAGCACAAATGCGGGCGCCATGCTGAGCGAAGTGCCGCCCATACAGCTCGCCAACAACCCAAGCCGCTTGTCTCGTACGTCCCGAGCGAGTGATAACGCCTCCGTCAACCCACCGGTCTTGTCCAACTTAATATTGATGATTTGATAGCGCTTTGCGGCTGCATCGAGCTCGCTTCGATGTTGGCACGACTCATCCGCGCACAGCGGAATTAGCGATCTGTATTCCTCAAGTGGTTGATCGGCTTCGCGAGGTAGGGGCTGTTCGATTAGCTTGACATCGAGTTCGAGTAGTCCTGGCGTCACGTCCTTAAGTTGCTCGAATGTCCAAGCTTGGTTCGCATCCACGGTCAACCGCGCATCCGGTCGCGCTTGTCGAATGGCCGCTACTCGCTCCACGGGACGATCTTTGTCCACTTTAATCTTCAGTATTGGATACATCGATGCATCCTTGGCCCGAATCGCCATCGTTTCGGGCGTATCTTCAATGCCAATGGTGAACGCGGTATTCAGCTTTTTGGGTCGAATTCCCACCAGCTCCCATATACTTTTCCCTGTGCGCTTCGCCTCAAAATCCCATAGCGCACTGTCAATCGCATTGCGGGCGCCTCCGGGAGGCATCCATTTCAGCAACTCCTCGCGATCGATCCCGTCCTCAATGCGCTGAGCGACGGCGTCTATTTGGCGGTAGAGACTCTGCGCCGATTCCTTCAGGTAGTGGACCGGAACTCCTTCCCCCCTCCCCACGTAGACTCCGTCCGTCAGCTCCACGACAACGACTTCGTCCCACTCCTTGCACAGACCGTTGATGCGAAACGGACTGGTCATCGACCACACCTCGATATGTACGCTCAGCGCTAGTGCAAATTTCATTTTGGGATTGGGCGTCATCAGGGAAATTTAAGGGAGACGCTTCTCGCGCTCGACTCCTGCTTGGTTGTCGGTTGGCCAACCGGAACGTACAGTGCACTCGGGTGACGGCGATCGTGATATAGCGTGACGGCGACCGGCGCGGCATCGCGTACAGATTCTCGAGCTACCTCGCCGCCGGAGTTATAGTTCTTTTCTGCAAAAATCGCCTGAATCAGCCGGCCCATGGGCGCGATAACCAGACGTAATCGATGACCCTTTTGGATTAGGCGCGACACAAATGGAAACCGATTGAACTCATAGCGCAGCGGATCGCGCGTTTCGACTAGACTAGGCGCGCGAACCCCTTCGCGGTAGCGCGCGCGAAGAGCATCGGTGCTGAGACGGACACTCCCTCCATCAAGCCCTATGTCATAGACGGATGCATATAAATCCGTGTCCGGACGGTCAATGGCGATCCACGCTGAGAGCCTGAAGAAGCCACTGACCTCCGCGTCACTATTGAAGGGAGCGCTTTGATAGACCAACTCCTTGCCGCTCAGTGATAGTGTCACGCTTTGGTCCGTTAGCGATCCGGCGTCGATGTGCGCCTCAGCCTGAACCTCGGGGCCCTTCACGTCACCGGGATCATATCGATAGTGATCCGGACCGGCTTTACCCTGGCTCAGCGCCAGACTGCCGGCCGTGAAGACGTCAGTCGGGTTCTGCGTTGAAGTCAGGAAATAGGCATCAGATCTTGCCGTAACGCCTTCTAAGGTGTCCGCGTAACGCCACTGTTCCGCCGCCGTTACATAGTATGCAACGCGCTTCTTAAGAAATTCTGGTTTGGGCCCTCCCTGCATCGTCCAGGCGTACCACTCAACATGCAGCCGGGGCAGGTCGACCAGACTCGCAGGCCCCAATTTAAGCCCGCCCACCTCAGCGCTCGGAGTGCGCGTCCCCGCATGGTCCCATGGTCCGATGATCAAGTAATGTCTGGCGCGCGCTTCGGGCGATGCGTTTACCATGTATTCCTTGTAGTGTTCCATCGCGCCCGGCTGATCGTCATCGTAACTTGCCGTAATGGTGAGGATCGGGATCTGCAGCGCCGCGTACTGTGTGGCCGTCGGGTTATACGCGTCCCAATACTGGTCGGGTTGCGGATGTGACAGCCACTCCTGCAACACCGCGGATGGGTCGCCGAGCACGGCGTCGATGTCGCGGAATGCGTGTCCAGACTCGAACCATTCGCGATAGAGCGCGGACCAGAACGCATCGTCGTTGAAAATCTTCGTCTGCGAGGTCCGACCGCTCGTATACATGAGCCACTGCGCGACGTACGGATAAAAGATGTTGTTCCGCATCGGGAAGTCAACGCCAAGGTACGGCGCTGCCACTGGGATGATAGTCGCGAGGTGTGGCGGATATTCTTTCGCTGTGGCCCATTGATCGTACCCTCCATAGGAGCCACCCCACATGGCGACTTTGCCGTTGCAGTACGGTTGGTGTGCCAGCCATTCGACGATGTCGTACCCATCATGCGCCTCTTGAATGAAGGGCCTGAACACTCCCCCGGAGTTCCCTCTACCTCGGACATCGACGACGACGAACGGGTAACCTCGGGCAGCAAAATACGTCCCTCGCTCGTGATAGCTGTCTGAAATGTATGGCGTTAGAGTAAAAATGCACGGCGCGGGTGCTGCCTGATTTACGGCCGTGTATAGCGTGGCATTGAGCTGAATGTTGTCGCGCATTGGAATCTGCACGCCCCAGTTCAGGCGCACACGGCTAGAGTCCTGTGAGGCAGACACATTTAAATCTGCGGCCCCCGGGGATGAACTGCAAAGCACGATCGCAAAGGCCAAAATAGCGCGTTTCATTGGCTTTCCTGAAAAAGCGGGCCCACCTTGAAGGACTTCTTGATCTGGGTTGCCGGATATATTGCGACAAACGTCAGGCCCACCAACCCATACAACATCAGTTCGAAGTTGCCGTGGGTCGCGCTCAGCACGTAACCGATCAACACCGGGGAGAGCACACCCGCGAGCTGGCCGGCCGTATTGACGACTCCGAACGCACTCCCCACGTCCTGTTTGGGCACGATTACGAGCACTATCGTAAAAAGCGCCGTGAACGCCATGTTAGAAAAGAGAAAGACCGCAACGAGCCCGGCTACTGCCCACTCACCGGTGGGGGCGACTGCCGCCAGGTAGGTGAAAGCCGCACTCAGCAGGAGTCCCACAATAATGGGCATTTGCATGCGGTGAGCGAAGAAGCGATCGCACAGGTACCCGCCCCACACGTAACCTAGCGCACCGGCGAGATTGGTGATTGCAGCAAAGGTCCCCATCTTCTCGACACTAAATCCCCGCGCCTGCAGAAGGTAGGTGGGAAGCCAGCTCATCAAACCCCAGGCAACTAAATTGGCCAGAAACAGACACCCGGCACACCACCACACCGCCGGCACTCCCAGTACGGCAGCAAGGCTCGTTGGGTTAACCGAGTGTTGATCTTCCGGCGATCCGAATTCCGCCCTCTCCTTCCCGGTCACATGTCGGCTATCAGACCGAGCATTTCTGACGTATCTCCAGACAACCAGCGCGATCACGATGCCCGGAGCGGACAGCGCATAAAACACGGCGCGCCATCCCCATGTGAGCACCAACCCCGCGACGGCCAGTGGCGCCGCCGCCGCGCCGACGGCACTCGAGGCCTGTTGCAAGCCGGTAGCCCGACCTAGTTCACGGCGCGGAAACCAGACCGATAGTGCCTTGGACGCCGCCGATGGAAACGGTCCCTCGCCAAATCCAAAGAGAACGCGAACCGCAAGCAAACTGGCGAGCCCCGGAGCCGCGCCCGATAGCGCCGTCATGACGGACCACCAGGCGATGCTAAATGTGAGAACCGCCCTTGGTCCCAATCGATCAGCCAAAACGCCGCCTGGAATTTGCATGAGCGCATAGCCGGCAAAGAATGCACTCATGACCGCCCCCATCGCCGTACTCGAGAGATGGAACTCGTGCGCAATGAACGGAATAGCGCTCGCCATCGCCATCCGATCGAGGTAGCAGAGCATGTACGCCAGGAAGAGAATGCCGAGCACCGTGTATCGATGCTTCCAGATCATCGAAAGACTTCTTCGGTATGAGCGACTTTTGGGACGTCACGTGTTGTTATTGTCCCCCGCGTCATCATTGCGCTCATGGCGCGCCTCGCAGTGCCTCAAGTCGGCCCCGTGCTTGGCGGAAAACTGGATCTCTCTCCAAAGACTTCCGGTAGCTGTCGATCGCAAGCTCCTTCTGCCCGGAAATCTTATACGCATCACCGAGGTCCAAGTACGCGTCACCCGACGCGGGGTGAATCTGCACGTTCAGGAGCAGAAGAGCGATTGCCTCACTAGAGTGATTATCATCGATGAGCTCCTCCGCCCAAGAATTGATCTCGCCATCTTCCAATGTGAAATCAGCGTTCTCTTCGCGCATCGCCGCATAAATCGTTGCTGAATGATCAAATCCTAGTCGACCAATCTCACCGCGAAACCCTTCGAACGATGGCGGCACCCCTTTTGCCGTTCGATAAGCCACGGACATGAAGTGTTTAGGGGCGCCGTTCTGGGCAGGAGTATTTCTGAGAAACTTCAGCGCAAGAGCTTCGTGTTTCAGATATGCGTCGAGAAATGCGAGCGTATAACGAGCGACCCAACCATAGCCAATCATTCCCTCCCCCCGGGTATAATCGGCCCTTTGGTAACTGGGACTATCGGGATCATCAAAAGCTTCCCACATGTCCTCACTGCGCTGGTACATGGAACCAAATTCTTCGTGAAGAAGACCCAGCATATGCACCGTGACCAAGTCTCCGTGCGTCCAAGCATTCAGAATATTGGGGCCAGTGTCATTAACCTCGGTGAGGCGATCGCGATCTTCGATGGAAAAATCTGCTTGTGTGAAGTACAATAGCGGAATTGTCATTTGCTCTGGATGTACATTGCCTGCTTGTCTCACCAGCCCCGGGAAGTACCGCATACTTCCGTCGAGCGCAACCAGGGCCGCTATACGGCGGTCCCGGGCTGCCGCGAAGAGGTTGGCAATACCGCCCCAACTAAACCCCACCACTGCGGTGACAGACGAATCCGAATCAGACAGCGTTTGTGCGTAGCCGATTAGAAACGAGATATCCCCAGCCTGCGTATCTATCCCAGCTACATCAGGCGTTATGTTGCGGCTCTTGGTCCCTAGATTGGGGCTTGCTAGTACGATGTAGCCGTGGCTCGCCAAGTACTCGCAAAGATCTGCATTTTCCCAAGGGGTTGGGACAGAGGACCAACTGGGACTGTAGATAATGATCGGAAAGCGCCCAACTGTCTGGGGCGCGTCGCGCGTCGCCCACAACGTCTGGGGGAGCGTGGGCTTCATCGAGGCTAGCCACTTCAACGCGGGTCGTAACATTGTTGGTTCCCGAAAATTGACTTCCTTCCCCCACAATGTCCCGTAGTCACCCACAGTCATAGGCCTAGAGCCGGTTTCGGTCGCCGGATACCAAACCAGCGTCTGCATCGGCCGTGCGCGCTCGCCCTTCGCAGGTTTACCAAGGACATCGGTGCGGTAGCCATACGTGCGCGCTTGGTCGTATTGCTCCACTACTCTAAAGCCCACCGAATACGGCCCCCGTGTCTCCATGAAATGAAACAGAGGGCCATTCTGTGCCCCCGCCGCGTTCGAAGTGAATGAGGCTAGAGCGAAGGCAACTGCGAGCATGCTGATTTGCATCAGCGAAGATTTCCCCTATCACATCGCACCATTGACCGGCACCGAGCTTCTGTAATAGCTCAGAACTTCCGCGCGATCGACAGCCCAATCAGGCGGGGTCGAAGCTCTGAGTAAGCTGGAGGGGAATAAGACTGGAGATTGAGCAGCACCTGTCTATTCGTCAGGTTGTTCACATAGAGTCTCCCCGTCCAAGCGCCATACTTGAGCCCCGCACGCAGATCCGTTTCCACGTAGGCCGGAAGAATGCTTGGGTTCCCGGGAGCGGGAGCGGGTCCGACGCCCGCATATCTAACCCCATGATAACTGGCTGACGCGCCTAAGGAGCCAGTCACGCTGCCCGTCACCGGAAATTCCTGATCCGCTGCCAGATAGCCAGAATAGGGGGAGGACCAAGGCAATCGATCGCCGGGAGATCCAGAAGCGCCGGCTGCCACTGCCAACGGCGGAAAGCTCTGCGTGAGTACCGCCTTGTCGTAAGCAACCCATCCAGCGATCTTGAGACCCGTGAATGGCTTCAATTCAAGCGCTAGCTCAACTCCCTGGCTCTTGGCGCCCGCCCCATTCGCGGTGAAGCCGACGCTCCCGTTATACTCTGCTAACTGAATGTTCTGCCAGTTGATGTAGTACACCGACGCATCGACAGAGAGAACATGCCCGAAGAAAAAGCCTTTCGTGCCAACTTCATAGTCTTTCGTTTGATCCGGGCGAAACTCCGAAGGCACTCCGGGGGAGACGGGGTTGGGTCCACCAGCCCGATACCCTGAAGCCACCCTCGCGTACGCCATGAGATCTGGAGTGAACTTGAACATTGGCGTCAACAGATAAGTGAAGGGATTAGCCGACGACTTGGTTTCGGGCGTAACGTAAGGAGATGGTTGTTGCAGGAGATCCGTAGCGAGGGGTCCTCCGTAGGTGATCTGGTAGGTCTGTCTGATTTCGCTTTCACGCCCGCCAATCTGAATATCAAACCGATCAGTCATGTGATAAGTCAGATCCGCGAACATCGCATATTCGGTATAGGTGGTTGGAAAGGAAACGTAGCCATCGCTACCCGCCACGAAACCGGTGTCGGGATTGATTGCCAGTATCGACTGGAAAAACGGCGTCGTTTCGTGCGAATAAAATA
>Ga0302325_10006175_pt1 | contig 27019 bp, 34 predicted proteins | sample Palsa_T0_2_FD_201948 | JGI IMG/M metagenome (GOLD analysis project Ga0302325, IMG submission 201948) | Peat permafrost microbial communities from Stordalen Mire near Abisko, Sweden - Palsa_T0_2 | ecosystem: Environmental > Terrestrial > Soil > Palsa > Peat permafrost | place: Sweden: Abisko... | reverse complement strand
CCCGGGACAGCGACGCAGTCCCTGATCTTCGGTGCATAGGTTGTCGTGGCAGCGGCGAGCACCGCCGCCTCAACGACTTCCTCCGAACCCGGTCGATCGCCGAGCGTGTCGTTAGAAAGCCTCGCGCTGCGGACCGCCCCGGTCTCGCTGAGCGCTACGAAGACTTGGACCAGTCCCGACGTGCGCGTCATTACGACGAGTGCCGGATAGTCCGGCTGGACGACATGAACCGTTCGTGCGTGGACATTCGGGCGCGAACAGGCTCCCGACGCGCCAGCACTCGACCCCACGGCGTTTGCATCGAATCCCTTCATCAGAGCATCCCTAGCATTTGTAGGGGCAAATGCTAGCGCTGAAAATGAGGCACCGAAATCGGGTAGGTCGAGGCGGCCGACGCTGAAAATGAGGCACCGAAATCGAGGAGGTCGATGCAGGTGGGCAAATGGGAAGCGTCGTCAGGGGACTTGTCAGAGCGTTTCGGCAAGATCGACATCAATTTCGGGCCTAACAAATCCCCTACGCCTAAGAGGAATCGAAAAATCATGGCAAACCCGTTTGTTCACATCGAACTGAACACGACCGACGTCGGCAAGGCAAAGAGCTTTTACGGCAGCCTGTTCGACTGGAAATTCAACGACATGCAGATGCCGGAGGTCATGTATACGACGATCGACGTCGGCGAAGGGACGGGAGGCGGCATGCTCAAGCATCCGATGCCCGGTGCTCCCTCGGTCTGGATTCCCTACGTCGTCGTCGACGATCTTGCCGCAGCCACGGAAAAGGCCCGAGCGCTTGGCGCGCAGGTCGTGAAGGACATCACCGAAGTGCCGAACATGGGCTGGTTCAGCATCATCTTGGATCCGACGGGAGCCGCCCTCGGTCTCTGGAAGACCGCCGGCACCTGACACTCGCTCCATCGTTCGCACCGCTATTTAGGTGCGGTCTTCGAAGTAAATCGCGCGTAGCTTGGCGGTTGTAGCGCTGACCGCGTGCCGTGCATCTTTTGGAATAATGAAGAAGTCGCCGGGGCCGGCCTTCGTGCTCACGTTGCCAATCTGGACAAGGCCCGTCCCGCTGATGACATACAGAAAAATGCGCGCAGTTCCCGCGGTCCAAGGGGTCGCGCGAGTCGGCCTGAACTCGCCCGCGTAGATGAGCGTTTTCGTCCCCTTTGCAAGCAGGTGTTCGTGTACGCCGGGGACCTCACACACTTTGATCTAGACCCGCATGCACCGGATGAAATGGCCGAAAAGACATTTGAACGCGGGATTCGCCGGATGATTTGGACGGATCTTAGCCCTTCGAAGGCAGCCGATGGAGCGGCAGCTTTGCGGAACCTGAGCCGAATTGCGGCTCACAGATTGCGCCTGAAGAATGCGATCACCGAACGGTTGAAGTCGCGATGGAAGGCATTGCGATCGAAACCGTTCGCATCGCTGCAGAAAAAGAGCGGCCGCATGACCGTCGGACAGGGTGCGAGGAACGTCATGTGCCCGGCTCCGGCAACGGAGTGAAATTCGGGCGGCTTCGGCAAGAGGCGGCGGGCCACTGCAACCCTCGTCGCATAGGGCTCGACGCGATCGAGCGATCCGCTCCAAAGCTGCACCGGCACCGTCACGTGTGACAAGCCATCGGGCTCGAACAGGTAATCGGAAGCGGGCGCAACGATAACGGCCGCCTTGACGATCGGATCATGCACCCAGACGGAATCGGGAATGGCCCCAGTCGGAGAGAGTGGCTGCTTCCAGTGCGCGGCAATCTTGGCGGAATTCGGTACGCCGCCGATCGATACCAGCGCCGTGTAGCCGCCGTTGGAAAATCCGAACATGCCGACGCGCGTGGCGTCGAGCTGCCGATGCGCCGTCCAATCGTTGAGCATGTATTGGAGCATCAGGTGAATCTCGCGCGGGCGATCGGCCAGCCAGTGCGGCATTGTGACGTAATGCGTGTCCATCGTCTCGTCCTCGGTGTGCCCGATGGCGGCGACGACAAACCCGGCGGAAGCGAGCGCGAGAGCGGTATCGGCGTGACTTTCGCGCGGAGCGCCGCCGCCGTGCGAAATCACGATCAGGGGCAGCTGCTGTCCGACGACCCTTCCGCCCGTTGCCACAATTTGCGGCCGGCCAGCCGAGCTGAACTTTAGTGCGGGTTTGGAATCGGTCGGATACCAGATAGAGGCGGACAGAAGCCTTCCGTCTGGATTGCGCAGCGCAACTTCCTGGAATCCGACCGGATGCTCGGGCCGGGCTGCGTCAAAATAGAACGACGAGAGAATACCCGCGGCGAGAAACGCGAAGACGAGCACCAGGCCGAGGACGATCCGCGTCATGATCTTCATGCCAGGCTCCCTGCCGCGCTCAATCAGACCGTGCCGGGAGGCGTGTACGTCGTCGATTGGTTGTAGATGAGTTCGCCCACGCCCGCGCTCAGGCGATCGTGCAGGACGTAGCCTCGGATCACCGCGTCGAAAAATGCGAGTTGGTGGACAACTGCTCGCCCCTGCCTCCGCCCTCGACGATCTGCGGCGAGAAGGGAAAGCTCTCGACGAAAATCTCGACGTTGGTGAGGCGTCCGCGCGCCTGCAGAATCGGGATGGGAATCGGCGGGACGGTTTCCTTGAGGCCGGTTTCTTCGTGCGTACCGAACAGCGGCGCGAGCGAAACGCCGACAGACGCGTCGTCTGCGCGCGCGGCGACCGGCACGAAAAGTGCCACGGCCAGGAAAAGACGATTTCTACGGAACCACATGGACCGGGACCGTTACGCGAATCTGGTCGCCGAGATAGGTTTGAAAGAGTAGGCGATACTCTCCCGGTGCGCTTGGAAAGAACGTGAAGTCGCGGGTTTGGCCGATCGTCACGGCTTGCACTGCGGTTTCGGGGCGGCGCTGGGGTCCGGGCAGGTCGGCGCCGTCGACGGCAATCGGGGTCCACGATACCGGGCCGGCCGCGGAGACCAGTGACACGATCAACCCGGTTTGGAACGTGGTCATGTTGATGAGGCGAAAACGGTGCGCGACGCCGGCCGGGAGCGTCATCGGCGGCGGATTCGGCACGCCGTTGACGTAGACCGAAGCGCCGTCTTTGTGATCGCGCGGCGTCGTGATCTGCACGATGTGATCGGTCGCCGGATCGAATCGTGCGCCGGGCGGCAGCACGATCAGCGGGCCGCTCAAACCGGCCCGCAACTGCCAGACGTCGTCCATGTGCGTGTGGTAGGCGAACGTCCCCACGCGCGGCGGCGCGAAGATCGCCTCGAAGCTCATTCCGGGCATGATCATCGGCGCGAGACGCGCGCCGTAGCCGCTAAAGCCGGCGACGCCGTCGTAGTAGGCATCCGCCAGCTCGGTGCCGTGCCAATGCACGGCCGTTGCTTCGTCGAGATCGTTGGTGACGTTGATGGAGACCGTCTGTCCTTGATTCAGCACGATCGGCGGTCCGGCCGCGCCGGGCCCAGCGGTGGTCGTTCCGTTCTCTTTCAGCACGTATTGAAACGCCGGAAGTTCTGGGGTATCGTCGGGCGCGCGCTCGACCAGCAATTCGAGATGGCGCGTCGCTGCAGCGGTTACGATCGGCGGATCGCCCGCTTTCGGGCGGACGGTGAACCGGAGGACCATCCCGCCCATCCGGCCGCTGTGTTCCCACGCCGCAGTGTTGAACCTCGGATTCACGAGCTGCGAAAGGGGTGCGGTTTCGATGATGTGATACGCCAAATGACAGTGGAACATCCAATTCCCGGCACGCGACGCCAGCCAGGCAATCGTCGTCGTATTGCCGGAAGGGATGAGTTCCGTGACCTTGCGCTCGCGATAGGCGTTTGCGGGATAAATGCGGTCGTGCAATCCATCGCCGCGCGCCAGAACGTCGAAGTAGAATGCGTGCAGGTGGAGCGGATGATCCTCCCACGATGCGTTGATCAAGCGCCACCGCACCAGCGTGCCGCGCTCGTATGAAAGGCGCTCCGTGGCCGGATAGTTAAGGCCGTTGAAGGCCTCGATCTGGTATCGCGTGTCGGGGAAACCTTTCTTGCCGCGGACGCCCGCCCACTCGGTAATGACGAAGATGCGATCGGTTAACGAGTTCGGCTTCTCGTGCGGATCGTCGACGACGATCGCGCCGGAGAGTTGCGAATCCTGGCCGAACCGGGCGCCGATGCTATTCCCCGTCGTCGAGGCCCAGTAATAATACGAACCCGGCGCTGCGGCGCGAAATTGCACGACGCGTTCCTGGCCGAAGCGAACGCTGAAGGCGCGATCCCCGTTGCCAGGACGATCGACTAAACCGTGCACCGACAGCACCGTCCGCGGTATCGAGTTGCGAACGGTCGCAACGACGACGGTTCCAAGCGGAACGCGCAGCAGCGGCCCCGGAATCCGCAGCGGCTTCCCAACTTCGCCGAACGCCTCGACGAGCAGACCGGCATGACCCGGTCCGCTCGGATACCAGTAGCCGTTGCGCGCGTCGAGTGAAATCCGCAATACGCCGTGCGACCGCGTTCCGGCTGGAGTGCGATTGTCGTTCGCATCGATCGCCGCCGGCGTATCGGACGCCAGGTTCGCGCCGAAGGCCGCAGCTGCAACTCCAGCGATACACGCGAAGGCCACCAATAGCACAACAGCCGCATTTAGAAAGCGGCTCGATCGATCGCTCTTAGAAATCGCCATGTAGGATTAGGTTTACTTGCTGCGCGCTCGGCGGCCCTCCGCCCGGGCGCATCCAACCATCGCGTCACATCATCGGCGGCACGTTCACCGAGACCACCCGATCGTGACTGAACGTGACGGTGGTGCACTGACCCATCCCGCAGGCGTAACGCCACACGGACTCGCGTCGCATCGCGGCCTTCGTCGCGAGTTCCTCAGGATAGCCACGCGTCCAGATCAACGCGTCTCGCGACATTCCTGGACGAATCGGTTGCAGGGTCGCGGGGATCGGAAACGGCGGGGGCTCGAGCGAGAGTTTTGTCTCGACTTGGAAATCCGCTAATTCGAATTCCGGGCAGGGTCCCGGCATACCGGGTACGTCGTAGTTGGGAGCGAGAGCTCCAGCCGTTACGGAGGGCGGATCGACGACGAAGCGCAGTGGAGCGTAGCCCAGAAATCCTAGTCCGATTGCGTAAGGAGCGCCGGCTCCTCTTCCGCCTGCGAGCCATTCGACGATACCGTACTCTCGCAGGATCGAGCGAACGCGCACGCCGCTCATTGGCGGGTAGAATTGGCTCCAGGTCGGAGGGCATGAAATGGCGATGCCGCCGAATCCGTAGACGCGTTTGCGCAGGTAACGAGTCCGCAACCGCCTGAGTGCAGCATCGCCCCCGGAAAGATTCGGCCACCAGACCATCACGGGGCTGTCATTGGTGTACTTGCCCGATGGAAAGATCGGCACCACCGGCGGTTCCGGCAGGCTGCCGAAATCGCCGAGTGCCCGGCGCCAGGCGGTTTCCGTCGACACTTCCGCGCGAATCTCCGCGTTCAGGTTCGAGAGATCGACCGGACCCGACACGGCAACCGCCGCGTCCAGGGTCGCGAGATCGAGCGGCCCCACCAGCAGCGCATGCGGGACCACGCTGTGTCGGTGCGTCGTGCCCGCACATCCGGCACTCGTTACCAGCAGCGCTAGAACGAGCGCGACGGAAGACCCGGGCCGCACGTGTCCTCTTGTAAATGAAGCATGCTCGCGAAACGAGCACCGCTCCCATTTTGTGATGGGGCTCCTAAGTGAGCTTGGCTAACCGACACTCTTGTGAAATGGCGGCAGCGGTCTGACCGCCACCTGAGCCGCATCTTCAACGGTGAGGCCAAGACCGCGAAGGATCGTTGCAACGACATCGGTAGCGTACCGATCTTCGGCCCTTCCCTCGAGTAAGGTTTGCATTGCCGTCAGTCCCGTGCCCATCACGAGGTCTACGCCGTTTTGCGCAGACATTGCCACAAAGCGTCCTTGCTCGAGTCCAGCTTCAATTTCGGGACGGATGCTGTCGCGCATCAGCGGTCCGAGCGGACCATGAAACCCGATCCTGACGATTACCCATCCCCAATGTGGATATTCTGCAGCGCCTCGGAGGTAATGACGGACGGCGATGGCGATGCGTTCGGCTGGGTCAGCTATGCCGTTGCATGCACGACGGATTGACTCATTGAACTCGGTGCTCAACTTGGTCGCAACAGCCAGCTGAACTGCGTCGACATCCTTGAAATGATTGTAAAAGGTGCCCCGAGCGACGCCGGCCTCTGTAATAAAATCATCAATCACCGCAGCGTCAGGCATCTTGCGCTCGAATACCCGCATCGCCGCTGCAACGATCGCTGCGCGCGAAGCTTCGCGTTGCCGCGCGCCTAGTTGCGCGCGGCTAATAGCCATCCGATTTGATTTCCCAGGCAACTCAGGCTCCAATTAGTGTGGTATGACTATACAGTCAGTTGACAAATACGTCAAGCGGCCTTAGAATGTGTCACTAGGACCAAGCCTCGGAGTTGATATGGCTGAAATACGGCGTGGAGCGGATCAAACGGCGCTGGTAACAGGCGCATCGATGGGGATCGGGGCCGATCTTGCGGAGTGTCTAGCAAGAGACGGCTACGATCTTATCCTCATTGCGCGCAGCGAGCGGGCTTTGAACGACGTAGCCCATCGTCTGTCGTCCTCTTACGACGTTAAGGTCGCGGTGATCCCGATGGATCTGAGCGCTCCAAGAAGTGCGATACGAATTGCCGAGACGGTGGCTTCGCGTGGGCTGACCGTCGACGTCTTGGTTAACAACGCCGGCTACGGCATCGCAGGCGATTTCGCGGGTTCGGATGGTAACGCCCAGCTTGGCATGATCGACCTCAACGTTCGCGCTCTGGTGGAGCTGACTCACACGTATTGGCCCGATATACTGGCGCGAAAACGCGGCGGCGTCCTCAACGTTGCGTCCACCGCAGCCTTCCTGCCCGGGCCGCTGATGGCGATCTATTATGCTTCCAAGGCGTTTGTTTTATCTTTCTCGGAAGCGCTTTGGGAAGAGGCACGAGGAACTGGCGTGCACGTTAGCTGCCTTTGCCCAGGGCCGACAAAAACCGGATTTCGTGCGCGTGCCGGTACGGCGAACAAACGCATTGCCCAGTCATCTGCACTGATGGCTTCAAAGCCCGTCGCGGAGGCAGGCTACGCCGGCTTCACGCAAAACCGGCGGGTTGTCGTCACCGGCCTCGATAATCGGTTCAAGACGGCGATTGCGCCATTTGTGCCGCGCGTCATAGCCCTGAAGATGATCCGTGACTCGCTCAGCCCTGCTTAGGCTGGGCCATTATGGGGAATCGCGGCTAAATGAGTCCGAGGCATGCGGAGGAGTGACGCTACGCCAGGCCGCGCTGGTAGTTGGCGTCGCCTACCTGCTCAATCCGGTCAGCTACGCCGAATTTACGATTTACCCAAAGCTCGTCATCATGGGCAACATCTCCGCAACCGTTGCAAACATCAGCTCTCACCACGGGCTTTTTCTTACCGCGCTTTTTTGCTACCTGATCAACTTCATCGAAGATATCATTATTGCTTGGGGCCTCTATATTCTGCTCGCGCCCGTCAACCGGGCGCTGTCGTTACTTGCAGCCTGGTTTCAGTTGATCTACGCGGGGATCGCCCTCGTCGCCCTGTTCAACTGGGCAACCGTGTATCGTATGTTGATGACGCCCGAATACCTCACGTCGTTTGGTCCGGGTCAGCTGAACGCGCAGGTCAATCTTCTGCTGCATACGTTCCGATACGATTACTCGCTGGCTCTGCTGATATTCGGAATTCATCTGGTCCTGATCGGCTACCTGATCGTTCGTTCGCGCTACATACCGTGGTGGCTCGGTGTCCTCTTGGTCATCGACGGACTTGGCTGGATGATTAACAGCCTGCAGCCGTACCTGTATCCCGAAGCCGATCTCGGATTCATCTTCGTCACGTTCTTCGGGGAGATCGTCTTCATGCTCTGGTTGTTGATAAGGGGCTGGACGATTCAGGAGCCTGCGTAACGCAAGCGGCGGTTAGGACACAATCTAGAAGCTACCCGGCTATGCCTAAGAGGAGGACGGTCCATGTTGAAACGACCGACCACGGCACGCGAATCATTCGGCCAGATGGCGCCTGCGCTCGCCGATTACACCGACGAGTACTTTTCGGCAGCGTCTGGGAGCATCCGGCTCTTTCGCCTCGTGACCGTAGCTTGATCACCGTGGCAAGTCTCATCGCGCTCTATCGAACCAACGAGCTGCCGTTTCACCTCAAGTTTGCACTTCAGAACGGCGTTAGCAAGGACGAAATCATCGAAGTATTTACGCATCTCGCCTTTTACTCCGGCTGGCCGACGGCAAGCTCTGCGGTGACCATCGCGCAACGAGTCTTCGATGAAGTAGGCCTGAAATGATGAAAACGCAGGTTATGCTTTTCGGTTCTTGATTGGCCGTCCGCTGGGCGCATCGGGTGGTGGTGGTTTCAAAATCCGGAGCACCGAAAGGATCGTGGTCCAGCTGCGCGTTGTCGCCGGCGCACCGAAAATTTTGTCGATCTGGCCAAGGTAGCCGATCGACTTCATGTGACGCCGATACACTCCATACACGAGTCGATTCTGCGCGCCGAGAATTCGTACGGACCATTCCCCGGTTTGGGGAATTGCTCTCGGAAGGGATATTTTGTCGCGCCGCCCAGCCTTCGACAGGATGCTCACGAATTGAATAACGTCGGAACGTACCGGCTCAGCTGCAAACGGATTCTCGGCTTCCAATCGAACAAGATCAGTACCGGTACAGTACGCGATCTCTGCATCAAACGGTATCTTCCGTCGCAATTCAATATCGAACTTTACGCGCGACCCAGGTTTTCGAACGATTAGTGTGCCTGCAGCACCGACATTCACGACATCATACGCGCCCAGTTCTCTCGCAAGAATGCTTGGGCGGAAGGACCTGTGCCCTCCAACATTGATGCCTCGGAAAAAGACAATCAGAGCCATAAAACGGTCGCGCTCGGCGAGGAGCGGACCGTCGCTCCTCGCCGAAGTAGGGCGCCGCGCTTAGCCGTACGCCTCGCTGAGCGGTAGGACGCGCGCGCGTTTTCCCGTGATTGCGAAGACAGCGTTTGCCACCGCAGGTCCGATCGTGACCGTTGCGATCTCGCCGATGCCGCTGGGCGAACCGGCGTTCTCCAGTACCTCGACGTGATTCTGCGGCGCCTGATCGATGCGCATCACGAGGAAATCGTAGAAGTTGTGCTCCTTCACGGAGCCCTTCTCGATCGTGATCTTGCTCGCGAGTGCCATCGAGAGCCCGTAGTTGGTCGCGCCTTCCAGCTGCTGGCGCACGATCGTCGGGTTGATGGCGATCCCGACGTCGGCGACGACGAAGGTCCGGTGCACGCGCGGCACCTTGCCGTTCATCGAGACTTCGGCGATCGTGGCCGCGGGCGTGCCGTTCCAGAACCCGAAGGCGATGCCTTGCTTGGTTCCGTGGGCGGGCGATCCCCACGAGGCGTTTTTCGCGACGGTTTTCAGTACGGTCGCAGCACGTTCGTTCTTCTGAAGTAGCGCCAGGCGAAACGCGAGCGGGTCTTTCCCGGCGGCGTGCGCGAGTTCGTCGAGGAACGTCTCGATCACGAAGGTGTTCCAGTTCGCCCCTGGCGCGCGCAGGCTCCCGGACGGGACGCCGCTTTCCGGGTTGACGTAATACGCGTGGTGGTTGGGGAACTCGTATTGCGTGTTGACGACCGAGTCCATCGAGATGGTGTCAAGGCCACTCGCAGGAAGCGGAAATCCCAGCGGCTTGAAGATCGAGTCCATCACCACGGTGTGCGTAATCGCGACGAGGTTGCCGTGGTCGTCGAGCACGCCGCTTATGGTGTTTGCCGCCATCGGCTTATACCAGTCGTGCTGGAGGTCGTCTTCGCGCGTCCAAATGACTTGGACCGGCTGTCCGATTGCCTTGCTCAGCGCAACCGCATCGTTGGTGAAGTCGACGTAGAGGCGCCGTCCGAAGCCGCCGCCCAGGTACGTCGTGTGAACCTTGACCTTCTCGAGCGGGACGCCTGCGATTTTTGCTGCGTAGCCCTGGGCCGCCGTTTGCACCTGGGTCGGGGCCCAGATCTCCACGCCGTCACTGGTTACCGAAGCGGTCGCGTTCTGCGGCTCCATGGTTGCATGGGCGACCGGATGGCCGAAATAGAGCGCGGAGTATTCCTTGCCGGGCACGTTCTTCGAACCGGTCTCGACTGCCGGGATGCCGCCCGTACCCGTGCGTGCGAGATGCTCAAATTGGGCCTTGAGGCTCGCCGTGCTCGCCTGCGCGAACGCACCCTCGTCGTAGACGACCTTGAGCGCGGCCTTGCCCTGGAATGCGGCCCACGAATTGCTCGCAACGACCGCGACGCCGGTTGGAATTTCGACGACGTCGATGACGCCCTTGACTTTCTTGGCCGCCGAGGCATCGAACGATTTCACCTTGGCGCCGAAGACGGGCGGGTAGAGAACCGAAGCGAACTTCATCCCGGGTACGCGCACGTCAATGCCGTACTTGCACGTTCCGTTGACCTTCAGCGGCGTATCGATGCGCTTGTTCACCTTGCCGATCAGGGTGAATTGGTCGCGCGTCTTCAGCACGGGCTTGTCCGGGACGGGCATCGTCGCAGCGGTGCCGGTTAGGCTGCCGTAGCTGGCCGTGCGGCCGTTTGCGCTGTCGATCACGCGGCCTGCTTTGGTCGTGAGCGTCGAAGGGTCGACGTCCCACTCTTTGGCGGCGGCTGCGACCAGCATCGCGCGCGCGCTCGCGCCCGCGGTGCGCAACGGCATCCAGGATGAAGCCGTGCTGACGCTGCCGCCCGTGATCTGGATGTGGAATATAGCATCGGCATAGGCCGGTGCCGCCGGGGCGAATTCCATGATGACGTTTTCGAACGGGATGTCGAGTTCGTCGGCGACGATCGTCGGCATACCAGTCGCCACGCCCTGACCCATTTCCGATTTGGCGACAAAGACGGTCACCTTTTCGTTCGGATGCACGATCAGCCACGCGTTGGGTTGGAAATCCGGAGGGGGCGGGGGGGCCGGCATCACCTGCGCGGCGTCGCTCTCGTTCTTGCAGCCGTTCGCTGCGATTCCCAAGACGAGGCTGCCGCTGAAGAACGAACCGAGACGGACGAAATCCGCGCGCTTGAGGTTCGTCATGAAACGTGACCTCCTTCGGTGACGCTCGCGACCGCTTTGCGAATGCGATCGTAGGTGCCGCAACGGCAGATGTTGGTGATCGACTTCGCAAGGTCGGCGCTGGTCGCGTGCGGGTTTTTCTTCAAGAGCCCGGAGATCGCCATGAGCTGCCCGGATTGGCAGTAGCCGCACTGCGGCACTTCTTCAGCGACCCACGCCTGCTGCAGCGCGTGCGGCTGTTCGGGCGTCCCGAGCGCTTCGATCGTGGTGATCGATTTGCCGTTCACGGTGCTGACGGGAATGACGCAAGACCGAACGGCCTCGTCACCGACGTGCACGGTGCAACAGCCGCACTGCGCGACGCCGCAGCCGAATTTCGTGCCGGTCAGACCGACGACGTCGCGGATTACCCACAGCAACGGCATGTCGCCGGGAATATCGAGTTCGTGGTGTGTCCCGTTGATCGTAAGCGCCACCATTGTCCAGACCCTCCCCGCACAGCGGAAGAACCGGCGTTCCCAAAGCTGCTCAGCCATATCGCTGCGCCCGCCCTTGGAAGCCCGTTATAAGCGCCCTCTTCGAGCCGCTGACGGACGATCCCGGTCTTTTTCGAGCAAACTATGGCCAATCCCAAATGAGGCCCTCTGCCGCCGTGCCGCTGCAACCGGACAGTCCGTACAGGACGAGCCGCCACGCTAGAGTCGCGTGAACGTCGCCTTTAGCTCTGGTTCCCGTTCCGAGCCGCGCGGCAGATGCCGGTAGCTCACTTCGAAGCTGTCGGGAACGCCGCGACCGATCGTGCCTCCGAACTCGTACGTATCCGTGTGAAAGGCGACGCCGCGCGTTCCGGCCAGCTCCCACACGCCGCCCGCACCGTAGGTCCGATCCGAGAACGTCACCGTCCCGTCCGGGTTGAACGTGACGGTTGTTTTGGCGTCGCCCACGTAGAAAACCCACTGCGTCCCGCCGAGCTGCCGTGGATCTGCGCCCGCAGCGCCAGCCTGCGCTAGCGGCGCCGGCGTGACGCCGGCGATCGTGCGGTCGTCGGCACAGTGCTCGAGGGCCCGCAACGGATGACCCCGATACGCGCCATTTAAGCCCATGCAGCGCTGCGTATCCTTCGAAAAGAAGAAGCTGGCCACTCCGCCGAGCGAGGCGACGATGCCGAAGATCGCGGAGATGCGTAGCCAATCGACCCTACCGGACCCCATCACGAACCCTTACACAGTCGCGGTCGACTTCTCTTCAAGTTGCTCCCGCTACTCGATCTTCATGCCTTGAGCGCGCAAATGGTCCATCGTCGCGTGATAGAGGCTCTCGAAGTTCTGCCATGGCTGCTTCGGTGCATCGAGCGCGACACGATGGATCTCGACGACGGGCGCGAGCGCGCGCCACATAACGACGACGCGACCAGAGGCGACGAGATACACGAGATCCTTTTCAACGAATCCCTTGCTCAAATAAAACCCGATGCGTTCGAAACAGCGCAATACGGTCAGCTCGTGGTGTCGCGTTTCATCGCCGCCGTTGAGGAGGGCAACCTCGGCAAGAAACCTCTCGTCCTGCAAATGTTGGGCAAGCTCGAATTGAACGAAGTGCCGGGCGTCGCGTTGGAACTGGCTGTCGAGCTCTTTGAAGATCTCGAGCGTACCCTCAAACTGCGTCGCCTTGCGAAGTTCGGTGATCTGTTCGCCGGCGGCACGAGCGGAAGCGGCCGTCAGACGCACTTCGTGAAAGGCCGCGATCGCCGTAACTCCGATGATGACGGCGGTCAAAGCGGTGCTGATCGCGCTCAGTGCTTCCCAGCTCACGGCAACTTCGGGGCGATCGTGTTCATGCTTGGGTCGCAAACTCCGCGATCAGCGCAGCGAGCGCCTCTGGCTGGTCTTCTTGCACGAAGGTGCGCGCGTCCGCGATCCTTTCGAAGCGTGCGTTTGGAAAGGCATTCGCCAAACGTTGACCGTCGCTGACTGGGAAGAAGAAGTCGTCCACGCCCCAGACGATCAACACTGGTTTCTGAAACTGCGCAAACGTCCGCGCGGCCGCCAGCGTTTGCCGGTTCGAGACCGAGGTTAGGAAGCGCCGCAGATCGCGGCGCACGTCGGCGTTGGTGTACGAAGGTTCGAAGAACGAATCGAGCACCGCGCGCTCGGGGATCCGCTTGGCGACCAAGGTCGCGAACGCGACGCGGGCCACGTACGGCGCGACCAGCCGCGTGAAAAGCCACGTGAAACCGGGCACGGCCGGCAAGATCGCAAACGCCTGCAACGACGGCGGAAAGAAGTGTTCGTAGGAATCGCAATTCACGAGCACCAGCCGCGCAGCGGCGTCCGGATCCTTCGCGATTGCGAGCTGACAGAGCGCACCGCCGGTGTCGTTTCCGATCAGCGTCACCCCCGTCAACCCGAGTGCCGCGACAAACTCGAGCAGGAGCGCCGCGACGCCGGGCGGTGTCTGATTCGCTTGGGGAAACATCGGCACGGCGTGCGCACCGAGCGGCACGTCCGGCACGATGCAGCGGAAGCGCGCAGCCAACGGCGGCACGACCTGCCGCCACACGAGCCCGTTCACGAACACGCCGTGCACGAAAACGAGCGGCGCTCCGTTGCCGCCGCTGTCGCGGTAGCGGAGCGGTCCGCTCGTCAGGTGCACGGTGCGAAGGTCGTCGACGATCGGCGCGGGGGCGGCCATGCCGCCAGCTTCGTTTAGGCCGGGGTCGGGACCGCTTCCACGTCGAGCGTCACGTCGACGTTTTCCCCAATCGCCACGCCGCCGGCTTCCAGCGCCTGGTTCCAGGCCAACCCGAAGTCTTTGCGGTTGAGTTTGAAGGTAACCTCATACCCGACGCGGTCGTTGCCCCACGGATCCTTGCCCTGCCCCGTCAACTCGGCCTTCGTGGTGATGCTCTTCTTGACGCCGTGAATCTCCAGTTCGCCGGTCACTTCAAAATCGGCGTCGTCGATCGGCTTGATCGACGTACTCGTAAAGCTGAGGCTCGGATACTGCGTCACGTCGAAGAAATCTGCCGAACGCAGATGCTCGTCGCGCTGCGGTTCGCGCGTATCGATCGAGGCCGCGTCGATCGTCACGCTGACGCTCGTCGGGATGGCGCTGTCGGGCGGCAGTTGGATCGTGCCCGTCAGCTTCTTGAAGGTTCCGCGCACCTTTGAAATCATCAGGTGCCGGACGCTGAAGTGGGCGGCCGCGTGGGCCGAGTCGATCGTATAGGAACGCGTTTCTGTTGCGGTAGCCATTGGTCTGTTGAACTCCTTGTGCGTGAGTGAGAGACGAGTTGCTGAGATGGAAAACTATCCGAAGCGATAGGCGGAAGTCGGTGCACCGAGGATGCGGTCGTGGAATACGGTCGTACCCGGATCGGAGCCGCCCGCCCCTGCCGCGACCATCAGCGGAAGCAGATGTTCTTCGCGCGGGTGCGCATGGCGCGCTTCGGGCGCGCGTTCCCAGCCGGCGAGCCGCTCGGCGCGCGTCGTAGGCGGCGCCGAAACCGTTTCGCCTAGCCAAGCGTCGAAGCGCTCGCCCCCGGCCGGACCCGCGCCCATCAGGCCGCGCATGTTGTGGTAGCTCATCCCGCTGCCCGCGATCAGCACGTTCTCGTCCCGCAGCGGCGCGAGCGCGCGCCCAATCGCGAGATGCTGCTGTGGATCGAGCCCGCGCACGAGCGACAACTGCACGATCGGTACCGCAGCCTCCGGCTCCACCAGCTTGAACGGCACGAAGACGCCGTGATCGAAGCCGCGCGAAATGTCGCCGGCGGCCGCGATCCCGGCCGAGCCAAGCAGAGCCTGGACTCGCGCGGCAACCGCCGGCGACCCGGGCGCGGCGTACGACAGCTGGTACGTGTGCGCGGGGAAACCTTGATAGTCGTAGATGAGCGCGGGCGCGGCGCCGCTCGTCACCGTGGGCAGGGGTGCTTCCCAGTGCGCCGATACGACCACGATCGCGGACGGCCGCGTCGGCAGCTCGGCGCGCAGGCCGCGTAGGAAGCCGCCCAGGCTGTCCCAGGCGTGCGGATCGCCGGGCCAGTCCATGAAGAAACACGGTCCGCCGCCGTGGGCGAGGTAGTAGCTGGGCATTCGCGCTGCGGGCTTGGCGTCGGGGGTCACATCGGATATACTAGTGCTCTAGTGCCCGAAAAGATAGTAGGTACCAGAATGTCACCTAATGACCCGCAGGTAACCACGCTCGCATGAGCAGCGAGACTCGCCTGACCTGTCCGATCAACCGCGTCGTCGCGGCCCTTGCCGACAAGTGGAAGATCCTGATCATCCTCACGCTGCAGACCAAGACGATCCGCTTCGGCGAGCTACTTAAAGCGCTCGACGGCATCGCGCCCAAGGTGTTGGCGAGCCAGCTGCGCAGCCTCGAGCAAGCGGGCCTGGTCGCGCGCACGGCGTATGCCGAGGTCCCGCCGAGGGTCGAGTACGCTCTCACCCGTTCGGGGCTCAGTTTGCTCCCGATTTTGAACCAGCTCCAGCGCTGGGCGATCGATAACGCGGACGAACTCTCGCCCGAAATTACCGGCGCCGAGCAGCACTTGGAAGCGGTCAACGCCTAGCGCACCTGGAAGGCACGGGCCTGCCTAGCCTACGAGGGTGATCCATGAGCGTGACCCTGCCCGCCGCCGAAGAACTCGTGCGCATGCCGTCGCCGTGCCCCGAGCCGATCGGCATTGCTTTCGACGGCACGCATCTCTGGCTCGGCTCGGTTGAGACCAACCGAATCTACGCGATCAACCCGCGCCACGGTTCGGTCTACGAGGAATGGCCCGCGCCGGGCACGCCGTACGGCATGACCGTGATGGGCGACGAGTTGCGCGTGGTGGTCGGCGACGAAGTCGAAGACGACCGCGCGATCGCGCGCGTCGTCGTCGGTCACGGCTTCAAGACCGAGCTGATCCCGTGCCTGAACCAGACCGGCTCCTGGCTCGCCTACGACGGCGACTTCCTGTTCCTGAGCCAGCGCTTCGAGCACCGTATCTTGGAACTCGACGAGTTCGGCAAAGTTCGCCGCGAGATCCCGGTCGAACGCGAAGTCACCGGCATGACGATCGTCGACGGCTGCTTCTATTTGATGACCACGGAAAGCAAGCACGTCGACGACTACCGCCTGGTGCGATTCGACGCTCGCGGCGCACACCCGATCGCGACCGAACTCGCGACCATCAGCTTCGTCGCTCGCGGCCTCGCCTACGACGGGACCCGTTTCTGGACCAACTTGCGCTCCGAAAACACGGTCGTGGCGTTCGCGCGACCCGGCTAAGCCGTGCGGCGCAACCCCGTCCCGCTTCTGATCCTGCTGGCAGCACTCGTCGGCCTCGGCGGCGCATACTGGGCCTTCGAGGCCACGGTCGTTCCGCAGTTGAACCGCACCCACGACGTCCTTGCCTCCCGTTCCGAGTTGCGGTTGGCGATGCTAGTCCGCCACGATACCGGACCGATTTCGGAGGAGGACTACTCGATGAGCGATATAGACGGGCTCTCGGGCAGCAGCTACCGCGCGATCGGGCGCAACGGCGTGCAGATCACGATCGAGGAGCGGCCGCGCAAGACGATCGAAGACGGTCCCGACGTCGCCTATTTCTTCCAGCAAGCCGTCGCGGACGGGATCTGGGATCTGCAATCGAAGCCTCCGCGCGGCGACCGCTCGACGCACTACACGATCGACGTCTACCAGCTGACGGGCAGCCAACACGGCGCCCACCGTTTCGAGTTCACCGATCCGCGTTACTGGGCGACGACCGGCGGCCACCAATTCCACATCGTCCTGAGCAAGGATAAACCGCTGCCCGACCTGTTGAGACTCTCGAGCACGACCCTCGTCGACCCGCGCTACGCAAAGGTCGTCGATGACTTTCGCGCCTTCGGGCCGCAATCGTTCCGTCAGAAGATCGCGGCCGCGCAGTCGCGCCTGAAGGGCCACGGATGATACGCCTGGTTCTGCTGGCCGCCCTGCTCGCGGGCGGAAGTTACTTCGGTTATGAAACGGTCGAAGCGCCGGGCAACCAACTTTTCGGCCAAACCCTGGTGGCCGGCAGCCCGACCCAGCGCGAGGTGGCGTTGACGTTCGACGACGGCCCGAACCCGCCGTACACCGATCGCATCCTCGACGTGCTCAAGGCCGAGCATGCGCCCGCGACCTTCTTCGTGGTCGGCCGCGCGGCCGTGGCCTACCCCGGCACGCTGCGCCGCATCGTACGCGAGGGCCACGCGATCGGCAACCACACCTGGGATCACTCGCACCTGATCGTACAGTCGACCACCGCGATGCGCAGCGAGCTGGAGCGCACCGAGGCCGCGATCGCCCGCCTCACGGGCGTCCACACGAACCTGATGCGACCGCCCTTCGGTGCGCGCGATTTCGCGGTGATCTCGGAGGCGCACAAGCTGGGCTATCGCGTCGTGATGTGGAGCGTCCCGCTACCCAAGGATTGGGAGCAGCCCGGCGACGCCACGATCGCCAAGCGCGTCGTGGATGCGGTGGCCGACGGCAGCATCATCGTCTTGCACGACGGCAACGAGGGCATCCTCTGCGCGCGCGAGCATTTGCCCGCTCACGAGTGCGATCGCGCCCAAGACGTCGCCGCGACCCGCGAAATCATCGACACGCTCCGCGCCCGCGGCTACCGCTTCGTAACGATCCCGCAACTCATCGCCGACGCCGCCCGCCCCACCACCGCCGCCGTTCGCCCCGACAACGGCCGCGTCGTCTCCGCCGCCGCTCGCGCCGGCGCCGCTCGTCCTGCCGTCGCCGCCCGCTGACCACGCGCGTACGTTACCGGGTTCGTCGGCCGAGGGCGCAGGCGTGATAGGATGACGCTATGCGAATCCCCCAACTGTCCTCGGTCGACGAGTTCGTGCGCTGGGAAGAACGGCAAGAGCAGCGCTATGAGTTTGCGGATGGTGCCACGTCGCTGCTCCGGGGCGCGGCTCGGCGCCACGAGATCATCGTTGTCAACGTCCTGGTCGCGCTGCGCCGCTCGCTGAGCGCAAGCTCGGTCTGTGGGTCTGGGATGAAGCTCGTGACCGAAGCGATCAGTCGCTATCCCGCACGGCGGACGAGTAGCCGTTTGAGTCGCGGGTGAATTGACCGTGCGGCCTACGTGTTGGAAGCGGTGGCTGTCCGGGGGGAGCAACGCTTGCTACGGACCGAAGCCGCGGTTCATGTCCCAGAGCGGAAAGTGCGGCAGAGTGCCGGCCGGATCGCGCACGAATGCTTCCGTCTGAATTATCAAATTCCGCCGGCGCTGGCGTGCCGCAGGCCCAACGTCGACGCGGCCTAGGGCCGGTGTCTGGGCACCGGCGCGGGTCGTTCCGGGAGGCGGTTCCAGGCCCTCAGACAGTTCGCGTCTTTGCAGCAAAGTCGTCAGCGATTCCCGACTTTCTTTCGTTGCGCTGCGAAAGCGCTTCTTCCACGTTTCCTCAATATCGCGCGTGTGACGGTAATACTCTTGCTGCGCCTCGATGCCCGCTTCGGACAAGCGCACGAACTTGCCGCGGCCGCGCGCAGGGTCTCTTTCAACGATGATGTACGGCTTGTGCTGCCAGCCAATGCCTGCGGTCTCTTCCGAACAGCCGGTTCGTTTGGGAATCTCCGTTTCAGGAATCAGCTCGTCACTGAGAACGCGGATCGTGTTTGCGCATAGCGGGATCGGCGTTTGGGATTCACGTTCGAAGTCGAGCGCGAACGCGAGCAGAACTCGGGAAAGCAGCACCGGCAGCGGCAGGCCGTCTTCCGCAGCCGACTTCCGCGGCCCGAACTCGGGCAGCTTCAGAATCGCAACGGGCAAGCCTTGCGGCAATTCGAGGTCGATCCGGTGCTCGATTGCTTCTAACGAGCGGCGCAACGTCGTCGCGTCGTTACCGAAGCGTTTCGACCAGCGGGCGTCGATTTCCGGGATCAGATCGGGCCAGATGCTGACGGCTGTTTCACCGCTGGCCGTGAGCTGAACCGGCCAATCGGCGCGGATGCCTCGGCCGCTGCCGAAACCGGCGCGCATTCCGGGCTGCAGCGCAACGACGCCCCAGCGTTCGAGGCAACCAAGCTCGGCCGTGGCGCCAGCCTCGGTGGTAAGCGCGCGCGAAGCGAGCGTCCGAACCGAAACTGGTCCATCGGCCAAAAACTGCAGCAGGTTAAGCCAAATGACCAGGGAGAGGCGCGCGCTGCGGCTCTGCGTTTGCAGCATGCGGCGCTCGAATTCGCAATCGAGTTCCACCGTATAGGCGACCAGAATTTGCGAGAGGAGGGCCGAAAGCGGCTTGTGCGGCGCCGGCATCATCTCATGGCCAAGTCTATCGCAGGCCGGACCTGCGAATCGCGAGGAAATGGCTCAAGCGCAAAGTGGTTTTGACCGGAGAACAGCATCAAGCAGTGGATTTTCGTCTCGTCGATCCGGTGAACACGGTTTAGAACGCGCCGACCGGCGCGTTAGTGGACGGTTCAACCCCGGGGCGGATCGCCCCAGCCCGAACGCTGGTACGCGCCGTCGATGACGATTGCGGGAACCGTCGGGTTGCCGCCGGTGTACGCAAACATCGCCTTGCGTGCGGCGCGGTCGTTCTGCGCGTCGTGCGCAGTGTATGGGATACCGCGCCCGTCGTAGTACTCGCGTGCGGCTTGACAGTACGGGCAGTCGGGCGTCACGTACATTTCCAGCTTCGCGCCCGGTGCCGGATTCTTGTAGTCGGCCATGAGCGCTTACTTCGCCCTCAGGCATAGCGCCGCCCCGCGAAGTCGATATAGCCATCCGGGTGCGTGCCCGACGGATCGTGGTGCGTCCAGTGCACGAGCGGCCCGTAGCGCGTCTGCGGCACGAGTTCGCCCGCGATCGTCACCCGGTCCCCCGGCGCGACCGGCACGCGCGGCGCGATCTTGACGTTGTCGACGATCTCGACCCGCTGCCCATCGTCCGCGCGCACGTTGAAGGCCTCGTGCATCGCGTGCGAGTTCATGCCGTAGAAAAAGTGCGGCCGCGACGAGACCACTCCCGAGAAGGCAACTTCGCTCGGCACCTGCAGCGCGAGCCCGGCAGAAAGCGTATTCATAGCGCTTCCCAATCACGCGCTGCCGCCGATCCGCTAGGCCTCGCCGTAGCCAGCCGGAGCGGACCACGCTGGTCCAAGGCGAAGCAGAACCGTTCGTGATCGTCCTCCTCACTGCGCTGTTCATGTCCCTGGGCCTTGCGAACCTCGACTTCAGCTCGAACTGGTGGCGCGGCCAAGCGCTGCGCCTGGCCGTCGGTTTCCCGATCCTACTGCTCTACGCGTACGTCCAGATGCCGCCGCTGGTCTTTCCGCAAGCCTTCACGCTGCTGCTCTTCACCCTGATCCCGAACGCGGTCTACAGCTCGCTGCTGGCCGCCCGCACCGCCCTCGCAAGCCGGCGCGTCGTTTCGATCCGGCGCAAGCCGCTCTACCGCTACCTGATCCCGGTCGGCGTCGTCGCCGCCTTCGCCGCAATCCTGTTCATCGCACCGTACGTCGACAGCAGCGGCCTGCGCGATCTCGTCGACGTCACGATCTCCAACTCGCTCCCGCCCAGCGCCGACATCAAGCACATCAGGATCGTCCCGCAAGAAGCCGCCGACTTCGCCGGCAACAAAGTCGTCGGCCAACTCGGCACGTACTATCACGTCGGCGATTTCAACGTCCAGGTCGCCAACGGCAAACTCGTCTGGGTCGCGCCGCTCGAATTTCACGGCATCGTCCAGTGGCTCTCGCGACAAACCAGCCCCGGCGTTATCGTGGTGAGCGCCGAAGACCCCGACGCCCAGCCTGAACTCCGGCAGCGCGGCGCGATGCGCTACATCCCCTCCGCCCTCTTCAACGACAACCTCTACCGCCACGTCTACATGCGCTACGGCACCGAACTGATCATGGAAACCACCCTGCAACTCGACGACAACGGCAACCCGCAATATCTCTGCACGCTGGGCCGCCCAACGATCGGCTGGACCGGCGAAAAGATCACCGGCGTCGCGATCGTGGACCCCGTCAGCGGCGACATGCGCCGCATCGACCGCAAGGATTTCGCCAGCTTACCGGCCTGGGTGAGCCGCGTCGTGCCGCCGGATCTAGCGCTCGCGTACAACGAGTGGTTCGGCGAGTTCGTGCACGGCATCTGGAACTATTTCCTAGCCAGGCGCGACGTCCACGTCCCCGCGCGCGATGAAGTCTTCGGCCTGCTCGACGGCACCAGGTTCGTTTGGTTCGTCGACCACACGTCGCCGGCCGCGGACCAATCGATGACCGGTTTTACGTACATGGACACCGTCACGGGCCAAATGACCTACTACACGAGTTCCGGCGGCGAGTTCAACTCGCGCGGCGCCGAACAAGCCGTCGCTTCGCACCCGATCGTCCGCCAGGGCAAACTCGTGCCGACCCAGCCCTTGCTCTACAACGCCTTCGGCGTGAACACGTGGGTCGTGCCACTGGTCGCGCAGGAAACCGGCAAGTACCAAACGGTCGCGCTGGTGGACGCCAAGAGCGGCCACGTCGTGGTCGGTTCCAGTTCCAGCCCCAAACCACAGGACGACGCGTTCGCGCAATACGCGGCCTTCCTCGGCGTCGGGGTGCCGGCGGCCGTCCCGCTCTCGGCCCAGCAACAGAAGCAAGGCGAGGTCGATCGCATCGCCGCCGCGCCCGACGGCAACGTGTACTTGACCCTGCGCGCCAACCGCCAGATGTACGTCGTCGACGCCCACGCCGCGCCAGAAGCACTGCTCGCGCGTCCCGGCGACCGCGTCAGCTTCAAGGCCGACCCGCCGCTCGGGGGCCTGGCGCACGCCGAGGATTTCAGCGACGCGGCACTTGCCGGACCGTGATACCCCGGCGCAGAACGGGTCGGGCGTGAAGCGGATCGCCTCCCCGCGACTCATCCTCGAACCGGTCACCTCGCGCAACGCTGCGATCCTGTGGCGGCTCATGCAGAGCGGCATGCTGCGCGAGTTCCAAGACGTGCCGCGCTACGCGCGCGACGATTTCGAGCGCCGCGTCGCCGCCAGGCCCAAGCACTTCGACGCTCGCTCGAGCGGCCGCTTCGAGTGGCTGCTCGTGCACGACAAGGAGCCGATCGGTTGGATCTCGCTGCGCGTCGGCGACCACATGCGCGGCGCGGCCGAAATCGGCTACAGCGTTCTGGCCGAGCACCGCGGCCACGGCTACGCAACCGAAGCGGCAAGGGCGCTGCTCGAGAGCGCCTTCGAAACGCGCGAACTGCAGCAGATCGACGCCTGCTGCGTGCCGGAGAACAAATTCTCGCGCCGGCTGCTCGATACGCTCGGCTTCGTCGAGTTGCGCGTGCAACGCAACGGCGCGATCGTGCGCGGCAAGCCGGTCGACATCGTTATCTACGAACTGACCCGCGAGCGTTGGGCGCAGCAGGTGGAGTCCGCCGCTGAAACGCCTACGGCTCGTCGGCAAATTCGATCGTGATGCCGGCTTCGGCGTAGCCGAAATAGCGCCGGCGCGGGTCGATCAAGTAAGTGAGCAGCGGCTCGCACACGACCTGCACGGTCAGCACCGTGCGCAGCTGCTCGAACGGCACCCATTCGCACGCCACCACGTGCGCGTCGCCGGTAGGCGGGACCGGAACGCCCGAACTCGCCACTGCGAACACGAAGCTCGTGAAATGCGTGCCGGACGGCGTGTCGTGCGACTCCGCCACGTAGCGCAAGCCCATCACCTCGGGCAGCAGACCGGTCTCCTCGCGAAACTCGCGCCGCACGGTCTGTTCGAGCAACTCGCCCTCGCGTTGCCGCCCGCCGGGCAAATTCCAGAGCGGCTGCGAGTGGTTCGGGTAGCGCGACGCCACCAGCAGCAAACGTCCGTCGCGCTCTAAGATCCCGTGCGCGAGGTGGATACGCCGCACGCTAGCGCTAGCGCCCCGTCGTCGGGGCGCGATAGGCGAATGGATGTTCGGCCCGCCGCAGCTGCACGCGCAACGTTTCGTTGAACGCACGCGCGCCGGCGGCGATCCGCGTCAGTGGATCGCGGCGCGCGGCGATGGCCGCGTCGAGGGCCGCGAACTCGGCGCCCAGCTCGCGCTCGAGCGCTGCCAGCGTGGTCCGCACCGCGCGCGGATGGCGACCGGCATAGCGTCGCAACTCGCGAGCCTTGTGCAAATACATCTCGGGCGTGGCTTCGTCTTCGCTGGGCGGTTGCGGGACGCGGTTTCCCAGCGCGAAGTAGCGCGTCTGCTTGCGCGCCAGCAGCCGGACCGGTACGACGTTGCCGTAATGATGGTAGGCGTACGGCAGAACCAGCGATCCGCCGTGCAGATTCGCGATGATCTCGTGCACCGGGTTTACCCATACGAGGTCAGCTGCGTAACGGTAGAAGACGAAGCGCCGCGCCACGTCCGTCACCCAGCGCGGCGTGGCCCAGAAGTGGTACGTGTATGCGTCGACGTTGCCAACGCCGGCATCGAGCCGGGGCAAGATTTCGCGCGCGACATAGCGGATTTGCTCGCCATGCACTTCGTCGGCGTCCAGAAACAGGACCCAATCCGGCGTCTGCGGCAGCGCACGCAGCTCCGCGAACGCGCGGTTACGCATGTCGGCGAAATCGACGAACGGATGCGCCGCCACGCGCAACGCGCCGCGAGAAGCGAAGGCGCTGGCTTCGAGGATGGCCCGGTTATTGCTGCGGACCAGGCCCGAGTTGTCGTTGACGACCAGCACGTCGACCGCGTCGCGTACCGCATCGAGGGCCGCTTCGAGGTACGGTTCGCGGGTGGCGCCAACGCAAAGCGCGCAGGCGATCGTGATCGTTGAACTCTTCGGCATAGAGGATTCGGAGCGCATGAAGGTTGCCTGCGACATCCGTACGCGCGTGTTCGTGTTCGAACAGGGCGTTCCGCTCGAAGAAGAGATCGACGTTCACGACACGGCCGATCGCGATGCCCGGCACGCCTTGGCCTACGGGGCCCCGGGCGCGGCGGCCCTCGGCGCAGGTCGCTACTACTCCGCCGCCCCGGGCGTAGCGCAGATTGGCCGGTTAGCGGTCCTCGCGCCCGCGCGCGGTACGGGCGTGGGAGCTGCTCTGCTCGAGGCGCTGGTTGCGGAGGCGCGCCGGCGCGGCTTCGTCCGAGCGCGGCTGGACGCGCAGACCCACGCGCGCGGCTTCTATCTCAAGCACGGTTTCCGCGACGACGGGGACCGTATGTGGGATGCCGGCATCGAGCATCAGCCGATGAGTAAAGTGCTCTTAATGTGACCCTTATTAATTTTTTCGCCCTGAAAGCATCCAACTTTCGTCGGAGTGTGTTATAGTGCCCGGAGCCGGTTCGGGTACTCATGGCGTCACGCCGCCGGCTTCGAAACCATCGCGGTCCAGGTAGTTAGCAAACCAGCTTCCATCAGGTACTCAGCGGGGCCGATAATAGCTCAGACGCCAGGAGAGAGTCCCATAGTGTACACTGATGAAACCTTAAGCTGCGTTGATTGCAACAGCCAGTTTATTTTTAGCTCCGGCGAACAACAGTTCTTCGCGAGCAAAGGCTTCCAAAACAAGCCTAATCGTTGCCCCGAATGCCGGGCGGCCCGCAAGGCCCAACGCGGCTCGGGCGGCGGTGGCGGCGGAAGCTACGGCGGGGGCGGCGGATCGTCGCGCGGCGGTGGCCGCGAGATGTTCCAGACGACTTGCAGCCAGTGCGGTCAGACGGCCGAAGTGCCGTTCCAGCCGCGCGGCGACAAGCCGGTCTACTGCCGCGATTGCTTCGCGACACGCAGTTCCTCGTACCGGTAACGCCGCGTTAGCGCGGCGCTAAAGGCGCCGAAAAAAACAGGCCCGCACCTCAGGGTGCGGGCTTTGCTTTTTGTGAAGGCCTTTTGCATCTACATGCCTTGAAAGAAAGCGCGCCTCAGTGCTTGGTCGGGGCCGGCTTGACGCGCGCGCAATGCATCTTGCCGCGATCGAACGTGCAGATCGCCGGAACCGGCGTCGCTTTAGCCGCGGGCTTGTGCTTCGGGGGACTCGACGGCGGCGCGGCGAGCGCCACGGCCGAGCTGCCGGCCGCGCAGAGCAAGGCGAACGCTAGGGATCGAAGCTGCACGGCATGTCTCCTCGAAGCGGAAGCACAAGGATGAAGGTGTGGCGCAGCCCTTCCAGCCCCCTTCGGGAACCGTCGCTTTTCTGTTCAGCGACATCGAAGGCAGCACGCAACGCTGGGAAAACGACCGCGCGGCGATGACCGAGGCCGTGCGCCGTCACGACACGCTGGTTCGCACTGCGATCGAGCAGGCCGGCGGCTACGTCTTCAAGACGATGGGCGACGCGTTCTGCGCGGCCTTCAACACGGCGGGCGAGGCCGTGGCCGGAGCGCTCGCGCTGCAGCGCAGCTTGGCTGGGGCCGACTTCAGCGCAGTTGCCGGCTTGCGCATTCGGATCGCGCTGCACGTCGGCACCGCCGACGAGCGCGAAGGCGACTATTTCGGCCCGACCCTGAACCGCGTCGCGCGCCTGCTCGCGACCGCCTGGGGCGGCCAGACGATCCTGTCCGCGGCCGCCGCCGAACTGGCCCGGCCGGCGCTGCCGCCCGAAGCGACCTTGCGCGATCTCGGCGCGCACCGCCTCAAGGACCTGGCCGAGCCAGAGCAGATCGCCGAGCTGGTCGTCCCGGATTTGCCGAGCGACTTCCCGCCGCTGCGCTCGCTCGACGCGTCGCGCAACAATCTGCCCTCCCAACTCTTGCCCTTGATCGGGCGCGAAGAGCTGGCCGCCGAGATCGAAGCCCTGATCGCCGAGCATTCGCTGGTCACGTTGGTCGGGGCGGGCGGGATCGGCAAGACGCGGACCGCGCTGCACGTCGCCGCCGCTCTGCTCGAGCGCTTTCCGGGTGGCGTCTGGTACGTCGAGCTGGCGGCCATCGCGGACGGTGCGCTCGTGCCGGGCAAGATCGCAACCGACCTGCGGCTGCGCGAGACGCCCGGCCGGACGCCGCTTGAAACGGTGCAGCTCTGGCTCGCGTCGCGCGAAGCCTTGCTCGTGTTCGACAACTGCGAGCAAGTCGTGGCCGAGGCGGCCGCGGCGATCGCCGCGATCGCGAAGCACTGCCCGGGCACGAAGCTGCTCGCGACCAGCCGCGAAGCGTTGGGCGTCTACGGCGAACGCGTGTTGCGTATGCCGAGCTTGCGCGTCCCGCCGCCCGATCTGCCGCTGGATGCGGAAGCGGCGCTGCGCTACGAAGCGATCGCGCTGTTCGTCGAGCGCGCTCGCGCTGCCGATCCGAGGTTCGTTCTCTCCGACGCGCATGCAAGCACGGTCGCCGACATCTGCCGCCGCCTCGACGGCATCGCGCTGGCGATCGAACTGGCCGCCTCGCGGGTCAAGCTGCTCACGCCCCCGCAGCTGGCCGCCAAGCTCTCGGAACGCTTCCGCTTGCTGACCGGTGGCCGGCGCGAAGCGATGCCGCGCCAAGCGACCTTGCACGCGATGATCTCGTGGAGCTACGACCTGCTCGAAGAACGCCAGCGCGAGGTGTTCGAGCGCCTGGGCGTTTTCATGGGCAGCTGGCCGCTCGAGGCCGCCGCCGAGGTCTGCAGCGACGAGGCGCATGACGAGTTCGAGACGATCGACGCGATCGATGCGCTCGCGAACAAGTCGCTGCTCGCGGTCGAAGGCGACAGCGACCAGAAGACGTACCGCTTGCTCGAATCGACGCGGGCCTTCGCTTTGCTGAAGCTGCGCGAACGCGGCCACGAAGCGGAGCTGCGGGCGCGCCACGCCGCCTACGCGCTGCGGGCTGCGGAACGCCTCGACGCAACCGCGCTCGAGACGCCGACCGCCCTTTGGGAAGCCGAAGCCAACGCCGCCGGCGCGGACCTGCGGGCTGCGCTCGGATGG
>Ga0302325_10006173_pt1 | contig 27023 bp, 20 predicted proteins | sample Palsa_T0_2_FD_201948 | JGI IMG/M metagenome (GOLD analysis project Ga0302325, IMG submission 201948) | Peat permafrost microbial communities from Stordalen Mire near Abisko, Sweden - Palsa_T0_2 | ecosystem: Environmental > Terrestrial > Soil > Palsa > Peat permafrost | place: Sweden: Abisko... | reverse complement strand
TCGCGCAGCAGAGCGGGCAGGCCGCCGGCATGGTGGAAATGCTCCATGTAATGGGCGCCGGATGGCTTGAGGTTGAGCAAGACCGGAACCTCACGGCCGAGTCGATCGAAGACTTCCAGGTCGAGGTTCACGCCGGCGCGTCCGGCTATGGCGGTCAAGTGAATCAAGCCGTTGGTGGAGCCGCCGATCGCCTGCAAGACGATCATGGCATTGCGCACGGAGGCTGTGGTGATCAGCTCACGTGGCTTGGGGGCGCCGGAGATGGCCATCTCAGCGGCGCGCTTGCCGCTGGCTTCGGCAATGCGGCGGCGATCGGCGAGCGTGGCAGGCGCCGTGGCACTCATGGGTAGCGCCAGACCCAGTGCTTCGATGATGCAGGCCATGGTGCTGGCCGTGCCCATCACCATACATGTGCCGACAGAAGGAGCGAGGCGGCCGCTGATCAACTCGATCTCGGCCACGTCGATGGCGCCGGCGCGGTGCTGCGCCCAGAACCTGCGGCAATCGGTACAGGCGCCCAGCACTTCACCCTTGTGATGACCCACGACCATCGGCCCGGTGGGCACCACGATGGCCGGAAGATCGGTGCTGGCAGCGGCCATGACCTGAGCCGGCAGGGTCTTGTCGCAACCGCCTATCAGCACCACCGCATCCATCGGCTGGGCGCGGATCATTTCCTCCGTATCCATCGCCATCAGGTTACGCAGAAACATGGACGTAGGATGAGCGAAACTCTCGCCGATGGAAATGGTTGGAAAGACCATCGGGAGACCACCTGCAAGCATGACGCCGCGCTTTACGCTCTCGATCAGGTCCGGCACATTGCCGTGGCAGGGATTGAAGTCACTGGAGGTGTTGGTCACCCCAACGATCGGGCGATCGAGAGCATCGTCAGAATAACCGGCGGCCTTGATGAAGGCTTTGCGCAGGAACAAAGAGAAACCGGCGTCACCATAGCTGGTCAGCCCCTTGCGCAGACCCCGAATGGCATCTCGTTCCCCCGGATCACTCATGCCGCAATACTAGTGCACGGCGTGCCGGGCCGCTACTTCAGGAGATCTCCCTGGTTTATTTTTCCTGGACGGCCTCGAAGGCAGCCTTGAGCCGTTGGTGGAGCTGCTCGAGATCGCGCGTATGGGCCAACATCGACTCGACCAGAGCTTCGAAGAAGATCCCTTCCGCGAGCGTTGTCCAGCCCGCGCGGCGAACGATTTTGAGGAGCTCCTCGTGGTATTCATCACCCGGGAGTTTGGCTATTGCCTGCTTTACCTCGCGAAGTTTCCGCTCGAATCGCTGCACCTGATCCACGGAAGCTTCAGGCTTTGACTTGGCCAGGGTTGCCACGTTTTTTCTCCTCTTGATCAGCGCCTTCGCATCCACATCGTTTTGTGATGCAGACACCGCATTCGTATCATTTCATTGCTCATTTATTTTGGCCCCAAGGGACCGTGAATTAGCAGACGCACCTTTTTGGATGCAGCGACGGAAGCCGCAGACCGCTCAGTTGCGTTCCCAATTCCCGCTCAGGAACCTGCATAGAGTTGAAAGCCGCCCCAATACAGCGGTTTACGGTATACCCCCGCAGTGTGAATAAGCGACAGCTTTGCCGTACGGAGAGCGGCGTCGGGACTGTTCCCGGCCTCGAGCTCGCCATAAAGCCGGTCCATCAGCATCGGCGTGGACGCATCGTTGACCTCCCACAACGCACCGATCACGTTATGCGAGCCGGCGCGCAGGAAGGCCCAGGACAAACCTACCAGCCCTTCGCCCGCAAAGGCGCGAAGGCCAGACCCATAGCACGCGGAGATGGTGACTAGCCTCGCATGCAGCGGATAGCGCATGATGTCGCGGGCGTATAGCTTGAAGCTATCCGGATGCTGGGCCGGGGGCGAGAGCACTACTGCTGAATCCAGCGGGTCCAATCGGCTTGCCGTGCCATGAGCCACAAAGTGGATGTATGAGAATCGCTCCGGCTTGCTTTCTGCATACGCCTCGGGTACGGCTCCGGACTGGGTGACTACGGTCCGACTGTCGGTGGGAAAGTGCTTTTCAATCCCCCGGACTTCGGCGAAGGCGTTCATCAGATTTTCATATCCGGTGCCGGTGGCTATGGGATTACCAATCAAGAGCAGCTTTTTCTCATCCGTTGCCGGGGAGCTTGGGTCGAGCCTGGCGAGAAGCCTAATTGAGTTTGCATTGGTGACGGTTACGTCTTCAATCCAATAGTGGGAACCGTTGGCACCTGGGGCAAGAAGCGTCTCGAAGTTTAATCCGTTCAAGACGCCATCGGGGAGGATAAATACCTTGGAGCCCTTGGGGATCATGGCCGTCGCGGGGCTCACAAGGGTGTCATAGAGGGTCTTCGCGTTTTGGTTTGCGTCTCGCAGCGGGTCGCTCGATCTCAGAATGGCCTTCTGATATCCCTGGACCTGGGCCCCAACCGCAGATTGCCCTGGTAGCAGGAAAAGATGGGTGCGATCCGCTGTAACTGCCCATAGATAGGATTTTTCCGGACCCAGCGAATAGAACAGAATTGTGGCATTCAGCTTGCGAGCGACCGCTTGTGCGTCGACTGTGTTCTCCGGCCGTGGGTCCGACTTCAGCTTCGCCGACCCGAGGCCCTCCGCCAGTGTCTTCGCCCGCCCGAGATCGAGCAGTTGCAGAGCTTTTTCCTGCTTTTGCGACGCGATTAGAAAGTCGGCGTAGTCCCGGTAGAGGGTATCGCCGTTAGCGAAAAAAGGCAGCCTGAGCTCTTCATCCTTGACTGACGACCGCTGGTCTTCGAAGGTATGGATGGATTTTCGATACCAGAGATCCGCTTGCGCCGGTTGATGTCTGGCGGCATACAGATTTGCGAGAGCGTTCTCAATCTGCCCTCGCAGCGAAGGGATCTCGGCAGATTGCCCGTGCACCTGCGTCAGCATCCGCTCTTCGCCCTGACCGTTTGCCTGCTGCGCAGCCAGAAGGGCCTGCAGGAACAGGGGGGCTAATTCCCTGGCTTTGTCTCCGGAAATGCGAGCCGCTCGGATTGCTTCCTCGCTTTGCATCCTGGCCGCATCGAATTTGCGCTCTTGATAGAGTAGAGACGCCAAGTCCGTATGTAGGCCCGCTATCTCGTCGAGCGAATGGATGGTCAGTGCGTCTTTCAGTCCTTCCTCGTAGCACCGACCGGCTGCTTCCAGATTGCCAAGCTTGTAATACGCCGATCCGGCACCCCACAACGATTCGACCTGTGCGTTCGTGGCCCCTATCTCGGTTGCGACTTGTTCGGCCTGCTGAAAGTTCGAGAGAGCCTTCTCATAATCTCCCAGGTCGAAGTAGGCTGTGGCCATGTTTTCTTGGGCTGTTTGCATCACCTGCTGGGCCTGAATCGGTCTGGCGATATTCGCCGCCTCGTTCAACAGGGCCACAGCTTCGTCGTAATGCTCCAGTTGTAGAGTCAAGTAGCCAAGGTCCAAAAGATCGGTGGATTCTACGAATGAGTCCCGGTCCGCACGAGCGGCCTGTAGACTCTCCCTGAGGAGCCGTGCAGCCTCGGCCAAGTGGTCGCGATCGATCTGAACCAAAGCTTCTGTCCGCAGCACCTCACCATTCAATTTGGAGTTGCTTGCATCGGACAAGCGCCGCGCTTGCTGTAACTCCAGATCCGCTTGCTGCGCCTGGCCTAGTCCGGCGTGCGCCAAACCGCTGAGTAAGTGCCTCTTGATCGCGTCATCGCCAACCACAGGATAGGAGACGCCGGGACTATGGAGCAGAGCAATCACATCCGGGCGGAGACCTTGGTAGATAAGTATTTCGGCTTCGAGCAGACGAAACTTCGTACCCCAATCCGGATTGCCGGCGGAGTAATCCCTTATCGCCTTATCTGCCTTCTGGTGGGCAACCTTGAGATTGCCGTGAAGGAAATCCTCGCGGATATTTTGCCAGGTGGCTTCCGGATCAGCGATTTTTGGAGAATGGCATCCGAACGGAATGGTGGCTGCCAGCAGGACTATTAATGTGGCGGAACGGTACCGCCGTTGGCCGAGACGTAGGCCGCGTTCATTCCACCTGACGTCGGGGAGCCCAATTCCGCCCGTATCATCGAGAGGTGCACCGATGCCGGAAAGGCCATGACTTCCCCGAAGATGACTTTTCCAAAACTCGGAATATCCAGGACGTGGCCGAACGACTTGCCAGGGACCGCCGGGTCTATGCCATCTACCAACGAACATAAAATGGATCCGGGAGCTTTTGCGGGAGCTATCCAACCGTATCGGTTGACCACCCAATTGTAGGCAGGCCCGCCACTCTTAGCGCTCTTGACTAGTTTGGCAGCTTGCAGTTGGCCAGTCTTCTGAAAAAGCGGCCAGGTAATCGGGTCCGTCCCGGCGCCAGCATCCAGCAGGCTGGGATTCAGGGTGAGAGCCGCATCGCGACCGCCGATCTTAAGACCCTCGAAACGAGAACCGGTGAAGGTAACGACAGGGGCTCCCCCATCCAGTGGGTGCTCCAGGGAGATTTGAGCCACAATCCTATCAGCTGTCACGACTTCCAGGAGATTGAACCCTTCGACGACCGAGGTGACCAGGGTGGTGGGCGTGCCGTCGGTCTCGAGATGGCGGCCTGAAACTCTGGTGTACGCCGCACTGCAGGACACGACTCCCTCGAAACTTAAAGCTCCCGTGCGGGTGGTTACATGGCCACCAACTGCTGGGAGCGAAGCAGATGCCTGGGCGGGCACTGCTTGTTTAATTGGTTGCTCAACGAACCCACCGAGCGAATTCGCTTCTGCATGGAAGTAATGAACCTTATTGATATCGGACGGCATGGTGCACCTCGTTAGGCAGATTTATAAATCGTGACTGCTTAAGGTAAAGCGATAGTGCGCCAGATCGACGGCACTTCCGGCCATATTGCCCTGCACCGTCAGGGTGTACTCTCCCGACCCCCGGCCAGCCGAGGGCACGTGTATCGAGACAGTGTCCTTCGCCAGCTGCGGGGCAACGTCAACCCGCCAGGAAAGCGAACCGGAAGGTGAATACAGCAGACAGGTATAGCTCGAAAAGCGGTCTTCCGCCGGAATATCCACCAGCAACAGGAAGGGCCGGCCAGCCCCCACCGTGGCTGCAGGAATCTGTCCCCCGCGACTGTTGCCGCCAGCCAGAGACACCGCCGGCAGAATCTGCGGCGCCTTCAACTCTGCAACTTCGGCCTTGAAGCGAGGATAAACAACGATGTTCTGATACGCGATCACCAGCAGGGACGCTGCAAGGGCAGACCAGACAAGAGCCGGCGCCCAGAGTGGAACCAGGCGCAATTTGCTCTTGGTAACCGGACCGGGCTTCTTTACCGGATTGACCTTAAATTCTCTCTTCGCCGAATCGATGAACCCGGCGGTTGCACGAAGATCGGTGGCGCACTCCTGGCAATCGAAGAAGTGTTCCTCAAACTCGTCGCGCTGATCTGGCGTCAGTTCATCCAGAAGATATCTCTCCACTGCCGTGAGCTGTGTTGCCTGTTGATGATCCATATGGTGTAAGGCCTCATTATGATTCCGCGGGGCCGAGTCTTTTTACCCTAAACGGCTAATATAGAACGACTTGAACGATTGTTTTGCACGGTGCAACAACACTCTCAAATACTCGCGGCTAATGCCGAACTCGGCGCAAACCTCATCTTTGTTGCGCTCATCCAGCAGCACCGCTTGCAGCAGTCGCCGGTCACGATCCGTTAATTCGTTCAGGATCTGTCGGACTACCCGCTCGGTATCCTTGGCCTCAAGCAGGCTGAGCGCACTTGGTTCGCGGGCGGCAATGGTAGCCCCAGTCTCGTCGTCGATTGTGGCCGTTGCTCGCTTTTGGGAACGATAGTGTTCCAGCAAGACGTGATTACAGACCGAATTGACAAAGGGCCCAAGCCGATCAGGCTGTCTGATCCCTTCCTCTGCGCGCAACAGCACCAGCACGCGCATGAAGGTTTCCTGCCTGACATCTTCGATGGCTTCTTTAGAATTCAATCGCGAGCGGAGCTTGAGACGAATCAGTTCGCTAAAGTAGCTTACGAAATGCCCTTCGATGTGCGCATCCCCTGAACGTAGTTTCTCGACGTAGGACGCGTCGAACGCAAAGAATTCCAAGCCCGGTTCCTCCACGGCGACAGCGAGCGCGTTCAAGTTTACACCGCCCGGGGAACCTGCTAAGAACCCTATTCTGTTATGACTCGACCTCACACACGCGTACCTCTCGTACCGTCCAGGACTCCCCCGCCGTTTGCCGTCTCGACCTCGCGCGACAGGGGGCCGGTTATCCATACTCCTCCGGTGCCGGCTTGAAGAACCAAGGCAGAAATCAGCAGTCGAGGCCGGCCCGGATTGCTGACAACAGGTGCGCGTACCGAGTAGTGGCTGGGAAGAACCAAACGTTGCAAAGTTTCGTGGGAAATTTCAAACAGGGGTTGCCTTCACTTTCGGCCTGGCAGGAAGCACCCTTCCTATCCATTCTTTTGCGTATGTGAAAACCCAGGACTGCGTCCTGGGCAATTTTCAGCCGTCCCCTTCGACAAGCTCCCACGGCACGCCGGGCAGGCAGGGCAGGCTCTGCGGGACTCATCTTATGCAGTGGCGGGCTCCCCGACCGGCTCCGTTACTTTGGCGTGGAATTCGCGTAACGATTCGCTTCTCCCCGACACCATTCTTCGTGTGCCGTTCACCGCACCCCGGAGTTCCCACTGGCAGTGGAGCCACGCACCCGAGCTCTGGCTACAAACTTGGGCGGACCGCTCCCGTACGGGACGTGCACGGAGCAACGATCGACGTAGAACCATCGTTGGTACAAGGAGAAGCACCCATGACCGCAATGACCGCGGAAAAGACATCGTTCAAGCTGGGCCGGCTTGCCCGCTCCCATAACAAACACATTCCCATGCTGCACACGCTTTTGGAGGGGCAGCCATTGGCGCCCGTTCCGCCGGCCGTAGACTACACCGCTGGAATGCCTGCCAATCTTGGCATGATGGCGAACAACACGCTGGGAGACTGCACCTGCGCCGCCTTCTATCACGCAATCCAGGTCTGGAGTTTTAACTCGGAGAAGAAAATCGAAACTGAGCCGGACGTGGATGTGGTGGATCTTTATGAACAGGCTTGCGGCTACAACCCGAATCAGGGTGGAGAGGGTCCGGGCGGCAATGAACAGCACGTGCTTACTTACATTCTGAAGCAAGGCGCACCCTTCGGTCCCAAAGGGCAACAGCGGCACAAGATTACGGCCTTCGCGGAAGTCGACGTCAAGAATATCGACAACGTAAAACGCACTATTTATGACCAGGGCGTGGCCTATATCGGCTTCAACGTGCCGCAATACATCATGCCGCCAAACACGCCGCCATTGTCTGTCTGGGACGTCGACCCCAGCGGCAACAACACTATCATCGGCGGTCACGCGGTCGTTTTGGCGGGCTACAATGCCAGCGGAGCGCGGCTCATCTCGTGGGGACAGTACTACACCATGACCTGGGCTTTCTTCGCGAAGTTCGTCGACGAAGTCTACGCCATCACGGACCCTCTATGGACGAAGACTACGAGCAAGGTTCCGGCCAAACTGCTGGAACAATATATGCAGAACCTTAAAGCAGCTAACTAGCTTTTCCCGGGCACGTGCCTGGCGCACGGCGTCCAGCAGCGAACCTGCCGCTGGACGCTGTGCCAACTCGCTTTATGGGGAAGTCTTGGCCTGCGCGCTGCGGAAAGCCTCGTATCGGGCTTTGTTTTCCGCATTGGGGGGATACAAGCCGGGCAGGGACGCACCCGCCTGCACCTCTGCAATGATCCAGTCCTCCAGTTTCTCCTGCTCGACGGCAGCTTCCACAACCTCGTTTAACAGCGCGCGAGGAATGACGACGGCGCCATCTTCATCGACCACGATCACGTCGTTGGGAAACACCGCGACCCCACCGCAACCAATCGGTTCCTGCCAATTCACAAAAGTGAGACCGGCCACGGAAGGGGGCGCTGCGACGCCCATGCACCAAACAGGCAATCCGGTGGCCAACACGCCGGCGACGTCACGTACTACACCATCCGTGACCAAGCCGGCCACCCCGCGGACTTTCATGCGGGCGCAGAGAATATCTCCGAAGATGCCGGCGTCGGTGATACCCATGGCTCCGACGACCGCGATGCAGCCCGGCGCCATGGATTCGATCGCGGCGCGGGTGGAGATGGGAGAACTCCAGGATTCCGGCGTGGCCAGATCTTCGCGCGCGGGGACAAAGCGCAGGGTGAATGCCGGGCCTACAATCCGCTTCTGGCCCGGACGCAGCGGCTTGGTACCGCGCAGCCAGACGTTGCGCAGGCCCTTCTTCAACAAGACCGTGGTAAGCGTTGCCGTGGCTACGGCGGAAAGTGTTGCCTTCGTCTTCTGATCTAGTTCCACTGTTATCCGTTCCGTCATTATGTTGGTTACTAAACTGCCGTTTTTAGATGCTGGTGATCAGGCCGCCGTCGACGCGGATAATCGAGCCGGTCATGTAGGCTGCTCGTTCGCTGCATAGAAACGCAACCACGTCGCCATATTCTTCCGGCTTGCCATAACGGCCCACTGGGATACTGCCCGTGCTCTCGGCCAACACATCCTCGACGCGGCGCCCTTCCCGCTTGGCTTTGGCTTCATCGAGAAATTTTAGCCGGTCGGTCGCGATGCGCCCGGGCAGGATGACGTTGGCGGTAATGCCGTCTTTGGCGACTTCGCGCGCCAGTGTTTTTGACCACCCGACCAGGGAGAGGCGCAGGGTGTTGGAAATGGCGAGGTTGGGGATAGGCGACACTACGCCGGATGAGGTGCTGGTGATCACTCGGCCCCAGTGCCGGTCGCGCATGTTCGGCAGCACACGGTCGGTGATGGCGATGACCGAAAGCACCATGGCATGAAAGTGCTTCGACCATAACGCTGGATCCTGGCCGATGGCCGTGGTGGGGGGTGGTCCACCAGTGTTGTTCACGAGGATATCTACCGGGCCTAGATCGCTCTCAATTTTCGAAACGTGGCCATCGATCTGCGCCAAGTCGGAAAGGTCCCAAAGGAGACCGAGGCTCTTGGCGCCGATGGCTGCCAATGCTGCCTCGGTGGCGGCGACGGATTTGGCTCCTATCCCGGCTACGGCTACTTTTGCGCCTTCGGCCGCCAGTGCTTTGGCGATCGCTCGACCCAGGCCGCCACCACCGGCCAACACCAAAGCTGTTTTATTTTTTAGGCCGAGGTCCATGATGGGTTCCTGTGTACGCCATCATACCGAAGCACGATCTTTGATCTGCGTGAGAACCGCCGGTTCGGAAGGAGCCCCGGCAGAGTCTGTGTCGTAGCAGAACCAAAAAGGATAGGTCCCTGGGTCCCTAACAAAGGACGGGTGGGCCCCATGTCTCGCGAAAAACGAGCGAGATATGGGGCACCCGCCCTTTGTTAGGGAATGAGAGGCACCTAAGTGAAGTTCTCACGCAGACTCTTTAGCCCTTACTTCCACGTGTCTGCCTCGAAGCGCGCAATTGCTTTTTCGTCGAAGAGATACCCCAGTCCGGGGCCGGCCGGCAACGCCAGGCCGCCGTTCCGCACTTCGAGTTGACGATCAATAATCTCGCAGAAATTGAATACCTTGCCGTCGGGAAAGTATTCGACGAATTGACCGTTGGGCGAGGCCGCCACCAGGTGCACGTGCAAATCGTGGAACCAATGCGGACACATGGTCACACCATAAGCATCAGCCAGCGCGGCGATGCGGCGGAATTCCGTGATCCCGCCACAGACCGCCGCATCCGCCTGCAGGATCGACGCTGCCTGCTTGTCCAGCAATTCCTTGAATCGCCAGCGTCCGGCCTCGATTTCACCGGTGGCGATAGGGATGCTAATCAAGGCCGCCAGTTTGGCGTGGTTATCGATCTGATCGGGACTAAATGGCTCTTCAATCCAGTACGGATCGTAGGGCGCGAAACGCTCCGCGTAGCGCAGCGCAGTGGGTACATCGGACCAGGCGTTGTTGGCATCCAGCATGAGCAGCACATCGGGCCCAATCGCCTTGCGCGCCGCCTCGATCCTTGCCTCTTCCGACCTCAGGTCGCCGCGGCCGACCTTCATCTTTACGGCGTTCAGGCCAAGCGCCACGTAGCTGGCCATTTCTTCGCCCAGCATTGCCGGCGTCTTGCCCTCGAGATAATAGCCGCCGCTGGCATAGGCGGGGACCGTATCTTCATAAGCGGCGCCGAGATACTTGTAAAGCGGCAGGTTGGCTGCCCTGGCGTTGCGGTCCCACAGGGCGTTATCGAGAATACTGACCGCCCGCATCACCGAGCCGACGCGGCCGTGCAGCAACACTTCCTGATACATATTTTTCCAGAGCAGCTCGGTGGCGTTCGAATCAGCGCCGATCAGCATGGGCGCCAGCATCTCGCGCACCGCAGTCGTGACGACATTTCCCCCCGAATGCCCGGCGTAGCAATGGCCAATGCCCTCGACACCGTCCTCGGTGCGGATCCTGACCAGGGTGTAGTCGCGCGAGGTTACCTGGCGGCGCGCAAAGGCGGTGGCCTGGCGCAGCGGAATATGAACAGTGCGTGCTTCGACGGAAATGATCCTGGCCATTTGGTTCCCGTTCCTACATTCCGTTAAGAAGCTTGACCAGGCGGGCGAATCCTTGTTCCCGGGCAGTCTTGTTTCCGGGCACCGTGTTGGTGGGATCTTCGCCGGCACGCATGAAGCCGTGACCCGCGCCATCGTAGGTCACAGGCTCGTATGTTTTGCCGGCGGCCTTCATGGCCGCGGTCGTGGCCGGGATGGTGGCATCGACGCGAGCATCGTTCCCGCCGTAGAAGCCATAGACCGGAGCGGTAATGGTGGTCACGTCCGCAGGGCCGGTCCCATAAAACACAAAGGCTGCGGAGAGGTCTTTACGGTGAGTGGCGAAGGCGAAAGACTTGCCTCCGCCCCAGCAGAAGCCAGTCACGGCGATTTTACCGTTGCCTGCGGGAAGCTTCTTTCCATAGTCAGCCGCGGCATCCAGATCCGCCATCACGACCTCGGGATCAAGGCCGGAGACGGCCTTCACAGCTGCGTCCTGGCTGGCAAATTCGCTCGATCCGCCACCGTTCGGCCCGAAGCCGGAAAGCAGATCGGGAACAATGACGATGAAGCCTTGCGCAGCCAGCTCGTCCGCCATCTCCTTAGCCCAATCGCTGAGACCGAAGATCTCGTGAATGAGGATGACCACGGGGGCTTTCGTTTTAACCTCAGGGTAGACGACGAACGACTCGACGGTGCGGTTGCCATGCTTGAGCGGAACATATTCATGGTGGCGGGGCGAGGCTTCGAGACGAGCCCTGGCCCAGTCTTGCGCGTGCATGGCAGTGGCCGCGAGAGAAAGAAGCGCCGCAGCGGCCGCAAATCGGATGGCACGAGGCATCGTGTACGTCATGGGGAGGAGTGTAGTCACAGAGGAGTGCGTCTCGCAAGCGTTTGACGCGTGCCAAGGGCCGTGTTTGGATGAAAATTGGTGAAACCCAGACCTGCTCTGCCGGTGGACACGATTCTGCCGGAGATCCTCGATTCGTTAAAGCGCTGTTCTAACCTCGTGATCGAAGCACCGCCAGGCGCAGGTAAGACCACTCGCGTGCCACCGGCGCTGCTGGACATTGTCAGTGGTGAAGTGGTGGTGCTGGAACCGCGCCGTATTGCGGCGCGATTGGCGGCGCGGCGAGTGGCTTGGGAGCTGGGTGAACAGGTTGGCCAGACGGCCGGCTACCAGGTACGGTTTGAGGAAGCGGTTGGCCCGAGAACGCGGCTGCAGTTTGTCACCGAGGGCGTGCTCACCCGGCGCCTGCTCTCCGATCCGGGCTTGAAGGGTGTCGCAGCAGTGGTGCTGGATGAGTTCCATGAGCGCCACCTGGAGAGCGATCTGGCTCTGGCCTTGCTGAAACGCCTGCAGCAGACACGGCCTGATTTGCGGATCGTGGTTATGTCGGCGACGCTCGATGCCGGCCCGGTGGCGCATTACCTTGAAGATTGCCCGGTTTTGCGGTCGGAGGGGCGGCAGTTCGACCTGGCGATCAGCCATCTGCCCTACTCTCCAAAGCCGCTGGAAGCGCAGTTAACAGAAGCGCTGGAGCTGGTGATCGCGGAAGAACCCTGCGGAGACGTTCTGGCTTTCTTGCCTGGGGCCGCTGAGATAAGACGCACCATGCGCGAGAGCCAGGCAGTCGCGCGCCGAGCCGGATTACTGGTGTTGCCGCTGCACGGTGATTTGACGCCGGCCGAACAGGACCGTGCGGTCGCGCCCGCCAGCCAAAGAAAAGTCATCCTGGCGACGAATGTCGCGGAAAGCTCAGTGACGGTTGAGGGCGTAACCGCTGTTATCGATAGCGGTCTGGCGCGCATCGCGACGTATTCCCAATGGACCGGCTTGCCGACGCTCCACCTCGGCCGCGTGAGCAAGGCTTCCGCGAAGCAACGGGCGGGGCGGGCGGGCCGGACAGGACCTGGGCGCGTAGTGCGTTTGTACACCGTGGAAGATTACCTGCGCCGGCCGGAGCACGACGAGCCAGAGATCGCGCGCAGCGAGCTATCCCAACTTTGCCTCGCTCTGCGCGCGATGCGCGTGGGCCAAATCGACTGGCTGGATGCGCCGCCTGCAGCAGCCGTTGCACAAGCGGAGTCTCTGCTCGACCGCCTGGGCGCTACCGGGACCATGGTGCAGCAGCTGGCGCGGTACCCACTACACCCCCGGCTATCGCGCATTCTCACCGCGGCCATGGAGCGCGGTGTGGGCGAGGACGGTTGTGTCGCGGCGGCACTGCTGGGTTCAGGCGCCCGGTCGGAGAAGAACGACCTTCTTGCAGCCATCGATGGCGATCAGGATTACCGTACCCAGCAGCAAGTGGAGCAGCTGCGCAGAATCGCGCGGCCTGCGCGGCAAACGAAGCACAGCGACGATGCTTTGCTGATGTCGATACTGGCGGGGTTTCCGGATCGTGTTGCGCGACGGCGTGCGGGCAACCAGGTGCTGCTTTCGAACGGCGCATCGGCAGAAGTAGCGGGGGAAGCTCCGCACTATGAATTCATGGTCGCGGTGGACGCAGAGGATCGCAAAGATAAGCCTCTGCCACTGATACGTATGACGGCGCGCATCGAGCCGGAGTGGTTGATCGAGCTGTTTCCGGATCGTGTGCGCGAGCAATCGAACGTAGAGTGGAATCGGCAGACCGAGCGGGTGGAGGCGGTGAGCTCACTGCTCTATGACGAACTGGTGATTCAGGAATCCCGCGGCGCCATGCCAGATCCAGAAGCCGCAGCCCAACTGCTGGCGCAGAAAGCGCTGGAAGCAGGCATCGATCGTTTCGTCGACAGGAACGCGCTCGATGAGTTCCTAGCCCGCCTCGAGTTTGCCGGTGGCACGGCGCCGGATGTTCCCCAGGCGCTCCGCGAAGTGTGCCTGGGGCTGCGCAGCTTCTCCGAATTGAAGAGCGCAGCGGGAGACATGGTGACCACGCTCGAGCGGAAGATAGGGACACGACAGATCAACGAGATTGCTCCGCTGCGCATCCGATTGCCCAACGGGCGGGAGACGAAGGTTCACTACGAAGCCGGCAAGCCGCCCTGGATTGCATCTCGCCTGCAGGATTTTTTTGGGATGCGGGAAACGCCGCGGATTGGGCTGGAGCGGACGCCGGTGGTGGTCCATCTGCTGGCACCGAATAAGCGAGCGGTACAGACGACAACAGATCTGGCGGGCTTCTGGGAGCGGCTCTACCCGCAAGTACGGCGCGAACTGATGCGCCGTTATCCGAGACACTCCTGGCCCGAGCGACCGTAGTCCTTCGATCGGGCGCGCACCTTCTAGGCGTATGGAGGCGCAGGCAATTTCACGTGCAGCACATTTCTCAGGTAGTTGACGTTGACGGCGAGATTCTCTTGGATGCTGCCAGTGCCGTCGCCCGGCCGGGGCGCGTCGAGGTCGTAGACTACCCATCCCTTGAACTTTCGATCCCGTAAGACTTTGAAGAGGGCTGGAAAGTCCACACCACCCACGCCGAGGTTGTGGTACAGGCTTGCCTGATGGTGTTCCGCCTGCGTCGGCGTCGATGTATTGCCGCGATATTTGGGGTAGGTGTCCTTCATGTGCACTTCCGCGACTCGCGGAAAATAATCGCTGATGATCCGCACCGCATCGCCGCCGCCCAGGGTCAAATGCGCGGTGTCGGCGGTGAGCCAGACGTACTTTGGATCCGTGTGCGCCATCACCGTACGTACCTCATGCTCCCGCTCCATGGGCCCCCAGATATGAGGATGCGGAGCCAGTCTTACCCCGAAGGCGATCGTCTGCCGGCCGATTTCATTTAGCGTGTTGGCCAGTGTCTTGAGTTGATCGTCGCTTGGACCACCTTGCGGCCGGCTGCCCATATTGGTCTTCCAATGGTCGCAGCCACACGGGGCCAGAAAATCGTGGGCGAAGTTCACCATGCTGGCGATGAGCTCGGCATTGCCTTCCTTGCTGATCCAAGGATTAGACGGGGGATTGGACGGGGAATTTGCGCTCGAAGCTGACTTAGACCCAGGCGCGCGGGGTAAATCTCCCACATCGATTAATTGGATTCCCGCCGCATCGCACATCCGCTTAAGCGCGAGCGGGTTGCCCAGGAACTGTACGACTTGTCCTGAGTAGGGCTCGATGCCTTGCAGCCCGAAGCGCGCGGCGTCTGCAATGATCTGCTGCATATCGGTCGACATCCGCAGGTTGCCGCTGGGCCAATCACCCCACAGGGAACCGGTAATGCCAAAACGAATGTGGGGATCAATCGGGTCGAGGGATTTGGTTGCGGCACCCCACACACGAGAGCTACCCAGCATACCCGCAGCAACTGCTGCCGCGGACAATGCCAACGCGGAAGAAAGAAACTCCCGCCTTTTGAGACCTTGCGAAGAGATGTTTTTAGACAAAATATTTTCCCTTTCAGCGCTGGAGTCCAAAAGCGTAGATATGGGCGTCATGGGTAACGACGAAGACTTTGTCCAGGGCCACTACAGGCTCGCTGAAATGCACCCAATCCGTGATGATTCCTTCGCTCGAATAGAGTTGTTTACCTGTCTCCGCATCGAACGCGAAGAGAATGAGGTTGTTGATCGGAGTGGAACGGTACTTAGCCGATAGCGGATTGTGGTTTATTTCATCCTGGGTTCCGTGAACATACGCGGGGCTCTGGATGGTCTGCTCTCCGGTTTGCATCGCATAGAGCACACCGTTCGCTACCACCGGCGGATCGGGCACGCTCATGTCGTGCGAGATCCACTCCGGCTCCAGTGATACTTTCTCTCCATCAGCGACGACCTGGAATGCCATGATGCTGCCGTGAGGCGCGGCGCCGCTGGTCGATTTGAACTGCGGCGCATTTTTTGCAGGCGGCCCCCAAATCGGCACATACAAGAAGCGCTTGTGGTCCGGGGTCTCATAGGTGGTGATTGCGCCCCATGCTCCCTGGCCCGGATTGCGGCCCTCTGCGGCATCGTTGCCAAGCTGCGGCGATTTGTATAGGGGCGTCGAGTGGCTAGGACGGCCGCCGAGATCGGCAGCATCGAGCACGTAGAGGAAGCCTTCTTTGCCGGCGACGGCAATGAGCGTCCGGTTCTGGAAAGTAAAAACGTCGGAGGTCGCCGAACCCAAATCAAGGTCCTTGGCATTCAAGAATTGCCAATTCGACGGCGTGAATGAGTCCAGGAGACGCGTCGCCTTTGGCGCCAGCTTGAGCACGGTCTCGCCAAAATCGCCGGCTGCCGGATCGTAGAAGCCGTCGGCCGTTTGCGTAATCACGGTGCCGTCAGGGCCTCTCGCAACGCCGCCGCGCCCCCAGGGACCGGAATACTTATTGCCACTGGTATAGAAACGGGTCAGCCGTGGGTGAGCGAGATCGCTCACATCCATCGCCGAAACGCTCCCCGGCACCACTGACGGTTTCACGCCGGCAACCGCTGGTAATTGTCCGCAACCGCGCCCGCTGGTGGTGTAAAGCACGTTGTCGATCAGATTCAGGCTCCAGGCTCGGGCATAAGGTTCGACCATGCTGACGGGTGTCATGCGATCTGCGCCATCACTCAAATTGAGTCCGCGCAGCTTACCGTCACTGGTGATCAGAAAAATGATTTTGTTTTGCTTGTCGATCACCGGAGTGTCGTTCACCGTATTCGAGCACAGCCACGTGGCAGGCCAGATGGGCGGGGCGGGATTGGCGAAGGTCTTCTGCCAGAAAGCTTTTCCCGTATCCGCATCCAATGCGAAGACGGTGTCGTCGGCGCCAAGCAGGAAGACCAGATTCTTTGCGCCTTGCGCGGTGCTCACGCCTTCCGCCACGAGCGGTGAGGTGAGCGTCGAAAGAACGATGGGTTTGGGCGGAGTACTTAGTTGTGCGCTCCATAGCAGCCTCAGCCCCGATACGTTGTGGGTGGTAAGCGAGGTCTCCCCCCGGTTCCAGCCGGTCCTCTCCTGATCGTAACCCCAGGTCGTCCAGTCGCTCGCCGGCGTCGGATTCTGTGCAAAGCTGCATCGGGCAAAGAAAAACACCAGCGCTAGCGAAAGATGCAAGATGGAAATCTTTGACCAGCAAACGTCGTCATGGGAGTGACTCGGCATGCATATGCATCTGCAGCTCAAGCGTGAGTCGATTCGCGCCATCGAATGTTTAGAAGGTCCCGGAAGATTCATATTCCCGGCAGAGAGCATCTGTCAATGCGCTCTAGCGGGGGCAGGACCCTACTGCGACCCTTGATTCGGCTCGATTTGGAAAGAAAAGCCCGTCCGTGAAGGACGGGCTTTGATCGGTCTCAGCCGTGCTTAAGGCAGTTTCGCAATTCCTGTGGCCTGATAAAGATCGCGAGGTGTGGTTTTCCTTGGAAGAAAACCACGAAAAGGCCCCTAGCTTCGGTCTACACCCATTGCGAAACGTGCTTAGCGGCCGCCATGGAACCCTCCACCCATGGCGTGTGCTCCCTCACCAGAAAAGCCTCCTCCGCTGAATTGCGCATAGCTCCGGCCAGCGTAGGCACGACCGCCGTAGAAGATCGGGCCCCCGTAGAAGATGTACCGTGGCGAATAGAAGCCCCATCCGAAGGGACTCCACAGCAGCCCGTCACCCGGGAGCCAGGTATAGCCCCAGAAGCCGGCGTCCCAATACCAACCTGGAGCCATGACACCGTACCCGGCATATTGCGAGGCTAGAGTGAGATTAGCCTCGGCCAGGTATTGAGAACGGAGGCTGCTCCAGTTGTAGAGTGGGTCCTCGGCTTGATTGCGGTCGAAACTCACGGCCTGAACCACCTCGTTACCCGCCAATCCGACCTGGTGGTCACCCTTCACTTTGACAAGCTTCTGACCGCTGCCGGTTTGTTCCAGGAGCGCAGCCTCTCCCTTAAAGACCCGGACAGTGCCCTTATCCGCGTCGAAAGCGTACAGACCGTCTTTCAGCAGGCGAGTGTTCGCACTGCCTTCCGACACTTGTATATCGTTGCGCGGGTGGATCTCATCCACTTCGATGTCGGCGCGGCCCCGGTCCAGTGCTATCTGTGTATTCAGCAGATTTGGGGAAATCATTCGTACTGCACTGTTTTCTCCTACACGGAGAAACACGCCTGGGGTGAGCAACAACTCGGCCCTGCCATTTGCTGTTTGCAGCACCTGGCCCGGCTGGAGTTGGGCGTAGCCCACCGATTGCTGATTCAATGCCCGGCCGTTGATCGAGGCCGAGCCTTCTACATAGTTAACAGTTCCTGGAACGGCTGGGTTTGCAGTCTGTGCTAAAGCTACAGGCGCGCACATAGTCGCCAGGGAAAGCAGAATTGCCTTCAACCTTGGCATGGTAGTTCAAAACCTCTCTAGTTGATTAGAGAGTAAACAGGGAAAAAAGTTGCGCAGCCGGCCGGCGCTGGCCTGAAAACTAGTGCCGATGCTACAGGTTCGCCTTGGCTCTTACGCAGCGGAAGCCGATATTCGAGGCTGAGCTATCTGGAGTGTTCGACGTGCGCGCAGCCACGCGGTATCGATTGCAGTAAGACGCGTGACAAAGAAATGAGCCGCCCTTCATCACCTTTGACTCGCCGTGCGACGGGCCCAACGGATCGTGTGCGGGCGAAGAAAACTTAGTGTGAAACCAGTCGGCACACCACTCCCAAACATTGCCCGTGATCGAATGGAGACCATAGCCGTTGGGCGGAAAGCCGCCTACCGGACAGGTTCCGGCGTAACCGTCTTCGGCGGTATCTTTCTCTGGAAACTTGCCTTGCCATATGTTGCAACGATGCACGCCGCCTGGAACAAGCTCGTCACCCCACGGATAGAGCTTCTGCTCCAGACCGCCGCGCGCTGCATATTCCCACTGTGCCTCGGAGGGTAGGACGCTAGAGGCCCATGTGGCGTAGGCGGATGCATCGTTCCAGGAAACGTGCACAACCGGATGATTCTGCCGATGATTCACATCGGACCCTGGGCCCTCCGGGTGATTCCAGGTTGCACCCGGCACCTTACACCACCACGGTGTGTAGGCTGCTGTGTCCTCCACCAGATCCTCGAAGCGATCCGGTGGAATGTGAGACCAGAAGACAAAGGACCAGCCAAAGATTTCGGCCTCGGTGCGGTAATTGGTGGCCTCAACGAAAGCGGCGAAGCGGGCGTTTGTGACGGGAAAGATGTCGATCGCAAACGGCGAGAGCGAGATCGCCCGGACCGGGCCTTCGCCATCGGCGGGAAAGCCGCGGGCATAGTCGGTTCCCATCAGGAACCGTCCCCCCGGGAGCGAGACGCTCGCGCTCATTGGATCGGCGGTTGCCTGGTCGCCTGCGGCCATGCGATCAACAGCACCCGAAACAGACAACGGAGCCTCTTGGCGGTGCTCAGAGGGGGCGCAGCAGGATGATTTTTCCTCACTCTTCATAGAGGACAAGTCGCCATTTCAGAGGAAATATTCACCCGTGCGAGTCGGCAATACCAGCGCGTCTACGCACAGGCGGAAGTCAATCCTGTGGTCAAGGATAAAGCTTAGCCGGCACTATTTCCGGTTCGGGTTCGCCGGCTGCAGCCAGCAGCTTCTTCAGCTGATCGGCCAGTTCACTGGCCTGCGAACGATATTCCTGACGCCCAGCGAGGTTTACCAGCTCGTGCGGATCCGCGCGCTGATCGTAAAGCTGGTACTCGTGGTAGCTCGCAGCCGCGGGCTCTTTGGTGGACCCGGACGGATCCGCGACGCAGTAGGTCCAATCCTTAGTCCGGATCGCACGGCCTGTCATGGATTCGCTGATCTGAATCAGTTGCTGGTTGGGCCACGCCTGCCGGGCGCTGGGATCGTTGAGCAGGGGCAGCAGACTTCGGCCCTTCCAGTCCGACGGCACCGGCACGCCTGCTGTTTCGAGCAAGGTGGGCGCAAGGTCGATGAGACCGACAAGCTCGGGGATCTGCTGCGCACCGTGAAAGCCTGGTCCATCGATAAGCAAAGGCACTCGGATGGAGCTGTTGTGGGTGCTGCGTTTGTACTCCTGGTTACGAGTCATGAAGTGGCAGCCGTGATCGCTGATGAAGACGAAGATGGTGTTGTCGGCGAGGTGCTCTTCTTCGAGGATCCTACGCACTCTGCCTACCGAGGTGTCGATCGCTTCAATGCAACCGTAATAGTCCGGCAGCTGCGCCTGCCATGTCCCGGGGAGGGCTCGTAGATCTTCGGGGACTGTGGAGTTCGCGAAGCGCTCTACGGAACCATGAGGGCCGATGGGGCGATGCATGTCGTTCTGCTGGTGAGGCTCGATCTGCGAGACGAAGAGGAAGAAGGGTTTTTCCTGCTTCTGACGAAGGAAGCGCTCCACGCGATCAGTAATGAATTCGACGCGATATTCGTCTTTGTAGGTGATCTCTTTGCCGTCGCGGTCCCAGATGGTTCCTTCGTAAGGATGCGACGTGTGTTCGATTACATTCGATCCTTCCCACAGGTCGAGGAAGCCGCCACGAAACTCTGGTTTAACGGCACCGGGACCTCCGCCGTCGGCCTCATCGTTTGGGGCAAGATGCCACTTGCCAATCAAGTTTGCGGTATAGCCGGCTTTGCACAGCTCTCCGGCGAGCGTTGGGAGAGTCTGGCCCAAAGCAAGGCCGTTGTGCCAGACGCCGGTTTCAGTTGCGTAGCGGCTGGTGAACAAGACCGATCGTGAAGGAGCACAGACTGGCTGGTTAGTGACCGCGTGAGTAAAGTTCTTTCCCCGGGACGCCATCGCGTCGAGATTCGGCGTGCGGGTCGAGCTGTTGTGACCGTTAGCACCGATGAAGTCCCAACGAAACTGGTCGGAAAGGTACAAAATGATATTCGGACGCGTTGCCGGCTTGGCAGCACTCGTCTCACCCGCGTCGGCAGGGGCCGGGACCGCAGCTGCTACAGCGGCTGCCAGGGAACTCTTGAGGAATGACCTTCTGCTGTCTATCTGCTCTGGCATATCTCTCCTAACAAACTTTTAACGTGAAACGGTTTCTGGTGGCAAAAGAATCACGAGCAAGACAGAAGAGCCTCTTCCAACCGGCTCAGAAACTCTCCCCCGGGAGAACGCAAAAGTAATCTTGGAATGAAGGGTTTGCAGGCAACGCGGTCAACAACCACGGGGGCGAGGGGGAACCAGCTGCATGATCGAGATAAAGACTACATCTTGATGGCTATGCCTGATCATTGCATCTGGGCGAACTATAAGAGCGCCCGGCTTAGTGTGTCAAACACGGTCGAAACGCTTGACAAAATGTGCCTCGGGCCGCATGATCTGAAGCAGCGGAGTTATACTAAGCCCTATGCGAACCTCTCGGTTCACGAACATTTCGCCTCTGCTTTATTGTTGTTGCCCCACCAACGGGTAACGAGGCGGATGTGTTTGGGCCAAGTTCTTCTGAACTGACCCTCCAGTTTTAACCCACTCCTAGCCAAATTATTTCAGGTTTCCAAATACCGTCTTCAGACGATTTGCACACCTTGTGCAGTTGCCCAATTGTTTATGCGGATAGCGGATTTTAGTTTGTTGGTGAAGAAGATTGCCGTCGGAGCTGCGGTAACTTTAGCTCCCCTGCTGATCCTGGCAGGGGGACTATGGGCAACGAGACGACTATTGGTTCATTAGCTATACGGGAATGAGACACCAGGCGAGCGAATGATGAAGATGGATCCAAATATTCAACGCAGGATGATAAGGAATGCAGCTCTCAGCGCATTCATCTATGCGTTGCCCGTTCTACTTATGTTTTTGACGCTGTATCTTCGCGGCAGCAGGCCCTGGGAGAATGCGCAAATCGCCGGAAGTGGCTTTGGCATGCACCATGCTGCATCGGATCATGCGCATGGTTACGGTTTCATGGTCTTCATCATCGTTCTGGGAGTGGTCGAGTTTTCCCTCGGTCTCTACGGCCGGGAATGGACCCGAAATGAAAAAGCGCTCGATCTCGCGTGCTTCGCTATCCCCAAGCTCGTATTCGCACCATTCTTTGCCTGGTTCAGCCAGAAGGTACTTCCGGTTCTATTTCCGAATCAACACAATATCTTCGGGTGGGTCCCATTCTTCTGGGGCGTCCTGATTCTCTGCGTTGCCGATGACCTGACGCAATATTGGTATCACCGGGTGCACCATGAGATTCCGTGGTTATGGAGATTTCATCGGACGCACCACTCTGCGCCCTACATGGGGATGTCGATGGCCGGGCGCCAAAATGCCATCTACACCATATTCTTCTCGCAGACCTATCTCACCAGCATCCTCGTATACCTTGGCTTTGGCCCCGCCGCAGTCGTTGTGCTGGGAGTGAAGTCCACGATTACTACGTTGGCCCACTCCAGTATTCCCTGGGACAAACCTCTTTATCGCTATAAGGCTCTCCACCCGATTGCCTGGGTCGTTGAGCGAGTCATCTCGACCCCTGCGACGCATCATGCCCACCACGCCTCGAGTACAGATGATGGGATCGGATTCTACAAGGGGAACTTCGGCAACATGTTTTTCCTGTGGGACGTTATCTTCGGAACTGGCCACATCTCCCGCCAATATCCAAGGGAGTATGGCATCTCGCACTATGAAGGCGATCCGTGGTACGCGCAGCTTCTATGGCCGATCTTCAAATCGAACATCCCAGGCAGTGAGTTGGCTGCCGATGGTCCGGTAGTAAGGACCGATGTTGAACCAAGGGTAGCTGTTGAGGAATTCGAACTCGACAACGCTCCGATACAGGCATAAGAGTCAAGATGGAACGCAGAGCACAATCCGCAACAGAATACGCCGGGGCAGCACGATGTTGTTTGCAGATTAAGCGGCGGCGTCGTGGTGCGCGATATGTGTGACTAGCAGTTGAGCGGGTCCGGTGGATCTCTTCTGCAATCGCCCACGACTCCTGTCGTGGGTTTTTTACTTTTACGCGAAAGTTTTAAGGAGGCTAAGTGAATATCCTTCACATACGTGGGACCGTCGCTATATCTATACGCGCCCTCATTGCATTGGTTGTCATTCTTAGCGGTTTGGGCGCGAACCGCGCGTTGGCTCAAAATGAAGGCTCTCTCTCCGGCTCTGTGCAGGATGCGCAAAAGGGGCAGCTTCCAGAGGCCAAGGTGACGGTCACGCGAACGGAAACTGGCTTGTCCCAATCGAGGACGACCGATGGCTCCGGTTTTTATTCCTTCCCTGTGCTCATTCCTGGCCACTATAGCGTCACGGTCGACAAAGACGGTTTCAGCTCCCAGACCAAGGAAGGAATCGAGATCTTCACGGGCCTGGCGACGGCCGTGAACTTTTCGCTCGACGTCGGTGCAGTGGCGGAGAAGATCGAGGTCCGCAGCGACGTTGCGCAGTTGCAAACGACGACCTCCTCCACTACCGATGTTGTAGAGAACAAGACCATCACGAACTATCCGCTCTTAGACCGCAGCGCGACGCAGTTGCAGAGGCTGAGCGGCTTGGTCGTCAGCGGTGGAACGGGCTCCAGCACCGAGTTTGCCGTTGCCGGCGGACGCGGCGACAATGCGAATTACACCGTGGACGGCGGTACAACACAGAATCTGCTGCAGGGCGTGCCTGAGCAGGAGATTAACCTGCCGATCGATTCGCTACAGGAGTTCAGCTTCAGCATCTCGGACTACAAGCCCGAGCTGGGACGCTCGGGCGGCGGCTTTATCCAGATGACCACGAAGTCGGGGACGAACCAGTTCCACGGCAGCGGATATATCTATTACCGCAGCCAGGATTTGCAGGCCATACCGAACTTTACGCCCAATAATCCGCTGACCCACAAGCCTCTGGTCCCACCGCTCGCGTACAAACTCTTCGGAGCCAGTATCGGCGGCCCTATCAAGCGGGGCAGTACCTATTTCTTCTTCACTTATCAAGGCCTGGTGGAAACCACAAATAACCAGGTGACGATCAGCGTGCCGGACGCGCTGGAGCGCGCGGGCAACTTCTCGGAGATCTCCACGCCGGTCATTGATCCCAACACCGGCAAGCAAGCGGTTTATAACGGGCAAAAGAACGTGCTTCCGCCATCCGAGCTCGATCCATATGGCGCTAAGCTGGCCGCGTACTATCCGCTGCCGAATGTGACCGGCGCGGCGCTCAATACCAGCAACTTCTCGGCCAACGATCCGGAGCCGCAGAACAGCAATATCTACGTCGTTCGCATCGATCACAGATTTTCGGACAAGGACTCGATCTACGGCCGCTTCCTCGGAAATCCGGGGCACACGAACACGGCGGATGTCTATCCGACGCCGGGAACCGACGGCTATGGGATCCTTACGCATACCTATTACTACAATCCTTCGGGAACGTGGAATCACGTTTTCAGCCCCACCTTGCTGAACGAGGCGCGCGCTACTTTTTCGTTTCGCCAGTCACTTTCCATCAGCCATGGAGTCAACTCCGCGGCCGCTACTCAGCTCGCACTACCCGGTACCAACCCGGACTTCTTTCCCGGGGTCACCGTCAATGGTCTTGCTGCCATTGGGAACACGTCGGCCAGCACCAGCGGTCAGCAGCAGCGCCTGCAGACGCCTATTCTCGCCAACGAATACACAGACAATCTCTCCTGGCAGTTGGGCAATCATCAGCTCAAGTTCGGCGCTGACTATCGCACCTCGGCCGATGGCGACCGCTACTCGCCTTCCGGCGGGGGCTGGTTCACCTTCACGCCTGCCGGCGCCGGCTCGAATACAGCCGCGGGCAGCCTGGCAAACCTGCTGCTCGGCAGGGTAGACGCGGCTTCTCGCGAGGAGACGCTGCCGCTCTATTCTCTTTCCTGGAGCTGGGGCCTCTATGCGCAGGATGACTGGCATGTCAACAATAAGCTGACGATCAACTATGGTCTGCGCTGGGATCTCGATTCCCCGCGCTATCTCAGCACCAATCGCCAGAACTCATTCAACCCGACAGAGATCAACCCGGTCTCGGGTACGCCTGGCGTGGTAACCTTCGCGGGCATCAACGGGCAGAGCAAGTATGCGAATAATTTCGACCACACGCTCTTTGGGCCGCGCTTCGGCTTTGCCTGGACGCCGCGGCCGCACGATGTGGTGCGCCTTGGCGCAGGCATTCTGTATGAGGGCGAGTACGACCAGGCAACGCCGATTGTGCTGGTCCTGGGATTCTCGAACTCCGTCGCCCTTGCCTCACCGAACTCGGTGGCCGGCACACCGGCCTTCCTACTGAAGGACAATGGCACGGAGGGAACGGGGCTCGCCACCTATCCGACCGCAGCCGACCTGACGCCCAGCTTTGGCGCCGTTCACGTAGGTGGAAAGCCTACGACGGCAGTGCAATTTATCGAGAAGAACCACAAGACGGGTTATCTGTATCAGGAACATCTCGACTGGCAGCATGAGTTTGCAGGCAACACTCTGATAGATTTCGGCTATACGGGAACCATCGGTCATCGCCTGGTGAGCCCCTCCGCCGCAGGCATCAACCAAATTACGCCGGCAAACCTTGCCTTGCTGGCAGCCGATCCCTCGGCATACAACTCCCAGACGCTGCGTCCCTTCCCGCAGTTCAGCAACGTGCAGAGCCTGTATCCCTCTGACGGCGGGTCTGGATATAACGCAGGCAACTTCCAAATACAGAAGCGTTACAGCAGCGGCTTCCAATACCAGGTCAACTACACGTGGTCGAAGTTCATCGACAGTACGACCGCACGTTTTGAGTTGGCTGCCTACCCAACCGGCAGTGTGACCGGCCCTTCGGGGCCAAGCGCGGCCTTTACCAACTATTACGACCAGAAGTCGCGCTGGGGACTATCCGGCAATGATGTGCGCAATCGCCTGATTGCCAACGGCCTTTACGAGCTGCCTTTTGGCACTGGCAAGCTGGTTAGCTCAGGATCGAATGTGGTGAACCAGATCATCGGTGGGTGGTCCATCAGCGGCCTGGAAGAGATTCGTTCCGGAACCGCTCTGAGTCCGATCGACGCTACCAACAACACCGGAAGCTATTCGGATGGTGTACGGCCGAACCTGGTCGGCAATCCGAGCGATCTTCCGCAAGGACGCACCCGGACGCAGAAAATCGGCGAATGGTTCGACACCACCGCTTTCGCGCAGAACGCAAACTACACCTTCGGCAACGCGCCGCGCACATTCGGCCGCGGTCCCACCCTGGCGGACACCGATCTCACTCTGCTCAAGCGTGTGGTTCTGCATGAAGAGCATGCAATTGAATTTCGTGCGGAAGTCTTCAACGCGCTCAACCATGCCAACCTTGCCAATCCAGGTACGAGCTATGGTGCGACCACCTTTGGCAAGATCACTGGGTTGTCGACAGGCTCGACGGCCTCGCGCGAGCTGCAGCTGGCCGCTCACTACACGTTCTGACAAAGGAACAGAGGCGAAGAAGGACGCAGGCGCACGGTCGTACAGGGCTCTACTCCAGCCCTTATCGGTCGTGTGCCTCTGCGCGTCTGTCTCTGCGCACGATGAGCGCAGAGACAGCGTTTCTAGGCTGTATCGACCTATAGATTTCGCTAAGTTGTTGCTGAACAAGTAAGAGCACTGTCTTCTCGCTCACTTCGCGAGATGCTTCACGAAGAAGTCGGCCATCATGTGGTTGGCTTCAATCGCCTCGGGCAGCTTCGGATCGTACCAGAAGGCGTGTGTGAGTGCGTCGAAGACCACCAGGTGCGCGTCGACCCCCGCTTCGAGATACGCACGCTGCAGGTTGACCGTGCCGCTCAGCTGCAAGTCGCGGGTGCTGGTGACGAAGAGCGTAGGCGGCAGGCCGTGGAGATCGGAGTAGACCGGCGAGAGCACCGGATCGTGTGGGTCTGTGCTGCCCGTGTACTCGGAGTTGCGCGTGCCGCGCGAGGGCTGGTCGAGATGGCCAGAGAAGCCACGCAGCGCGTAGATGGCGATCGAGTCGCCCGCGCGCGCAAAGTCGCCGAAGCCGCTGAAGATGCCGAGAGCGGCCGGCATCGGCAGGCTAAGCTGCTTGATCTTCGCGGCCACCTCCCCGGTCAGGACGGCTCCGGCCGATGTGCCATAGATGACGATGTGATCCGGCTTGTAAGTCTTGAGCAGCTCTTTGTAAACGGCGATTGCATCATCGACCGCAGCGGGAAACGGATGCTCGGGCGCCAGCCGGTAGAGCGCGGCAACTACCTTGATCCCGGTGTAGTACGCGATGGGAATCGATTCGGTGTAGGAGCCGGAGTCGGAGTTGAAGCCGCCACCGTGCAGGTTGAGCAGCACCTTGTCGCGATTCGCATCGGGCAGACCGTCGGGCGTGACGATGCGGACGGGAACGCCGGCCATGGTGGTCTCGACGATCTGGTTGGGGCAGATCTTCGTCCAGGCAATGCGTGCGCCAGCCGTGTAGGCATCTGTGTGTGCGCGGCGGTCGGCCAGCGGCTCGGGCGGACCCTGGTCCGGAATGGCGTGGGCCAGCGACGTACGGGCTTCGGGGCTGATCGTGTCCGGCAGTGGGACCACGCGCGTGACGTGCGCCGTGCCGTCGGCATCAATGTAGCTGGTGTCGGAG
>Ga0302325_10006172_pt1 | contig 27028 bp, 25 predicted proteins | sample Palsa_T0_2_FD_201948 | JGI IMG/M metagenome (GOLD analysis project Ga0302325, IMG submission 201948) | Peat permafrost microbial communities from Stordalen Mire near Abisko, Sweden - Palsa_T0_2 | ecosystem: Environmental > Terrestrial > Soil > Palsa > Peat permafrost | place: Sweden: Abisko... | reverse complement strand
CCCGGGCCCATGAACCGCGGAGTCGAGATCGATTCCGCGGTGGCGGACGATGTCGAAGTGAGCGTCATCCAGGAACAGGTCGAAATGGGCGTCGCCACACGCATGGCCGTCCTCGACGCGCTGGCGCGCGGCCTCGCGCGCGAAGGGCGGAACGCGCCATGAGCGGTGCGCGAATCGCGTTCCTCAATGCGCGGCTGCTCGATCCGAAATCGGGCCTTGATGCGCCGGGCGCACTACTCGTCGAGAACGGGACCATCCGCGATTTCGGCCCGCGCCTCTTTCATGATGGGGCACCAGCCGGCGCCGCGATTGTTGATTGTCGCTCGCTGGCACTGGCGCCGGGTCTCATCGACATGCGCGTCTTCACCGGCGAACCCGGCAGCGAACATCGCGAGACGTTGGAATCGGTTAGCCGGGCTGCGGCTGCCGGCGGCGTCACCGCCATTGTCGTGATGCCCAACACCGAGCCCGTCATCGACGAGCCCTCGCTGGTCGATTTCATCAAGCGGCGCGCCGCAGCGACAGCCTTCGTTCGCGTGCTGCCAATGGCTGCCCTCACCCATCGCCTCGCCGGCGAAGCAATGACCGAGATCGGGCTGTTGTTGGAAGCCGGCGCCATTGCCTTCACTGACGGCGACCGCACGGTCGCGAATGCGCGGATCATGCGCCGCGCGCTCGCCTATGCCTCGACCTTTGGCGCGCTGGTCGTGGGCCACGCCGAAGATCCCGACCTCGCCGAGAGCGCAGCAATGAATGAGGGCGAATTCGCCACAAGGCTGGGCATTCCCGCGGTACCACCCGCGGCGGAAACCATCATCGTCGAGCGCGATATCCGCCTCGTGGAACTGACCGGCGCGCGCTACCATTTCGGACAAATTTCGACACGCGGAGCACTCGAAGCGATCACGGCGGCGAAAGCGCGCGGGTTGCCCATCACATGCGGCGTCTCCGCCCACCATCTTTCGCTCAACGAGCTGGATGTCGGCGCGTATTACACATTCCGCAAGGTGAAGCCGCCGCTGCGTTCGGAAGCCGACCGCATGGCCATGGTGGAGGGTGTCGCCGCGGGCGAGATCGATGTCGTCGTGTCGAGCCACGATCCGCAAGCAGCCGATACGAAGCGCCAGACCTTCGCGCAGGCCGCCTTCGGCGCCATCGGCCTCGAAACGCTTTTGCCAGCCGCACTTACGCTGCATCACAACGGCTTCGCCAGCCTCCTGCGCGTACTGGAAACAATGACTTCGGCACCCGCCGGCGTGCTCGGTCTGGAGAGCGGCGCCCTGGTGAAAGGCGCCGCCGCCGATCTCGTCCTGTTCGATCCCGATGAACCCTTCGCTGTCGACCCCGCGCGCTTGCATTCGCGGGCGCGCAACACCCCGTTCGAGGGACGCACGTTCCAGGGTCGCGTGCATAGAACCTATGTCGCCGGCGTTTGCGTTTTCGATGGCGCCGACGACGTAGGCGCGCGCTGATGTTCGCCTTTCCCGAGACGATCGATTGGGCGGCCCAAGCGCCCTGGCTCGCGGTCGCATTGGTCTTCGGTTACCTGCTCGGCTCCATACCGTTCGGCCTGCTGTTTTCCTGGGCCGCCGGCGCGGGCGACGTGCGCAAAATCGGCTCGGGAAATATCGGCGCAACCAATGTGCTCAGGACGGGCAAACGCTGGGCGGCGTTGGCGACACTTCTCTGCGACGCCGGAAAGGGTGCTCTGGCGGTTGTCATTGCCGACAGGCTGCAAAGCGATGCAGTGGCGGTGTTCGCGGGACTGGGCGCATTTCTGGGTCATGTCTTTCCGGTGTGGCTGCGTTTTCGCGGCGGCAAAGGCGTTGCGACTTTTCTGGGCGTGACTCTGGCGCTGCAATGGCCGGTGGGTCTGCTTGCGCTCGCGACCTGGCTCGCCGCCGCAGCCATCTGGCGCATTTCGTCGCTCTCCGCGCTCATCGCCGCCGCGCTCGTCCCTTTGTATATGCTGCTCTTTCGGCAGCCGCTCTATGCCGCGCTCGAATTATTGCTTGCCTGCCTCATCTTCGTGATGCATCGCGAAAACATCCGGCGCATTCTGAGCGGGCAGGAGCCGCGCATAGGCAGCGCGAAGGCTGACAGCGGCGCCTGATATCGAGGAACCTCATGGTAATGGCGCCCCTCTCCGAAACCGAGCGCCGCGCCTGGCTCAGGCTGGCGCGGGCGCAGAATGTCGGGCCGGTCACCTTCGCGGCGCTGATCGAACGCTATCGTTTGGCATCGGCGGCGCTTGAAGCATTGCCGCGACTGGCGCGCCGCGGCGGCGCCGCAGGCGACCTCAGAATTCCAAGCGAAAGCGACGCGCGACGCGAGATCGAAGCCCTGGATCGCATCGGCGGCCGGTTGATCGCGTCCGGCGAACCCGAATTTCCGCCAGGTCTGGCGGCCCTTGAGGCGCCGCCGCCTTTGCTTTGCGTGTTGGGAAATCCGGCACTCCTCGCGCGCGAGATGATTTCGATCGTGGGCGCGCGAAATGCGTCCGCGCTGGGCCGCAAATTCGCGACCCAGCTCGCGACGGAACTTGGCCGCGCGGGACTCCTTGTCGTTTCCGGACTGGCACGCGGCATCGACACCGCGGCCCATGAAGGTTCTCTCGCGACGGGCACATGCGCAGTCCTGGCAGGTGGCGTCGATGACATCTATCCGCCGGAAAACGCGGGCCTCTATGCGCGGATCAGGGCGCAAGGCGTCATCGTTTCGGAAATGCCCGTGGGTCAGAAGCCCCAGGCCAAACATTTCCCGCGGCGCAATCGTATTATTTCCGGCCTGGCGCGTGGTGTCGTCGTGGTCGAGGCCGCCGAAGGATCGGGCTCTCTCATCACGGCCAACTATGCGCTTGAGCAGGGACGCGAAGTGTTCGCCGTGCCGGGCTCGCCGCTCGATCCGCGCGCCAAGGGCACCAACCGTCTCATCCGCGATGGCGCAGCTCTCGTCGAGACGGCAGAAGATGTGCTCGACGTGCTGCGTCCCCTTGCCGGCCGCGCGTTCCGCGAACCGGAAATATTGCCGTCCCTGGCCGAAGGCGGCGATGCTGTCTCCGAAGCGGAGGCGGACCGCGCGCGCGGGATTGTCGAAGAATTGCTGGGACCATCGCCCGTCGAAATCGATGAGCTGGTCCGCCAATGCGGTGCGCCGGTGCCGGTCGTGCTGACGATCCTTTTCGAGCTGGAACTTGCCGGCCGGCTGCACCGGCAGGCGGGGAATATGGTCAGCCTGGTTCATGAGGGCACCTGACAACATATTTCAACAATTTTATCTCGTAAATATACACCTATAAATTGTATTTATAGCACGTTACCCTATTTATTCAACCAGTAGTAATGGCGACGATGCCAACCTCCGTTGACATGGCCGGGATGCGCCCATATGTCCGCCGGTCACAAACCGCAGCTAAAGGTTTGACAGCCAGGGCCGGGATCGCCCCCGCCCCGAGAGAAAGCAGCTTCCCAAGCGCATGAACGTCCTCATTGTCGAGTCACCGGGCAAGGTTAAGGCGATCAATAAGTATCTCGGCCCCGGCTACCGGGTGCTCGCGAGCTTCGGTCATATCCGCGATCTGCCGCCCAAGGACGGCTCGGTCAAACCCGACGAAGATTTCGCCATGCTCTGGGAGGTTGATGACCGTGCCCAGAAGCGGGTGAAGGAAATCGCCGATGCGGTCAAAAAAGCCGACAAGCTGATCCTGGCCACCGACCCCGATCGTGAAGGCGAAGCGATCTCCTGGCATGTGCTCGAGGTCCTCAAGCAGAAACATGCGCTGGGCCACGCCCGGGTGGAGCGGGTGGTGTTCAACGCGGTAACGCGGGCGGCCGTACTCGATGCCATCGCGCATCCCCGCGAGATCAACGCAGAACTCGTCGACGCCTATCTGGCGCGCCGGGCGCTGGACTATCTCGTCGGCTTCACGCTGTCCCCCGTGCTGTGGCGCAAGCTTCCGGGCGCGCGGTCTGCCGGCCGCGTACAGTCGGTCGCGCTCAGGCTCGTCTGCGAACGCGAGAGCGAGATCGAGGCGTTCCGGCCGCAGGAATATTGGACCATCGACGCCGATCTGCGCGCGTCTGCCGGTCCCTTCACGGCGCGGCTCACCCATCTCGACGGCAAGAAGCTCGACAAATACGGCCTGCCGAACGAAGCCGATGCCAGACGCGCGGTCGCAGCGATCGACGCCAGGCGCTTTGCCGTGGCGGAGGTCGAGACCAAGCCCGTCAAGCGGCATCCCTCGCCGCCCTTCATCACCTCCACGCTGCAGCAGGAAGCCGCCCGCAAGCTCGGCTTTGCCGCCAAGCGCACGATGCAGATCGCGCAGCAACTTTATGAAGGCGCCGAGGTGGACGGCGACACGGTCGGACTCATTACTTATATGCGCACCGACGGCGTGCAGATGGCGGGCGAAGCGGTCGGCGAAGCCCGCCGCGTGATCGGCGAACGCTACGGCGCGCGTTATGTACCGAGCGTACCGCGGGCCTATACGAGCCGCGCCAAGAACGCGCAGGAAGCCCATGAAGCGATCCGCCCCACGAGCTTCGCGAGGCTGCCCGAAAAGATCGCCAAAAACCTCGATGCGGACCAGGCGAAGCTCTATGAACTGATCTGGAAACGCGCCGTCGCCAGCCAGATGGAAAGCGCCGAACAGGAACGCACCACCATCGACGTGCTGTCGGACGACCAGAAGATCACCCTGCGGGCGACCGGAACGGTGACGTTGTTCGACGGGTTCCTTACGCTCTATCAGGAAGGCAAGGACGACGAAACAGACGAAGACGGCGCGAAGCTGCCAAAGCTCGCGCGCGGCGATGCGCTGGCCGTCGAGAAAGTCACACCGGCGCAGCACTTCACAGAGCCGCCGCCGCGCTATTCCGAGGCAAGCCTCGTGCGCAGGCTGGAGGAACTCGGCATCGGCCGGCCTTCAACCTACGCTTCGATCCTCTCGGTGCTGCGCGACCGCGCCTATGTGCGCATGGATCGCAATCGCTTCGTTCCCGAAGACAAGGGCCGCATCGTCACGAGCTTCCTCAAAAGCTTCTTCGGCCGCTATGTCGAATATGATTTCACGGCCGATCTCGAGGAAAAGCTCGACGAGGTTTCCGCCGGCGAACTCGACTGGAAGCAATTGCTGCGCGATTTCTGGAAAGATTTCTCCGCCGCCATCGGCGAAACGAAAGAGCTGCGGGTCTCGGACGTCATCACGGAACTCAATGAAACGCTCGGCGCCCACATTTTCCCGCCGGGGCCGGATGGTAGCGATCCGCGCAAATGCCCGAGCTGCGAGGCGGGCACGCTGAGCCTCAAGCTCGGCCGCTTCGGTTCGTTCGTCGGCTGTTCGAACTATCCCGAATGCCGCTACACGCGCCAGCTCGGGCAGACGAATGGCGACGCCGCCGACGGTCAGCCCCGTGTGCTGGGCGAAGATCCCGAGACGGGCGAACCGGTGACGCTGCGCAGCGGACGCTTCGGACCCTATGTGCAACTGGGCGAAGGCGCCAAACCGCAACGCGCCGGAATTCCCAAAGGAATGGGCGCGAGCGATATCGATTTCGAATATGCACTCCGGCTTTTGTCGCTGCCCCGCGAAGTGGGCAAGCATCCCGAAACGGGCAATCCCATCACTGCTAATTTCGGACGTTATGGGCCTTACGTCGCCCATGACGGTCAGTACGCTTCGCTCGATAGCGCCGAAGAAGTGTTCGATGTCGGTCTCAACCGCGCCGTCGTGCTGCTCGCGGAAAAAAAGGCGAAGTCGCGCGGTCCCCGCGGATCGGAGCCGCTGAAGGAGCTTGGCGCGCATCCCGAGACAGGCGCTGTGGTCAAGGTGATGCGCGGACGTTTTGGTCCCTATGTATCCGACGGCGAAACCAACGCGACCATCCCGCGCGACAGCGATCCGCTGGGCGTCACGCTCGACCAGGCGGTCGCCCTGATCGCCGAACGGATCGCGAAGGGCGGCGGCAAAAAACCCAAGGCGCGCGCGAAGGCAAAAGCAGCAAAGCCGAACGGCAATGGCGCCGGGGCAAACTCCGCGCCGGCAAAAAAGAAAAGCAAAGCTGCCCCCGCGAAAACAGCGAGCACGTCCAAACCGAAGCGCAAGCCCGCGAGCGCAGAAAGCGGGTGACGCATTGGCCCGCAAGCGACCGGATGCCGGACCGCTCGACAAAGCGCGGGTGCTTGAGGCGTTCGCAAGAGAGCCGCAGGGCACCAAGCGCGATATCGCCCGCACGCTAGGACTGAAAGGCGCCGAGCGCATCGCGCTTAAACGCATCCTCAAGGAACTCGAAACCGAAGGCGCTGTCGCGCGCGGCCCCAAGCGCAGCTACGCGAAACCCGGCGAATTGCCCGAAGTGACGGTGCTGGAAATCTCCGGCCAGGACAATGACGGCGAATTGCTCGCGCGCCCGCAGCGCTGGGACAGCGCGGAACAGCCGCCCCACATCATCGTTCTGCCGGGACGCGAAGGCGAGATGCAGCCGGCGCTCGGCGTGGGCGAGCGCATCCTGGCGCGGCTGTCGCGCACCCGCGTAGGCTATGAAGCGCGCGTGATCAAACGTGTCGGCGCCAGCGTCCATCGCGTCCTCGGCGTCTATCGCGAGGGCGCAGGCCAGGGCCGCATCGCGCCCATCGATCGTAAATCGCGCCATGAATTCGTGGTCGAAGCCCGCGACCGCGCGGGCGCCGTTCCGAACGAACTCGTGCTCGCCGAGCCGCTTGCGGGGCGGCAATCCGGACTGCCGCGCGCCCGCATCGTGGAGCGGCTGGGCAGCATGAGCGAACCCAGGGCGATCAGCCTCATCGCCATTCACGAACACGGCATCCCGACGGAATTTCCGCAGGACGCCATCGTGGAAGCCGAACAGGCAAAACCCGCGGACCCGCGCGGTCGCACGGATCTGCGCAGCATCCCGCTCGTCACGATCGACCCCGAGGACGCGCGCGATCACGACGACGCGGTGTGGGCCGAACCGGACAACGATCCCGCCAACAGAGGCGGTCACTGCGTCATCGTCGCCATCGCCGACGTGGCCTATTACGTGCGCCCGGGTTCGGCGCTCGACATGGAAGCTTTGAAGCGCGGCAACTCCGCCTATTTTCCCGACCGCGTCGTGCCGATGCTGCCGGAGCGGCTCTCTGCCGATCTGTGCTCCCTGCGCGAACAGGAAGACCGGCCGTGTCTCGCGGTGCGCATGGTGTTCGACGCGGACGGCAACAAACGGCGGCATGAATTCTTGCGCGGCACGATGCGGTCGGCGGCGCGGCTCACGTATCAGGATGCGCAACGCGCTTTCGACGGCGCGCCCGATTCGCGCCATCGGGAAATCGCCACGCGCGTGCTTGCGCCGCTGTGGAATGCCTATCAGTCGCTTGCGAAAGCGCGCGACCGCCGCGAGCCGCTCAATCTCGATCTGCCGGAGCGGCGCGTTACGATCGGCGAGGACGGGAAGGTCAAATCCATCGCGTTCCGCGAACGTCTTGAGTCCATGCGGCTGATCGAAGAGTTCATGATCCAGGCCAATGTCGCCGCGGCGGAAACACTCGAGAAGGCGCGCTCACCCCTGCTCTATCGGATTCACGAGCAGCCTTCCGCCGAAAAGCTGCAGGCCTTCGCGGATTATCTGCGCACCATCGGGATGAATTTCGCGAAGGGCCAGGTGCCGAAGCCCGGCCTTTTCAATCGCGTCCTCGCGCAGGCGAAAGGCGGCGCACATGCGGAGGTCATGAACGACGTCGTGCTGCGCTCGCAGGCGCAGGCCGTCTACGCGCCGGAGAATCTGGGACATTTCGGACTCAACCTGCAGCACTATGCGCATTTCACTTCGCCCATCCGCCGCTACGCCGATCTCATCGTCCATCGCGCGCTCATTCGCGGGCTGAAACTAGGTTCCGACGGGCTCACCGAAAACGAAGCGGCGAAAATGGGCGAGATCGCCGATCACATCTCGATGTGCGAGCGGCGCGCCATGGCGGCCGAGCGCGACTCGAACGACCGCTACATCGCGGCGTTCATGGAGGACCGCGTCGGCGCCGTCTTCCAGGCGCGCATCACCGGCGTGACACGGTTCGGACTGTTCGTTCGCCTCATCGAGACCGGCGCCGAAGGCCTCATCCCCATGCGCACGCTCGGCACAGACTATTTCCGCCATGACGAACGCCGCCATGCGCTGATCGGCGATCGCACCGGCGTGAGCTACAGTCTCGGCGACCGCCTCGCCGTGCGCCTGCTGGAAGCGGTGCCGCTGACAGGTGGCCTTCGGTTCGAACTTGTCGAGGGCGGCAGCACGGCACCGCGGACGAAAAAAAATACAGCCGGACGACCTGCGCGGCCTGCGCGCCGGAAACGCTGACATGTCGATGTTCGATCGCGACGAGAAAATCATTCCCGGCCGTACCGTCGCGCCGAAGGATGCCGCCACGCTCATCATCGTGCGCAACGACAGCGCCGGCCCGCGCGTGCTGATGGGTCAGCGCCACGGCAATATGGCGTTCCAGCCCAACAAATATGTCTTTCCCGGCGGCAGGCTCGATCCCGGCGACCAGCGCGTGACAGCCGGCGGAAATCTGCTGCCGCATGTCCTGGAGAAAGCGGCGTTCGGCACGACGGCAGCGCGCGCCCGCGGCCTGGCGCTCGCCGCCATTCGCGAGACCTTCGAAGAAGCGGGCGTGCTGGTGGGCGAACGCACAGCGAAGCCACCGCGCACGCGGGCGCCCGCCTGGTCGCGTTTCTTCGCCCACGGCGTCGTGCCCCGGCTCGACCGGCTGGAAATGATCGCCCGCGCGGTCACACCGCCCGGACGCGTGCGCCGGTTCGATGCGCGCTTCTTCATGGTCGGCGCCGACTCCATCGCCCACGAACTCGACGGCGCGGGCAGCGACGAACTGCTCACGCCCGCCTGGCTCACGCTTTCCGAAGCACGCGCGCTCGACCTGCCCAGCATCACGCGGCGCATCCTTGACGAGGTGGAAGCGCGCGTCTCGGATGGCTCGGACTCCACGCGCCCCATCCCGTTCTTCCGTTACACGCGAGGCAGTCCCGGCCTCATTTATCTGTGAGCGCGATCACGCCAGGCGCGCGAAGTGCGAGCCTGGCCGCGATCCTCACGACCTGCGTCTCCTACGGCATCGGCATGGGTCTTACTTTGCCGCTGCTGTCGCTCATCCTGGAGCGCATGGGCGTGCCGGGCAGCGTCAACGGCCTCAACCTCACCACGGCTGGATTGGCGTCGTTCGTCGTCACGCCGTTCGTGCCGCGCTGGATCGCGCGTTTCGGCGCGGCGCAATTTCTCTGCGGTTGTCTCATTCTCGCAGCGGTTTCCCTCCTCGCGATCTATGCGGCGCCCAATCTGTGGATCTGGTTCCCGATCCGCTTCGTGCTGTCGAGCGCACTCAACGGGCTTTTTGTCGTCTCCGAATTCTGGATCAACCGTCTGGCCGACGAAACCAATCGCGGCCGCTATGTCGCGCTCTATTCCATTGCCATCGCCGGCAGCTTCGGCATTGGTCCCGCGCTGCTGCAACTGATCGGCACGCATGGCGTGGCACCCTTCGCCACCGGCGCGGCCATGCTGCTCGCGGCGCTCATCCCCGTTCTGCTCGCGCGCGGCAACGCACCGCGCATCGAAGGCAAGACGACGACATCGGTTTACAGCGTCGTCGCCATGGCCCCCATGGCGTTCGCCGCGGCGGCCGTGTTCGGCGCCATCGACGCCGGCATGATGGGGCTGTTCCCCGTCTTCGCCGTGCGCCTCGGCTACAGCGAGGCTCACGCCGCGCTTGCTGTCACAGCGATGGCCGTGGGCAGCGTCGCGTTTCAATATCCGATCGGTTACCTCACCGACCGCATGGACCGCCGGCATTTGCTGGCGCTCTGCGCCGCCAGCGGCATCGCCGCGCCGCTCTGCATCCCCTTCGCGATGGGCACGCCGCTTCTCATGTATTTCATCCTGTTCCTGTGGGGTGGGCTGGGCCTCGGCCTCTATAGCATCGGCCTCACGCTGCTCGGCGAGCGTTTCAAGGGCCCCGAACTCGCCAATGCGAACGCGGCCTTCGTCATGCTTTACTGCGCGGGCCTGTTCGCGGGTCCGGCCGTTGAGGGCGCGGCCCTCGATCTGTGGAATCCCTATGGGCTTCTCGCGGTCTTTGCTGTCATCAGTGCGGTTTACGCCGGCGTGGTGTTGCGGCCCATTCGATAGAAGCGGATGGGAATTTGCGATATCGTAAGGGCAACGGTGCAAGTAGGACGAAAGCGATGAGCGACAACAAACGATTCGAACATCAGCGCATGGACGAGGCGGTGTTCCTCGATTGCTATGCGTCGCGGTCGCAGTTCGAGAATATCGACCTCTCGGAGTCTGCTTTCTCGAACGTCAATCTCGCGCGCGCCAAATTCACCAATGTGAACCTGGCCGGGGTCAGGATCGACGACGCCAATATCGACGGGCTGACGATCTTCGGACACGATATCCAGGCCCTGATCCGGGCGGAAATAAAGCGCAACAAACCAGGCTGATCGGAAGCGCAAATGGCTTTGATCGATATAAGCAAATTGCCGGTCATCGAACGCCTGCCCGGCTGGCACGGTCGCTATTTCGATTCGCCCAGCATGACATTTGCCCATTACGATTTCGAAGTGGGCGCCACCATCCACGAACATTCGCATCCCGAGGAAGAAGTCTACGAAGTGATCGAGGGCGAGCTTGAGATCGTTGTCGCCGGCGTTGCGGAACGCGCGCGGCCGGGCGTCGTCAGCATCGTGCCCGCGAACACGCGCCATTACGTGCGTGCGATCACGGAAGGGAGGGCGATCGTGATCGACTATCCGTTGCGGCGGATGGCATGACGCAGTTTGACCCCGACCACTTTCCTACCGTGCCGATGCCGATCACCGTTGGGCTAAGTCACGCTTTGTCTGAGACGTTCGGCAAAGGTTTCCGCGACGGCTTCAGCTTCGAAGCGCGTTCCATAACGGTGACCGACCCAGACGACATTATCGTCGTCCGGCCCCTTGATAACGATCTTCGCCGCATCGAGCTTATCGAACCCAATGGTGAAAACAGTTCTCATTTCGATAAACTTTGCCCCCACAACAAAAATTGTGGCTGCGTAAACAGCCTGATCCGCCAGATATCTGAAGTCTATGATCCAGGTCGACAACATCTCCCATCGTCCCTGATATTCGGATAAAGCTTGGCGAAGAATACCCCTTGAAATTCCGTCGAACAGCGCGAGCAAGACGGATGCGATAACAGAGCCTATCAGGACGCGAATGCCGATTTCGCTCCAGGCTCTTTTGGGCTTCTCGATTGTGAACATGTTCCCCTCGTTCCATCCCGACCCTATCTCACGTCTGCCCTAGCGGCCCCGACCGATCAAGTCTCTCGCCTTGACAACCGGGCAGCCGTGGCTAGTTTACCGGCCCTCTCGAACCGAATTGCAGGAGCCTCGCCATGGCGAAGCCGACCACCTCGAAAATCCGCCTGAACAGCTCCGGCGACACGGGTTTCTTCTATGTCACGAAGAAAAACACCCGCACGATGACGGAAAAGTTCTCGATCAAGAAATACGATCCCGTGCTGCGCAAGCACGTGGAATTCAAGGAAGGCAAGATTAAGTAGGTCTGCTTCGTCCCCTACTCGCCATAGCCGCCCTCCGAGGCGGCTACCCAGCCGCCGCGCGTCGGCGCGGCGAATAACCAGAAAAAAGCAGATTGGATAGGCTGGCTGTGTTTATTCGGCTCGCGGGCGCTCGCCGCGCTGGGTAGCCGGGTCAAGCCCGGCTATGGTGAAGATAGGTGATCCAACCCAGCCGAAATCACCCTACCCCACCTGCCCCATGATCGCCGTCCATTTGTCGAGGATGGGCAGCACCTTCTCCGCTTTCGCCGGCGGCAGCGTGGTGACGATGCGCGATACGCCCAGATCCCGGAGCTTTTTCACCGCGCCGATTTCCGCCGGCGGGCTCCAGGCCGATACCGGCACGCTCGCCGGATCGCGTCCGGCCTCGCGCACCATGCGATCGAATTCAGGCAGGATTTCGCTCAAGTCGAGACGGCCCGCGATCGGAATCCAGCCATCGCCGTAGCGGATCGCCCGGCGCGCGCCATGCGGAAACGCGCCGCCCACGACGATCGGTGGATAGGGTTTCTGGACCGGCTTCGGCCGCGCGATCATCGGCCCGAATTTGACGATCTCGCCGTGATATTCCGCCTCGGCTTGCGTCCAGATCTGCTTCATCGCCTCGACGCTTTCGCGCACCCGCTGAAAGCGCGTCTCATAGACCGTGCCGTGGTCTTCCATCTCGTCCTGGTTCCAGCCGCCGCCGACACCGAACAGAAACCGTCCCTCGGAAACATGGTCGATGGACGCGACAAGCTTCGCGGTCTGGATCGCATCGCGCTGCTGCACGAGGCAGATGCCCGTGCCGATCTTGATCGTTTTCGTCGCCATGGCGGCAGCGGTGAGCGTCACGAACGGGTCCATGACATCGTAATATTCCTTCGGCAGTTCGCCGCCGCCGCCATAGGGCGTCTTGCGCGTCAACGGAATGTGGGAATGCTCCGGCGCCCACACCGACTCGAAGCCGCGTTCCTCGAGCGCCCGCGCGAGATCGGCAGGCGTCATGGAATAGTCGGTGAAGAACATCGCCGCGCCGAAATGCATGGATACGCACTCCCAAATTTTTTGGCCCAGGCTTTCGGCGTCGACGACGAGCCGAGATTCAATGGAAAGTTCTAGAGCATTAGATGTTCTGACAAAATTACATCAACGTGTCATCCCGGCCAAGCAGCGCTTAGGCGCTGCGCGAGCCGGGACCCAGATATTTCGAAATTCTGGGCCCCGGGTCTCGTGCTGTCGCGCTCGCCCGGGATGACACGCTTGTTAACCGGATGCGCCTGATCATCCTACGTATAGGGTGTTACGCTTCGTATTTGAACGACAGCGAGACCCGCGCGCGATAGGCGACGACCTTGCCGTTCTCGACCTTCAGGTCGAGCTTTTCGATTTCCGCGACGCGCAGATCGCGCAAAGATTTCGCGGCCGTCTCGACCGCGTTCTTCGCCGCCTCTTCCCAGGACACGGCGCTCGTGCCGATGATTTCGGTGACGCGATAGACGCCGCCGCTGGATTTTTTCGTAGCCATGAATCGTTTCCTTCTCCCGATGGGGCGACAGCGTTTTCGCTATTCGCGGGAAAAGGCTAGCCCAAAATCCCTCAGGGCGACAGCACGACCTTGCGGTAGAGATGCCAGGTGGCATGACCGAGTATAGGCATCACGACCGCGAGCCCCAGAAGAAACGGCAGCGAGCCGGCGACAAGCGCCGCGGCGACAATGAGCCCCCACATGGCCATCGTCACGGGATTTGCGGCGACGGCCCGCATGGAGGTGAGTATGGCGACGGTGGCACCCGGATTGCGGTCCACCAGCATGGGGAAAGACACGACACTTAACGTCAACGTCACAAGCGCAAACACGAAGCCGGTGAGATTACCCCACACGATCAGCATCCAGCCGGCCGGCGTCGTAAACACCTGTGTTGCAAGGGCGCCGATCGACGCTGGCACCGCATCGCCGATGGTGTGCGCGTAAATCCACTGTGCGGTTTCGAGCCACGCCACGAAAATGAGCATGAGCAGAAAGCCCAGCGCGAAGATCGACCATTTCGCGGGCGAGCGGAACACATCGAACGCATGCTGCCAGGAACTGTCGAGACCGAGTTCGCGGCGCCGGCTCAGTTCGTAGAGGCCCACCGCCGCAAACGGCCCGATCAAGGCAAAGCCGGTGACGAGCGGGTAGAGGATCGGCAGCACATCGTAACCGAACACGAAACAGGCGAGAACGATGCCGACGAGCGGATAGATCAGGCACAGGAACACCGCGAGGCTCGGCATTACCCGAAAATCTTCGACACCCTTCGCGAGCGCGTCCTTCAGATCCGCGATGCCGATGCGCCGGATGACAGGAAACGCCGCGTCATGTTCCGCGGACGAAGCAATCGTCGCCATGGCCGTTCCTCTTCGTTCTGTCGAACGCGGAAACGCGAGCCGGATTAAGGCAGCTCGCGCAGCCCGTGCTCTGTTGAAAGATAACCTACACCTTTCCCGATGGTTGCGCGAGATTCGAAAACCGGGCGCTGGCGGCGGGCGTTGGAGCGGGTAGAATACCGGTAAATCGAAAGGCCTCACAATGAACGGCGCAGAAAGCCTTGTCCGCACGCTGGTCGCCTCGGGCGTCGAGGTGTGTTTCGCCAATCCCGGCACCTCCGAAATGCATTTCGTCGCCGCACTCGATCGCGTGGACGGGATGCGCGCCGTGCTCTGCCTGTTCGAAGGCGTGGTGACGGGCGCGGCCGACGGCTATGGCCGCATGGCGGAGAAACCCGCGGCCACGCTGCTCCATCTGGGACCCGGCCTCGCGAACGGGCTCGCCAATCTGCACAATGCGCGGCGCGCGGCAACGCCGATCGTCAATATCGTGGGCGATCACGCGACCTATCATGCGCAATACGATGCGCCGCTCGCCTCCGATATTCCGGGCTTCGCGCGACCCGTTTCCGGCTGGGTGCATACCAGCATGAGCGCCGGCACGGTCGCGGCCGATGGCGCCCGCGCGGTGCAGGCGGCGCGTCAGGCGCCCGGCCAGATCGCGACGCTCATCTTGCCCGCCGATACCGCTTGGCTGGAAGCCGAACGGTCAGCTCCACCCCTTCCCGTCCTCCCTCCTGCCCTTGTTTCTCGCGACGCGATCGACGATGCGGCGCGCGCGCTGCGCGAAATGAAAAAGACCGCGATCCTCATGCGCGGCGCCACGCTCAAGGCGGAAAGCCTCGAGATTGCGGGTCGCATCGCGGCGAAGACGGGCGCGCGTCTGTTGTGCGATACGTTCGCGCCACGTCTGACGCGCGGCGCGGGCATCGTCGCCGTCGAACGCATTCCGTATTTCGCTGAACAGATCGTCGAATTCCTCAAGGACTTCGAAGCGCTCATCCTCGTGGGCGCGAAGCCGCCTGTCTCCTTCTTTGCCTATCCCGGCAAGCCAAGCTGGTGTGTGCCGGACGGTTGCCGCATTCTCTATCTGGCCCAGGCACATGAAGACGGTGTCGCGACGCTCGCGGCGCTTGCCGATGCGCTTGGCGCACCGAAGGAACCCGCCGGTCGCGCCGAACGCAAAATCGCCGAGCTGCCCAAAGACAGGCTCAATCCGTACACGGCCGGACAGGTCATCGCGCATTTCCTGCCCGAACGCGCCATCATCTCCGACGAAGCGGCGACGGCAGGCCTGGGCATTTCCGCCTTCACCGCCAATGCGCTCCCGCACGATCACCTCTCGCTGACCGGCGGTTCGATCGGACTGGGCATTCCGCTCGCCACGGGCGCTGCGATCGCCTGCCCCGACCGCAAGGTCCTCTGCATTCAGGGCGATGGTGGCGCGATGTACACGCTCCAGTCGCTCTGGACGCAGGCGCGCGAGAGGCTCGATGTGACGACGGTGATTTTCGCCAACCGTTCCTATGCGATCCTCAACATCGAACTGGCGCGCGTGGGCGCCGGCAATCCCGGACCCAAGGCGCTTTCGATGCTCGACCTGCACAATCCCGAACTCGATTGGGTCGGGCTCGCGCGCGCCATGGGCGTGGAGGCGTCACGCGCCGAGACGATCGAAGAATTCACCGCCCTGTTCGCCGACGCGATGCGAACGACCGGACCGCGCCTGATCGAGGTCGTGCTCTGAACGGACCGCGAGCCTCGCAGCGCCAACTTCGCGTTTTATTTTTTCGCGGATGAGAATCTGGCAGCATTCTCGTAACCCACTGCATTCACATAAGATTCACACGGTCCGCTGTGCCGGTGCGCGTCGGGAACAGGGAATTAACAGGGAGCTGTTTTTCGCCGAACAGGGAATTTGAGCCGGCAAAGTCACAGATTTTCATCATCAACACGACACGGCGCCGCTGCAGCCGGGCGCGACCGGAATCGCAAAGCCGTCCGCGCGCAGCGCTTCGACGCGTTCGACAAACGGCAGGATGAACGCGAACAGTTCCGGGATCACGCCCAGCGGAATGTCGTGCCCCCAGCCTTCGATCTCGTGATGTTCGGCGCCGGGAATGCACGCCGCCGTGTGCCGCCCCGCCGCGCACGGGATGAGCGTGTCGGCGGTGCCGTGCAGCACCAGTGCGGGAATTTGCAGACGCTTGAGCCGCTCCGTGCGCGGCTCGCCGGACAGGATCGCCGCCCATTGGCGCATCGTTCCTTCCGGATAGTAAGAGCGGTCGTAACTCGCGCCGATCGACGCGCCCAGACGTTTCTCGTCGAAGGGAAACCGCGTCGAAGCATAGGCGCGGCGGCCCTTGAGCGCATGCGCCACAACCGTTTCCCGGTCTTCGGCCGCGGGCCTGCTCGTGAGCGCCTGTTGCGCTTCGGGGCTCGAACGCGGCAGCGATGGATCGCCGGTTGTCGAGAAGATCGAAATGAGCGAACGCGCTTTTGCCGGATGATCGAGCGCGACCAGCTGCGCGATCATTCCGCCCATCGAGGCGCCGGCGATATGGGCGCTTTCGATTCCGAGTTCGTCCAAGAGGCCCGCGGCATCCGCCGTCATGTCGTCGAGCGTGTAGGGCACCTCCGGTTTCCTGCCTTCCGCCAAAGCCGCGCGGATATCGGGCATGATCCCGTGCCATTTCTGCGTGAGCCCGACATCGCGATTGTCGAACCCGATCACGCGCAGGCCCGCATCCGCGAGGCCCTGCCGGAATTCGATCGGCCAGCTCGTGAGCTGCGAACCGAATCCCATGATGAGGAGGAGCGGCACGCCGTCCGTGGGACCCAGTTCCTCATATTCGATGGCGATGCCATTGGCCCTGATCTGCGGCATGAAACATCCTTCTCTTTCGTTGGCAGGTTAGATGGCCTGACGGGGAACACAACCTCGGAAAATAAGGTATACCCCGTCGCATGCGCCGAAACCTCGACCGTCTTGCCAATGAAGAATTCGACATGCTCGTCATCGGCGGCGGCATCAGCGGAGCGGCGATCGCGCGCGACGCGGCCTTGCGCGGTCTCTCCGTCGCACTGGTCGAGAAAAACGATTTCGCCCATGCCACCAGCGCCCACAATTCGAAGCTCATCCATGGCGGCCTGCGCTATCTGCGCAATTTCGAACTCGGGCTCGTGCGCGAATCGCTCAGAGAGCGTCGCATCTGGCAGCGCATCGCGCCGCATCTGGTCGAGCCCCTTCCCTTCCTGCTACCGCTTTACGAATCGGGTGTACGCGTGCGCGCGACTCTGCGTGCGGGATTGACGCTCTACGACATTCTCTCCTTCGATCGCGCCTGGCTCGACGATCCGTTTCAGCGCCTGCCAGGCCATTCATGGCTTGGCGCCTCCGCCGCTCTCGCGCGCGAACCGCGACTGGCAGGCGCGGGCTTCGGCGGCGCCTTCGTCTATTCCGACGCGCAGATGTACGCGCCGGAACGGCTGGCGCTCGAATGCGTCATAGATGCGGCAGCGCATGGCGCCGCAGCCGCGAACCATGTGGAAGCGGATGGCTTGCTCCTGCGCGGCGGGCGTGTCGAGGGCGCCAGATTGCGCGACGTCTTTTCCGGCGCGGCGTTCGACGCGCGCGCGAAGCTCACGATTCTCGCCGCCGGTCCCTGGGCCGATATCTTCCTTGCCCGCGCTCTCGCCAAACCCGCTTCGCACAAATTGCTGCGCTCCAAAGGCATCCACCTGATTGTGCCGGCCTTGACGCGCGGCGATGCGCTGACGGTCGCGGCCGAGGGCGGCCATTTCTTCGTGCTGCCCTGGCGCGGACACTCCATTCTCGGCACGACGGACACGGCGTTCGACGGCGCCCCCGATTCGGTCGGCGTCAGCGAAAGCGACATTGCTTCGTTCCTGGCATTCGTCAACGCGCATTTGCCTTCCGCGAGGCTTTCGCGCAGCGATGTGCGCCATTTCTATGCCGGCCTGCGGCCGCTGGTGGACGATGGCTCGCACGACACCTATGGCGCCAGCCGGCGGGCGGAACTGATCGACCACGCGAAAGACGACAGGATCGAAGGTCTCGTATCTGTCATCGGCGGAAAATGGACGACATCGCGCCACCTCGCGGAACTCACGGTCGATGCCGCAATCGCGAAACTCGGCGTGAAAGCACGGTCCTGCTGCACCGCACGCGCGCGCCTGCCTGGCGGCCAGATCAACCGGACCGAGGCTTTTCTGGCGCAGGCCGCCGCCTCGCCCGGCTCCAAACACATTGCGCGGCTTTACGGTTCGCGCCTGGATGAAGTTCTTGCGCTTGCCCGCGCAGATTCCTCGCTCGCAGAACAATTGTCGCCCAGCGGCGATATCGGCGCCCAGATCCTCTTCGCCATGCGCGTGGAAATGGCCCTCACCCTGGACGACGCCGTCATGCGCCGCACGGGGATCGGGCAATTGGGCGATCCCGGCGCGCCCACGCTCGATCGCACTGCCACCCTGATGGCCGCAGAACTTGGCTGGAGCGAAACCCGGAAGCGTGCTGAAATCGACAACGTCGCGGCAAATTTCAAAACGACAGCGAGCGCCGGGTGACAGGTTTCATCGTCGTCAATCCTTCTTCGGGCGGCGGACGCACGGCACGCGACTGGCCCGATATCGAGCGCGCGCTCAAAGCCGCCTACCCTCATATGACTCTTGCCGTGACGCGCGGACGCGGCGACGCCACCTCGCTTGTACGCAACGCACTGAGCGAAGGCCATCACGAGATCGTGGCCGTGGGTGGCGACGGCACGATCAACGAAGCGGTCAACGGTTTCTTCGACGCCGACGGCGCAGTCATATCCGACGCCGTGTTCGGCTTCATCACGAGCGGCACCGGCGGCGATTTTCGCAAGACCTTCGGTCTGGAGCCGGGCTATGCGGCCGCGATCGCGAGGCTCAAACAGGCGCCCGTGCATCGCATCGATCTGGGAAAACTGTCCTGCCTCACGCTCGATGGAAAACCGACGGTGCGTTACTTCGCCAATATCGCGTCGTTCGGGCTGTCGGGCGCGGTCGTCAACGCCGTCAATCGCGCCCGCTTCGCGAAACTGCTGGGCGGGCAATTCGCCTTCGCGTTCCATAGCGCGCTAGCCCTGCTGACCTATCGCGACCGCACGGTCCGCATCCGCGTCGACGGCACCTTCGACGAAATCGCGAGCATCTCCACGGTCGCAGTCGCCAACGGGCAGTTCTTCGGCGGCGGGATGCATGTGGCGCCACAGGCTATCCCTGACGACGGCCTCTTCGACGTGATCGTCATGGGCGGACAGCCCAGAAGCCGCGCCCTGGCCGACATGAAACAGATCTATACGGGCGAACATCTCAAGAACCCCGCCGTGCGCGCCCTTCGCGGCCGCAAGATTATCGCCGTGCCCGTGGCGGAAACGGGGGGAAAAGCGGTCCTGATCGAGGTGGACGGGGAATGCGCCGGGCGCCTCCCCGCCACCTTCGAGCTTTTGCCCAAGGCCCTGAATTTACGATGTTGAAGGGTGGTCCCGTGTAGATTCGGGCCATGAGCATCGAACGCCGCAATATCCGTTGGAACGGCTGGGGCTGGGCGGCGCAGAACGACACGGTCGCGGCGCGCGAAGAAGTCTGGACCTGGCTCGCGCAGCAATTGGGCATGCCGAGCCTCCTCGCCACCCCCGCTCGACCGCTGGAGGAAATCTCGCTGCGGCCGTCGCGCCTGACCGCCGCCCAGCGGGCACAATTCGTGTCGCTGCTGGGAATGGGGCGCGTACGCGACGGTGTTTACGAACGTGCCTTCCATGCCCGCGGCCGCTCCTATCACGATCTGTTGCGCCTCAGAGCCGGCGATCTTTCCGTGGCGCCGGACGCGGTGCTCTATCCCCGCGCGGCCGAGGAAGTGATGTCGCTGCTGGCGGTGGCGAACGATAGCGGTATCGCCGTCGTGCCCTATGGCGGCGGCACCAGCGTCGTCGGTGGGGTCAGCGCCGACGCAAAAGATTTCGACGCGGTGGTGACGCTCGATCTTTCCGGCATGGACCACATCGCCGACATCGACCCGAATGCCGGACGCGCCCATGCCGAAGCCGGCATCTATGGCGGCGCACTCGAACGCGCCTTGCAGGCGAAAGGTGTGACGCTCGGGCATTATCCGCAATCCTTCGAGTTCTCGACTTTGGGCGGCTGGATCGCTCATCGCGGCTCGGGTCAAATGTCGAACCGTTATGGCGGCGCCGCGGACTGGCTGCTTTCGGCGCGCGCGGCGGCGCCTGCCGGCATGCTCGCAGGCGAAGCGTTTTCCGCCTCCGCCGCAGGCCCGAGGCTGACCGATCTGCTGCTCGGTTCCGAAGGCATTTTCGGAATCATCACCGACGCGACATTTCGCGTTCGCCCCTTACCCAAAACGCATGAGGACCGCGGCTTCCTGTTTCGCGATTTCGCCAGCGGCATGGCCGCGATCCGGCGCGCGGTGCAGGAAGAAATTCCTATCGCGATGCTGCGTCTTTCCGACAGCGACGAGACCTCCTTTCTGCACGCCTGGTCCGATCTAGGCAAAAAGCAATCGCTCGTTCAGCGCCTCGGCCGCTTCTATTTCGACATGCGCGGTCTCGATGCCCGCGCTTGCGTCCTCATCGCCGGTTTCGAAGGCGATGCGGGCGACGTGGAAAGCGCCCGCCAGCACTTTTCCTCCATTGCGTCGCGACTGGGCGCCATCGATCTCGGCCGCGGCCCCGGCGAACGCTGGCGGGCCGGCCGTTTCCAGGGACCCTATCTGCGCGATCCATTGCTGGATCGCGGCGTGGGTGTCGACACGCTCGAAACCGCGACAAGCTGGGCGATGCTGGACGCGCTGCACACCGCCGTGCGCATCGCGCTCGAAAACGCCATCCGCGAAACCGCGCCCCATCCGGACGCACGCGGCATCGTGATGTGCCATGTGAGTCATTCCTATGCCGACGGCGCGAGCCTTTATTTCACCTACATCTTTCCCCGCAAGCTCGATAACGAGATCGCGCAATGGCAGGCGATCAAGAAAGCGGCGACCGATGCGATCGCAGCCCATGGCGCCACCATCAGCCACCACCATGGCATAGGCGAGGATCATCTGCCCTGGATGGCGAAGGAAAAAGGCGACCTCGGCCTCGACATCCTGCGCGCCGTCAAACGCGCGGTCGATCCCAAAGGCATCCTCAATCCGGGAAAGCTCATTCCTTCCTGAGTGCGCCCCGCAACGCCTGAGCCGCGCCGCGGATCGCTTCGTCCGCCGGGGGCAAGATGGCGTGCAGATAGATGAAATCATGCACCATCGATGGGTAGTCGGCATGCGTCACCGGCACGCGCGCCTCGCGCAATCGTTCCGCGTATTGCACGCCTTCGTCATGCAAGGGATCGTAGCCGCCGGTCATGAGAAAGACGGGCGGCAGGCCGCTCAAATCCGCGGTGAGGAGCGGCGAGGCGCGCGGATCGTTCTTCTCGCTTTCGTGCCCCAGATAATTGCCGAAGAACCAGTCGATCGTGGGACGGTCCAGGAAATAGCCTTCCGCGCGCTCGCGCATCGATGGCGTATCGGCGCCCATCCGCGTCGCCGGGAACAGCAGCATCTGGAACGCGAGCTTCGGTACGCCTTTTTCCTTCGCCAGCTGCGCCACGACGGCGGTGAGGTTGCCGCCGGCGGAATCCCCGCCGATGGCGATGCGCTCCGCATCGATGCCGAATTCCTCGGCATTCTCCGCGATCCACGCCACCGCGTCATAGGCATCCTCGACGGCCGCGGGGAATTTGTGTTCCGGCGCGAGGCGGTAATCGACGGCGATGACCCGCGCGCCGGATTCGTTTGCCAACAGCCGGCAAAGCCCGTCATGCGTCTCGAGGTCGCCGATGACGAAACCACCGCCGTGAAAGAAGACGAGCGCCGGCAACGCCTCTGCCCCTGCTCCCAAAGGTGTGTAGACGCGCAACGGGATATCGCCCGCGCGGCCGGGCGCCGGCACATTCGTGATCTCGCCGCACGCCACGTTCTGCGGACCGACGAGCTTCATCATTTCGACGAACATGGCGCGCCCGTTCGACGCCTCCATCTCCCACATTTTGGGGCCGGGCTGGGCGGCCAGCTGATCGAGAAACGCTTTGACGATGGGGTCGAGTTGCATGTGTCGTCCTCATTTTGTTCGCGCGAACGAATTCCCTGCCATCAGGAAATTTAGCAGGGAATAGCAGGAAGGGTCCAACGACGAAATCGTTCCGCGTTTTGGGCACAAAAAACCCGGCCGCTCCAAAGCGCACAATTCCATCGCAACGAAATCTTGCTTCAAATTATGATGTCTGCGTGAATTTCGCGGTGTTCGCTACGCAATTTTATACTTGTTGCGCTCTCGGCGATTGAGCCCCATGTGCGTATTTCATAGGATTCAGCCGTATCCGGAGGGGCACATATGTTTTCCGCGTTCAAAACCCGACGACCCTGGGCCGTCGGGCTGGTCTGTCTTCTGTTCAGCCCGCTTGTCACAATGCTTTATCTCAGCCGGGGAAGAAACGCCCTGATTTATCTGGGCGTGGAACTTACCTGTGTGGTGGCGCTCTTTGCATCCATGGATCCCGTATCGATGTTCGCTTATGGGTTGACCAGACTTTGGATTGTGGAACTACCGCTAAAATTCGTCGGAATCGTTCACGGGGTATTGATTGCCCGCAAAAGGCCGATGGATGAGCCGCTGCGCTGGTACGCGCACTGGTATGCCATCGTTGCGATATTTCTTCTTGTTCTGGCAGTGCTTCTTGGAACGAGAACTTTTTTGTATCAAACCTTCAATACGCCGAGCGAATCCATGAGTCCGACGCTGAACAGGGGAGATTACTTTCTGGTGGCAAAATTCGCATACGACATTGCAACACCGGAACGTGGCGATCTGGTTGTGTTCCGCGAACCGACCGGCAACTACATCAAGCGGATCGTCGGACTTCCGGGCGATCGCATCCAGATGGTCGCGGGCCAACTCCATATCAATGGAACCGGCGCGCCGCTTCGCCGTATCGAAGATTTCGATATGTCTTTTGAAGATGGCTCCTCCTCCGTCAAGCAATTCGTCGAGTCTCTACCCGGAGGGCGCAGTCACGACGTCGTTGATCTGATAGACGACGGCCCTGGGGACGACACACCCGTCTTCGCGGTTCCCGCCGGCAGTTATTTTGTCATAGGCGATAATCGGGACAATTCGACTGATAGCAGAAATACGCTCGGATTCGTTCCGGCAAGCGCCATTGTCGGCAAGGTCGCTTACAAATATGTCGACGGACGCACGCAGAAATTCTCCTGGGCGCCAATCGAATAGTATCCCAACCGAGAGATGGTCACAGATCGCTCGCCAGCAAAAAAACCCGGCCGCTCCCGTGGGAGCGCCGGGCGCAAGATGCCGTTATGACGAAATTTATAGTGCGTTTGATCAAACGACGCAAGCGATTTTATTCGTACACGGAACGTACCGTGTACTCCTCAGGGATTCCGCGGATTTTTGCGATGGTAATGTTTTCGCCAGATGGGGGTTCTCAGGTGCGCGATGTCGGGGCTGGCGTGCCAAATCTATGTTACGGTCGAACTTCCGCAAACCTTGGGAAAAATCGATGAACTTGCACCGTCTTGTCTCGCCGGCCGTCGGATTGTTTCTGGCGGCGATTGCGCCATCCCTTGTCCATGCCCAGTCCGTCTCGAATACACCGCCGCCGCCGAACGCGCAGGCGTTCGACCAGTCGCCGCTCCAGGTTTCCACCAAAGGTTCCATTTTTATCGTGCAACTCGGTAACAGCGCGACGCTTGTCGGATCTGGCTATGTCAATCTCGACCAGCCCACAGCATTGAATTGCAAGAATGCCAGCGGCTGCCTCGTCATGTTCGGGGCGGATGTGCAAACCCAGAACCGCGTCATAGCCGTCTGCGGCTTCATCGACCAGGTCATTCAGGCCAGCCCCACCTGCTCCACCGGCATCATGCCGGTCACGGTCAACCGACAGGCAGCCGTCATATCGCAGGGCGGTCATACGGTGCAGACGGAGCTCTATCTGGCGGGCTCGGGGAACCAGCAGATCGGGACCTGGGAAACCGAGTACACGATGTACGATCTACCCAAGAAAAAGGGAAACTAGAACACTCCCGCCCCGGGGGCAGCGTCATTCGCGAGAAACAGGACATGGACAGCCCCAGACTGACAGTCGATTGCGTCATCTCCGACGCCGCGGGAAACATCGTTTTCGTCCGGCGCAAATACGATCCCTTCAAGGGCAGCTACGCGTTGCCAGGCGGCTTCGTGGAGATCGGCGAGACGGTGGAAGACGCCTGCCGGCGCGAGATCCGCGAAGAAACCAATCTCGAACTCAACGACATGCGCCTGGTCGGTGTTTATTCAAAACCCGGCCGGGACCCGCGCCGGCACACGGTCACCATCGCGTTCGCGGCGCGTGCCGACCTGTCGCGCCTGAAGGCGGGCGACGATGCGGCGGATGCGGTGGCGATCGGCGACTGGCGCGATCACGCGCTCGCCTTCGATCACCGCCAGATCGTCGAAGACGCGCTAAGCCATGCCGCGCCGCGCGCGAGGTGAAGCGGCGCGCGCGGTATCAGTTGACAATCGTGAACGCGATATTGCTCGCGAGCGTCCCGCCTGGTGTCGTCACATCCACCGTGCCGCTGGTGGCGCCGGCAGGCACCGTCGCCTTGATCTCGCTAGCCGACACGATCTTGAATTTCGCCGGCGTGCCATTGAACGTCACGCTCGTCGCACCCGTCAGGTCCGTGCCCTGAATGACGATCTTCGCCGCGACCGCGCCGTAACTGGGGATCGCCGTCACGAAGGGGCCGAGGCCGTTGCTGAATTCAAACAGCGTGCCGTCAGCGCCGCAGCCGCCGTCATCCGAACCGTAAAAATCTCCATTGGTGGATTGCAGCAGGCCGCCATAGGGATGACCGCCGTAGCAGCCGGAGAGCGGATAGACATTCGAAAGCGTTCCGTTCGAGATCTGGAAGACGGTGCCGCCTCCCGCATCGCCGCCGTTCAGCGTGGTCCCGTAAAGATTGCCGTCGGTTCCCAAAATCATCGGCGCCACCGGATTGGCGCCGCTTGTTTCGGCTTCGAAGCTCGCCAGCGTGGTCAGCTTACCCTTGGTCGAGATCCGGAAAACGGTGCCGTAGCCGCCGCAGCCTGAGTCCCCGCCACCGCTGGTCGTTCCGTAAAGATTGCCGTCGGCGCCCTGCACCAGCCCGTCCTGCGGCGCCTGCCCGTCGGCGCAATTCGGCTGCGAGCCGAACGAATATAAAGTCTTGACCTTGCCGCCGAGCGTCATCCTGAAGACGGAGCCATCGGCATCCGCACCGCCACCGCTCGTCGTTCCATACAGATCGCCGTCGCCGATCTGCAGTAACGCGCCATCGGGTCCGCTGCCGGTGGGCCATGTGTAAAGGAGGGTGAATTTCCCTTTCAGATTCGTCTTGAAGGCGGTGCCGGAGGATGTCGTCCCGTACAGATCGCCGTTGCTGGCGACTATCAACGCGCCGACAGGACCGGCGCCATCGTCGGGCGAGCAGCTGTTCGGCACATGGCAGAAACTGTGCAGCGTGGTCAGGGCGCCCAGGGGCGTGATCCTGTAGATCGTCCCCTGATTGTTCGCGCCGCCCGCATAGGTCGTGCCGTAGAAATTTCCGTCGCGGGCCTGCACCAGCCCGCCCTGCGGACTGCGCCCGTCGGGGCAGTTGTTCTGCGCGCAAAACGCATATAGTGAGGTGAACTGGCCCGCGGACGTCACCTTGAAGATGGTGCCGCAGCAGCTGCTGCCCTGCACGCCGCCGGCAAAGGTCGTGCCGTAAAAATTCCCGTCCGTCGCCTGGATCATGGACATCTGGGCCGGGAAGTTTCCCAGGCCGCCGGTGTTCGGAAATTGATAAAGCACGGAAAAGGTCTGCGCGTGTGCGGAGACGCTCGCAGCCGCGAGGATCGCCGCCGCCATGGAGGCCCGCGACAGCACGTTCAGCTTTTTTGTCGCCCGATGTTCGAGGTTCATTTTGGACCCTTTCGAAATTGGCTTCTGAAACTCGTTTTCCGATCCGCCCTACCCCCGGCTGGTCCGCTCCGCTAAGATTTCAACGGGGCTGCTTGGATTTCCAAACCGGACGTTCGAGAGGAAACATGCCGGGTCCGTCGCGGGTCGCTCAAACGGCGAGGCACGACAGGACGCGACAAGAGACGACAGGGGAGCTTCAGCGCAGCGAAACATGGGCTCGACGGAGCAGACCGGACCGGCCAAGGGGCGGCGCCTGGATTCCTGGAAGGCGATCGCGCAATACCTCGGCCGCGACGTCCGCTCGGTCCAGCGGTGGGAGCACGAGCGCGGCCTGCCCGTTTATCGCCTGCCCGGGCAGAAGGGCGGCGCTGTTTTCGCCTATGAAGGCGAACTCGAGCAGTGGTTGCTGTCGCGCGCGGGCGATGCGCCGGATCAGACGGCCCGACCTTCCCCGCGAACCGTCGCGCACTCCGGGATCGTCTGGCTGGGTGCGGCTGCACTCTTAATAGTCGTGGTCGCGGCGGCGCTGCTGCAATGGCGGTCGATTGACATGGCGGCGCCGCCGCCCGTCGCGGACCGCTCTATCGCCGTCCTTCCCATGCAGAACCTTTCCGGCGACGCCGCGCAGGACTATTTCGCCGACGGTTTCACCGAAGAACTCGTCACCGAACTCGCCCAGGTGCGCTCGCTGCGCGTGATCTCGCGCACGTCGACGATGATCTACAAACACAGCCGGAAACCTCTGCCCGAGATCGCCCGCGAACTGCATGTAAAATACATTCTGGAAGGCTCCGTGGTGCGCGAAGGCGCGCGGGTGCGCGTGATCGCCCAACTCATAGACGCGGGCACGGACACGCATGTGTCGGCGCGCACGTATAACGCCGACGTGAAGGACCTGCTCGACATTCAAAGCCAGATTTCGCGCGCGATCGCCGACGATGTGCGTTCATATCTTTCGCCGGCCGAAGCTTCGACCGCGACGGTGCTGCATT
>Ga0302325_10006171_pt1 | contig 27029 bp, 20 predicted proteins | sample Palsa_T0_2_FD_201948 | JGI IMG/M metagenome (GOLD analysis project Ga0302325, IMG submission 201948) | Peat permafrost microbial communities from Stordalen Mire near Abisko, Sweden - Palsa_T0_2 | ecosystem: Environmental > Terrestrial > Soil > Palsa > Peat permafrost | place: Sweden: Abisko... | reverse complement strand
CCCTACGAGCCCGGAGGTTTGTTTGCAGCGAGTACCGCCCTTCCGCATCCTGGATGCGTTTCGCGGATTTGCAGCTCTTTGGGTGGTCATGGACCATTGTTGCGGCCGCTTTCTGGGTGGAAGCAATCTGGTCTATGCCCACCAGCGGATGGATGCTCAATGGCATCGCGGCTGTAACGGTCCTGCTCTGTGGGCTCTATATCGCGCTGCGCCAGGTCGGGATCGTCGACATGGGCCGTCTATCGAGCAAGGTGCGAACCGCCGCCTGTCTCATTACCTGCGTAAGCCTGGCGCTGCTGCGTCCCTTGGACGGGAAACTGTTTACGAGCCGCTCGTTGATGCCCTTGATGTGGCTTGGAGCTTCGTCCTACAGTCTCTACCTGATCCATCCGATCTTTCTGCCGTTTATCGACGTTGCTTGCCGCAAAGCTGGGCTGGATGGGCACCTCTACTGGAGCAGCTTTTGGATTCAGCTACTTGCCTCCGTCGCCTTGGGACGGACCTTTTACTGGCTCGTCGAGCGCAAATTCATCTCATCCAATATGGCAAAACGGCAAAGAGAGGAACACGCCGCATGACCGGAATTGGAGCAGGCGCCGCCGCACGAGCGCCGGTCTCCAGCGATTACCCTGTCCATCCTAGATGGCACATGGTATCTTAAGGATAGATTCCGGAACCGGCGTGCAAGACACCTGGATAGTTGAACCAAACTTCAGACGACGAAATCTGCACGCAAACGAAGGCCGATCATCGGCTCCTTACGAATTAGGTGACGAGTTCTCAGTGAAACTGACAAAAGCTATTTTTGCATCCATACTCCTTCTTCCAGCTCTGCTGCGGGCCCAGGAACCGGCGCGCCCAGAAACCGGATTTGCCGCTCCGGGCTTGGCGCCGGGCGACCAACTCTCCGTGCGGATGTTCGACTTTCCGGAGCTTAGTGGTCTCATCAGCGTTCACGTCGCCGCGGACGGAACCATACATTTACCCTATGCCGGGACGATTAACGCGCTGGGCATGTCTCCGGACGGATTGCAGCGCGCCATTTCCGATACGCTCCGGGATAAGGGAATTGTCAAAGACCCGAACGTGATGGTCGAGGTGGTTTCGGCCGTGAATCTGACGGTCAATGTTATCGGGCAGGTGCAGTCTCCCAGGTCAATTCCCCTGTACGCTCCCGCGCCAGTGTCTTTTGTGCTTGCGCAGGTAGGCGGCCTGACGGGCCTTGCGGATCATCGGTTGACCATTCTTCGTCGCGGCGATCAACTGCCGACGTCGGTCGATTACGATCCCGATGCACCGACTCCCGCCACGCTGAACACCATGATCAACCCGGGAGATGTCATTTCGGTGAGCAACCGTGGGGTTTTCTTCATTTCCGGCGAAGTGAATCGTCCTGGAATCTTCCCGATGGGCGGTGTGATCAGCGTCGGTCAGGCCAGCCCCCTTTCCGGCGAGGGCGTGGTCAAGAATATGACCCTCCTGGACGGCCTTTCGCTGGCTGGTGGAGTGACTGCTATCGCGGCCCGGTCCAAGATGCATATCCTGCGAACCGTTGACGGCAAGCGCGTAGACATCCAGGTCGATCAGGTGAAGTTGTCGAAAGGAGAGGTAGCCGACCCACTTCTGCTTCCCAACGATATCGTCTATGTCCCTTCCAGTTACTTGCGCCAACAGACCAACAACCTCTTCTCGACGGCTGTGAGCAGTCTCTACGCGGCGACTTCGATCAAGGCCGCGAATTTCTAGCTGGAAGGGTGAGGATTCGGTCAAGCATTGGCAACTGCGCTCCAATTTGTGGAAGAAACTACTGTGGAAAGTCCGCAGGAGCCACTGTCCGAGCGGACGATGGCGAGGCTCTACTTTGCCTCATTCTGGGCCATCGTGTTTACCGGAGCGGTGCGCAAATGGCTTTTCCCAGGGGTCAGCGTCCTTTATTTGCTTCAGGACGTTCCGATCGGAATCGCGTATGTGTACGCACTGTGGAAGGGGCTCTACGTACGCGGCCCTATCTTTGTCGGAATCATGCTCCTGTCGGTCGTGCTTGTGTTGCAAGGCATACTGCAGATCATCGTCTCCGGACTGAGTACTCTTGTTGCGTTTGTCGGTCTCCACAACTACCTCTTTTATCTTCCGATCCTGGTAGTGTTTCCGATCTGCCTGATTCCCAAGTACCGCAAGAAATTCATCTGGTGGAATCTGATCTTCAGCATTCCGATGTGCCTTCTGGCCATTGCGCAGTCGCAGGCGCCAAGGTCGGCCTGGATCAACAAGACATCGGAAGGAGAAGCCTTCGGGTTGCCGGGAGTGGATGTGGCGCGCGTCTCGGGCACCTTCAATTTCACCGTTTTCTATGGAATATGGGTGGCGATTGCGGTCGCGCTTTGTGTCGGGGAGTGGCTGCTGCCGAAGGAGCGGCGGGCGATCCAGAAGCAATGGCTGTTGATTGTCTGCACCTTTGCTGTGAACCTCTGCCACCTGGTGAGCGGCTCCCGTTCGGCGATTTTTCTGGCGGCTGCTTCCATTGCCGGCGGTCTTGCGGCAGCCGTGGCGTTGGGCTCCTCGCGCGCCATTCTCGCGATTGGAGCACTTTGTATCTTGCTGCCTCTCGGGGCCGCGGCGACCTACGTCATCTCTCCAGTCGAGTATGCAGCGGTCCTCGATCGATTCAGTGGGGACAACAAGGCGGATATCCAGAGTCGAATTGGTGCGGGAGTCGTCGATTGGGCTATCGAGCCCAAGTTCAGCCTTGTGGGGGCGGGAATCGGCATGGGCGTCGATGCGTCTCACATCGGAAACACCGACACCTACAACTTCACCTACGCACTCTCCGAGCAGGATACCGTCCGGACGGTGATGGAGCTCGGCACTCCGGTAGGTCTGGTTTATATGCTCTGCCGAATTGCCTTAGTGGTTGGGTTTGTGTTGCTGGCCTACTCCATTACGCGCGGAGGGACTTCGCCGCATGTGTTACCCCTGTCCTTTTGTCTCATGGCGCAAGCGTACCAAGGCGATTTAACACGTTCCGCCACCATGACCGCATCCCAGGTCATGATGGGTTATGCCTTCATCTTGAGTGCTTACTACTACCCCGATATTATCCCCAGCCTGGAACTTCCAGCTGATGACTCCCCGACGAGGTCTGTGTGACGACGAATCCACCATCCGTGGCGAGCAAGCTCGCCGAAAACTCCATCCATCTCTCCGATGTCCTCCGCGTGGTGCGGAAGTATGGGATTTACCTGGTTGCGTTGATGGTGCTGGGTGGCACTTTGGCGGCTATCTGGGCCAAGTTCCAAGCTCCGCAATATGACGCTGTGGCTTTGGTGCATCTGGACCAACATAGTTCGATCAGCCTTGGTGCGGGGGGTGGTGAAGGCGACGAGTACGGCCTGAAAATGCAAACCCAGATTATCGGGTTTACCAGTCCCAGCATCGCGGAAAAGACGATTCGCAAGATCGACCCGAATAAGCATCCGTACTTTGGAGCGCCAGGACATCGCAATCTGGACAATCCGCAGGAGCGCGACCAGATGGTGGCGCAATTTCTCGGCTCCCTCAGCGTGACTCAGGTACCGAAGTCGGAACTTCTCTCGATCCGTTTCCGCAGCCGCAGCCCTGAGCTGGCTAAGGAAGTGGTCAATACCCTGGTCGAGGTCTACTTCGATGATAACTTTGCTCAACGCTATAAGAGCACGGTGAAAATCACCTCTTATCTCCAGAGCAAATTGGACGACCTGAAGCAGAAGATTCAAACGGAACAGAACGAGCTGCTCAGCTCCGAGGCTACGCTCGGCATCCTTTCGGGGGGCGCGACGGCCGACTCCAGCCTGCTGGTGAACGAAACCACCGGACTTTTGAGCGAGCGGGTGAAGATTCAGGGCGACCGGTATCTGGCGGAAGCCGAGTACCAGGACATGCTGAATCATCCGGAAGCAGCGATACCTCTGGATATTCCGGGGGCGGCCGCGCTGGCCGCTATGCAGGCGCAGCTTTCCACGGCTCAGGCGCAGGCGGATTCGCTCGCCGAGCGTTATGGTCCCAACTATGCGCCGCTCCAGCAGGCCCGAGCGCAGGCGGCTAGCCTGAAAACCACCTCCGACGACGTTCGCCGCAGCTTGCTGAAGAGCGCAGCCGAAAATCTGGAACGCGCCCAGAAGACAGAGCAGAGTATCACCGATCGCCTGGACGCTCTCCAAAAGGAGGCCGAGGGACGAACGCCGGATACGGTCAAGTACGAGATCCTCAAGGCCCAATACCTGAGCGACCGGGATCTCTACAACTTGCTGGAGGGCGCGGTAGGAACCGGCGCCATTCAATCCGGAATGCAAGCGCAGGAGTTGAACCGCTTTACCGACGCGGAAATTCCAGGCATCCAAGCGTACCCCAACGTGCGTTCCATTACGATGGCGGGAGCCGCGGGCGGTCTGGTGCTTTCGCTGGTGATTGTCGGCATCATCTTGATCAACAGCGATACGGTACAAACTGTAGATCAGGTCGAGGAAGCGCTTCCGATGCCGGTGTTGGCTTCGGTTCCCGAATACAAGGAAGATCTTGCCGCCATGCGTCTCTCCGACGATGTGCTGCCGCTGGTCACGCTGCTGGCTCCGCGCTCGGCAGGCACGGAAGCCTACCGGTTGCTGCGCACCGCCATTACGCTCATGCCGGTCAGCCAGAAGCATCGTGTTATCTCGCTCACCAGTTGCGGACCGGGCGAGGGCAAATCCACCACGTCGCTCAATCTCGCTGTCGTTTTGGCCACGCAGACCAAGCGCGTCCTGTTGATCGATGCCGATCTGCGCAAGCCAACCGTCGCTCAACGTCTTAAGATGCCGGCCAGCGACCAACCTGGCCTGAGCCGTTTTCTGAGCGACACCACTGTCACCCCGGAGGAGTGCATTCAGAAAGTGCCGGAAGTTGCCGGCCTGGATGTGATCCCCGTTCAGGAAATTCCGCCGTTCCCCTCTGAACTCCTCGGCCAGGGGCGTCTGGAACAGTTGCTGGCCTGGGCGCGCGACCATTACGACTACGTGCTCATCGACACCCCGCCCGTTCTGCTGGTGACCGACGCTCTCATCATCGCCACGCATTGCGACACCCTGCTGGTCGTGGTGCGCATCGGCGTCGCGCAAAAGCGAGCCTTGCGCCGCATTCGCCAGGATCTGGCAAAGTACCCCGGCAAGCAGACCGGCGTCGTGGTCAACGCACTGCCTCACGCCGACACCTATTACGGTGGATACGGCAATTACCGAAAGTACTACGGCAAGGGCTACGGCGGCGGCGGCGGCTATTACGGCTCAGGCACCGGCAACGTCACGTCGTCGGCGAAAAAGAAGTAACTCTTGCTTCCCATCCCCGCGCCAGTTCTGAAAGAGCCCGCGGGGATGGGTATGGCTCGGCCGCCGGAACTGTTTTCCGATCTGTTTCGGAGTCTCTCGCAGGCTGGGATCAACGTGCCCCGTTTGCGCTCGAAGTCCTCTTGTAAAACGTGCCTGGCCGCCGGGGATATCCGCGATCCGATCCCCGAAATCGTAGCGGAAAACTGTCAGGGGAGGAACGCTCCATGAGAATCCGGGAACTGGATGGATTGCGCGGCATTGCGGCCCTGGCCGTCGTGGCAGACCACTATATGTCCTGGCTTCCCGCCAGCGGAGCTCAGAATGGCTGGCTCGGCGTCGATCTATTCTTCGTTCTCTCGGGCTATCTCATTACCAGCATTCTTATCTCGCTGCGCAACCAGGAGCACTATTTTTCCGTCTTTTATCAACGCCGGGCGCTGCGCATCTTTCCGCCTTACTTTCTCGGGATCGTCGTATATTTGACCGCTTCGATTCTGGTTGGCAAGCCTGGAACTCTCAGCCTCTGGTCGCAATATATCTTTTATTACACGAGTCTCTATGTCGGCCAGCCGCCCGAACTTGCCTACGCGGTCATTATGCCGGTTCATTTGGGCCTGGCGGTGATGTGGTCCCTCTCAGTCGAGGAGCTCTACTACACGTTCTGGGCACCCATTGTGCGGTTCACCTCGCAGCGCGGCTTCACGGCGATTCTGGTGGCCATGATTGTCGCGGCCCCACTGCTGCGCTGGCGGTTGCACACGCCGCTATTCCCGGAGTCCTACACCTTTTATTGCCGGATGGACGCTTTGGCCTACGGCTCGGTTGTGGCGTTGCTGATGCGCGAATGGCGCCAGGGTGCGAGCGCCTGGACGAGGTGGAACAAGACATTCGACCGAATGGCGGTTGCCCTACCGATCTGCACTATCCTGCTTTGGATCTACCTCCGCGGCGATAAGTCGAGTCTGTTGCTCAATACAGCCGGATTGGTGATGGCCGATACGAGCTTCGCTCTCATCACCTTTGCCGTTTTGCGCAAGTCGGGCAGCCAGGCCTTTTGGATGCGCGCTTTGCGCGCCAAGTGGCTGCGCTCCGTCGGCATGGTGAGTTACAGCTTGTATCTTTTCCACTACCCGCTGGGATATTTTGTCAACCAATGGGTGGCAACCTGGGGCATGAGCAGACATGAGTCTGCGGTCGTGCAGGTGCTGCTCTCGCTGGTGGTTAGTTTCGCCGTTGCGTATGGGCTTTGGTACGCGATGGAGTCGCCGATCCTGAACTGGAAGGACCGCCATGTGCCGAGCCGCGCTCATCCGTGATAGCGCGGGCACCGGGAGCGAGGGAACGCGTATCCGCGAAGACTCTTTTGACTTGCCGAACCCCAAGGCAGGTGAACAAGCGAGCGATGTATCGGGCGCGAACGGATTGCAACGCGCCCGCCGCCAGTACGCAAACCTGAATGCCGTGGAACCCAAGATGACTCAGAAGGCGACTACAAAATTGCGAAGGGCTACGGGTTTCCTGGCGCCCAGGCTGCATCAGGTCCTGCACTTCCTGGCCAAGCAGGGAATCGCCATGGCCGGCAATTTGGTCTACGGCCTGTGCTGCGTCCGCATGCTGCCCAAGCCGGACTACGCCATGTTCGCCGTGCTCTTCGGCTTCATGGGCTCGCTCACCGTGTTGCAGGATATCGGCATCTCGGGCACGTTGGCGCCTTTAATTGGCGAACAGATCGACAACCTGCCGCTGATTGCGAACTATGTCGCGTCGCTTCGCAGAATTGCGATGCAGTTGTATTTTGTAGCGGCTCCGGTGGCGGCAGTCATCTTCACGCTCCTGGTCCGCCGGCAACACTGGGGCTATTCGATCGTTGCGCAGATGCTTTGCGTTCTATTGGTGACTGCCTGGTTTGCGCGGGTCAGTTCGTCCTACGGCGCCGTGCTGATTCTGCGCCGCGACCGCAGCTACTTGTACCGCATCCAGATGATCGGCAGCCTCGGCTCACTGGCGTTGCTGCTTGTCTTCTGGGCTCTCCATTGCATGAATGTCTACGTGGGCATTCTGCTCAACGTGGCGCAAGTCCTGTTTACCGCCTTCAGCTACTACCGCCGGGCCCGTCAACTGCTTGGAGTCAAGGGCCATCCCGAGCCGGAGAAACAAAGGGCCATCGTTCGCCTGGCCATGCCCAATTTTCCCGCCAGCATCTTTTACGCCGTTCAGGGCCAGATCACACTGATGCTCATTACCGCCTTCGGCCACAATGCGGCAAGCGTCGCCAATGTGGGCGCGCTGGCTCGGCTGGGGCAGATTCTGGTACTGTTTGCGCAGATGAACCCAATCCTGGTCGAGCCGTTTTTCGCCCGTTTGCAAGCCGCGCGGTTGGCGCGTGTCTATCTGGGCGCTGTGGTGCTCGTTACTCTCTTTGCTGCGGCCTTTACCGCGTCCGCTTTTCTCTTTCCGCAGCTTTTCTTGTGGGTGCTCGGGGATAAATACGGCAACCTCCGCTTTGAGGTCGGATTGCAGGTGCTCAGCTCTTCTCTGGCCTTCGTAAGCGGATTTCTCTGGGTCATCAACTCCTCGCGCCGCTTCGTGTACTGGTGGAACACGGTCTTCAATATCAGCCTGACCGTTCTGGTCCAGGCAATTGTCATCTGGAAAGTCGATTTGAGCAGCGTCAGCCATGTGTTGTTCTTGAACGTTGCCTCGGCTACGGCTTCTCTTCTCGTCTGCATCTCGTGCGGTGTCTATGGGTTCTGGCGAGGCCCGCAAAAAATGGAAACACCCGGGAATTGAAACCCGGACCCAAAGCATCGCCGGGAAACGGCGCCATTCCAATCGATTCGCGTCTCGGGAGAGAACGAGTATGAAGAACAGCCTCACCGCGCTGCCGGAGAACGATCAGGTGATTTGCACTCTCTTTGAGGGGGATTACCACTTTGGGCTCGCCGCGCTGATCAACTCCATTGTGAAAGGCGGCTTTCGAGGCCTGTTTTGGGTTGGCTACCGGGGCCAGCTGCCGCCCTGGACTTCGCAACTGACGCTTGACGCCGACGGTCTCTTCCAGGTCGGCGAAGCTTCCCTCGGCTTTGAACCTCTGGAGGTTGCGGGACATTTCGCTCAGTTCAAACCCGAATATCTGGGCAGCATCTTCGACCGGAAGATCGCCACGAAATCGCTCTGGTACTTCGACCCGGATATTACCGTGCGCTGCAACTGGGAGTTTTATGAACGCTGGATCCGGTTTGGCGTTTGTCTCTGCCAGGAGATCACAATGGGAACCATGCCCTCCAACCACCCGATTCGCTGCGAATGGATGGAACTGGCACGTCGGCGCGGATGGCCCGAGCCGGTTCACTTGGAGGAGCGGTATTACAACAGCGGATTTCTTGCGCTCGAGGTCGAATACCGCGACTTTCTGGAGGCATGGGCCGCGGCGATGCGGCTGGCCAACGCGGAGGGAGTCAAGAACGATCGCATTCAGGACGGCACGCGCGCCAACGCCTTTTACTCGACCGATCAGGACGCTTTGAACGTCGCCGCGATGTACAGCCGCAGCCCGTTGAGCGCCATTGGTCCGGAGGGCATGGGTTTCATCCGCGGCGGATTCACCATGTATCACACGGTCGGCGGCAAGAAGCCGTGGCGGAAGAAGTTTCTCCGCGCCGCTCTGGCCGGCGACCCGCCCTGGAACGGCGACAAGCACTTTCTGGAGTGCGCCGACGGTCCCATCCGCCCCTACACCGCGGGCCAACTGAAGGGCATTCGCCGTGCGGCAAATTTCGGCTCGCTTATCGGGCGATTCTACCGCCGCCACTGAGCTAGTGTAGTCCGCCACCCAGATGGTCGTTTTTGTTCTGTGAAAGGGCACGACTTCAGTCGTGCCGATAAAGCCCATCAAAAGAGCGGGGCTTTAGCCCCTGGGGCAGCCTTACCGGCGATCTGGAACTGACCTTATTTGCGGCGGACTGCACTAAGGCAGCGTCACACGCTGCGGCGAGCAGGGAACAGCGGCCCAAATAGAAAGGCAAGAGGACGCAGCGCCCGCCGGAACCAGCCATGGGCGTTCCATCCGCTGGTCTCGCTTGGCTCGCCGGGTTTGAATCCGGATGCCGTCAGCGCCGTCCCCGGCTTAGCACCCAGCCCAGCACCTGACTCAGCACCTGGCTCAACACCCGGCCCAGTACCGGCCGAGGCGGTCAGGGCACGCATCTCCGCCAAGGCGCGCTTCACCTGGGCGCGAAGCTGTTCGGCATCGACCACGCAGGAGCGCATGTAGGCCGAGACGGAGATGCCCGACTCCTCCGCCCGGTCGCGCAAGCAGGCAAATTCTCCTTCGGTCAGCCGCACGGAAACAATCGTGCGCCGTTGGGCAAACTGGTCGAGCTGCCCGAATGCCTGCAACAACTCCAGTTGGTTATTCGGAGACGCGGATTCCATCAACTCTATGGCAGACTCCAGGGGATGGATTTGTTCTGGGAGCGCGTCCCGTTCGGCGGCTCGGCTATGCGACGGCTGAGACCTAGATGCGGCGGCTGCAGCATTCTCATGAACTTCGCGACGCACCTTTCCCGGCGGCTTGCCCTTGCGCCGGGATTTGGACGCGTCCCGAACCTCGCCTGCGCTCGCCGGAGCGCGCGGCGCCGTCTCTTCAGCCGGTGCGAGAACGGGATTTGTTCTCGCCGTCTTCTTGCGCTGGACGCCGGGGGCGAAATGCGCCTTCACCCCAATGCCGTGAGATGCGGGTGTCTGGCCGTTTCGAGCTTCAGCCTGGATAGACGGCGCGACCGGTGGTTTGGCGTTTCGAGAGACGTGCGGACTGGACCCGACGCCACTGCGCGCCGACGCAATACCCGGCTTAGGAGGCGCCGCATCCTCTTTCAGCCGGCTCGCAACTGCCTTTGCATTGGAAGCCTTTCGAGCGCCGGCAGCGGCATCTTCGCGGGTGGAAGCGGCGGTCTGCCGGCTCTGCGCCGTTGGGGCTGTCCGGACCGCAGGCGGAGGCGGCGGACTGCGACGCCGGCCGTGGATTTGCAGCGCCATTTCGTAACTCAAAGCCGTGGCTTCCGTCTGAGGCGTGGCTCGTCCCGGTTTCCGTTCCGTTACCGGCAGCATGGGGCGCGCACCGTTGCGCGGATTGGTCAGCGACTCGTCGACGGCAGCGGTTTCCGGATTCGAAGTGCGGCGAAAGGTCGCCCCGAAATCCGAATGGCCGTCGGAGCCGGACGCACCCTCGCGGCTGAAACCGGTGAGATGATCCATCAGCCCCGCGAAGCTCCGATCGGGGGTTCCCTGCGCGAAAACATTGCGGCCCATGCGCGGAGAATATCGCACCGAAATCGCTGGAGATGGCCGGAAGCTCGAAAGATTCCCGAGCGATTCCCGGAACGAAATTACGCACGGAACCGATTCAAGATGGGAATCCGCTATTTGCCCCCCGTCTCCGTCCACAGAAAGGCAAGCTGGTCGGCGTAATCGTCCACCTGTTGCGCGGCCGAGACGCCCGCGCTATGCCCGCCTTTCAGGCTGTAGTGCAGCAGAATCGGACGCTGCTTCGCGCCCTGCGCGGCCTCCGTCGCCTGCACCAGCGCCGCCATCTTGCGCGCATTCATCGGGTCCACGCGCGTATCGCTGTCGCCGGTAAAGAACATGATCGCGGGATACGCCGTCCCCAGCTTGACGTTCTGGTAGGGCGAATACTTGCGGATGTATGGGAAATCCTTCTCGTTTTCGGCAGAGCCGTACTCGGAAGTCCAAAGCCGGCCCATCTCAAATTTCTGGTAGCGCAGCATGTCCAGCAGCGGATAGCCGCACCAGATCGCGCCGAACAAGTCGGGCCGCTGGGTCATCGCCGCGCCCATCAGCAGGCCGCCGTTCGAGCGCCCGCTGATGGCGAAATGCGCCGCCGAAGTGTAATGTTGCGCGATCAGGTATTCGGCTGCGGCATAGAAATCGTCGAAGACGTTCTGCTTCTTCTCAAACATGCCCTGCTTGTGCCAGTTTTCGCCGTATTCGCCGCCGCCGCGCAGGCTGGGCAGCGCAAACCATCCGCCCTGCGCCATCCACGCCGCCCACAGCGGGTTCCAGTCCGGCAGTTCGCTCAGGTTGAATCCGCCGTAGCCGGTCATCAGCAGGCGCTCAGTGCCGTCCGTCTTGAGTCCCTTCTTGCCGGCAATGAACATTGGAACGCGCGTGCCGTCTTTGGACTGGTAGAAGACCTGCTTCAACTCATATTCGCTTGCTTCAAATGGCGTGTTTGGCTTCGCGAATATCTCCTGTTTGCCGGTAGTTGTGTCGTAGCGATAGATGGTCGGCGGCTGGATGAACGATTGAAAGCTGTAGAAGCCGTAGCGATCCTTTGCCGATCCGGACAAATCGGAGGCATCGCCGATGCCGTCATACTGAATCGTGCCGCTCTCCTTGCCATCCAGCGCGTAGATCGTCGTCTCCGAGCGCACGTCATGCAGGCGATGCACGAAGAGCTTTCCGCCGACGATATTGGCTCCGTCGATGACATCCTTGCCCTCCGGCACGATGGTCTTCCAGGCCTCTGGCGCAACCCCGCCCGGCATCGCTTTGAGGATGCGGCCATTGGGCGCCTGATAATCGGTATGCACGTAAAAATCGCCGTTTGCGTAAATCGGTGAGAAGCGAGAGTCGATAGCCCAGACCAGAATCTGAAACGGGGACTGGGCTGAATTTTTGGGCTGGCGCAGATCGCGGTAGACAATGTCCACGCGCCGCGCCGGCACTCCACGGTTGATGGTCACGATGAGGTAGTGCCCGTCTTCGGTCACCTCTGCGCCGATCAGGTCCATCTCAGCCAGCGGCTCGCCGCGAAATTCGCGTCCAAAGATCAGCGCATCGCTCGAAAGGCGCGTGCCAAATTTGTGAAAGTAGACCAGCGAACCCTGATGCGTGAAACGCGAGTAATACACCCCGCTCAGATCCGGCGTCAGATCCACGCTGTTGTAGCGCGCCTGCGGCAGCACATCGTCGAGAGCCTTGCGCGTCTTCACATTGAAGATGTGGATCTCTTCCTCATCTGCGCCGCCCTCGCGTACGCCGTAGACCAGCAGGCTGCCGTCTTCCGATACCGCATTCATTGAAACGGAAGTATTCGGATCGCGGCTAAGCGCGGCGGGGTCGATGAGGCGCATGTCTTTGCCCAGTTCGGCGCTGGATTGCTTCGCCGAAGCCGCTTTCGCCGGAGCATTGGCTGCCGCGCCCAACGCCCATCCGTGACGCACATAGATCGAAGCCTGATCTTCGCCCGAAAGGCGCTTCATGAAGAAATAGCTGTCGCCGCGCTGAATCGGCGTAGACCAGGTGGTGACATGGATCAGCGCATCGAGATTCTCCGCGAACTCCGGCCGCACCTTCGCCTGCTTCAGGTAGCGATCCGTATACGCGATCTGCCGGTCGATGTAGGCGCGCGTCTCGGTGCTTTTCGCGTCTTCGAGCCACTGGTAGTCGTCGGTGATTTTCGTGCCGAAGTAGTTGTCGACGACGGGAACCTTCTCCGTCTCAGGAGCCAGAGGAAGCGTGATGCGGTCGCCGCCTTTCACGGTCTGGACTCCAGCCGGGGGCGTGGTTTGCGCCTCGTTTCGGGCGGGAATCAAAGCGGTTCCAAGACAAACGACGGCAAAGGCCAGCACGGTGCGCACGGAAGTCTCCATTTTCAACACCATACACCCGTAGGGTGACCGGCCCAAGCGGCGACTTCGGGTTCGCAGCAAAGTCCTTGTTAGTGGCCTTGGATTTCACTCGCTGTCTGAAGGGGCAGGACGCAGTAGTTTTCCAGCATGGTTACCGCCCTAAGCCAACGGAAGCCCAACTGCGCCTGCGAATCGCAATCCCCTGTAAAATCAGGCCAGTGGCCAAGTCACCGCAAGAGAGTTATCTGCCCGGCATGGGCCCCGAGGATGCCGCTCTAAAAGCCCCCGACGAACCCGTGCGGCCTTCGGCTTCGCGGCTCAGCAGGCTCCTGCGCCTGCTGCGACCGTCGCACAGCCACTCGGCCTACACCGCGACCCTGCTGCTCATGGTCTCGGCCACGCTCTCGCGGCTCATGGGCCTGGTGCGCGTCAAGTACATCGCGCTGGTCTTCGGCCGCGGAATGCAGGCAGACGCGCTCAATGCCGCGTTCGTCCTGCCGGAGATGATTTCGTATTTCCTCGTCGGCGGCGCGGCTTCAATCACCTTTGTCACCATCCTCACCCGCTATCGCGACACTGGGCGCGAGGCGGAGGGTGAACGGTCGCTTTCCGTCATCCTCACCACCATGGCGCTGGTGCTGGGCGCGGCCATTTTGCTGGGCGAACTGGCCGCTCCGCTGTTCATCGGCTGGTGGTTTCCCGGCTATGTGGGCGCCAAGGCCGAGCTGACCGTGCATCTCACGCGCATCCTGCTCCCGGCGCAGTTCTGCTTCTTCGCCGGAGGCGTCTTTGGCGCGGTGCTGCTGGTCCGCAAGCAGTTTTACGCGCAGGCGGTTACACCCCTCATCTACAACCTGGGAACCATCCTCGGCGGCGTCTTCCTCGCCCGGCACATGGGCGTCTCTTCGCTGGCCATCGGCACGGTCGCGGGAGCGATCGTGGGACCGTTCCTCATCAACGCCATCGGGGCGTACCGCGTCGGCACGCGCTACCGGCCTATTCTGGATTGGCAGGACGAGGGCTTTCGCGAGTGGGTGCGGCTTTCCATCCCGCTGATGATCGGCGTCTCGCTGGTCACGGCCGACAACTGGTTCATTGCCCACTTTGCGTCCGAAGCGAGCGGCGGCGTCTCGGTGATGACCTACGCCAAGCAACTCTTCACCGCGCCCATGGCAGTCCTGGCGCAGGCCGCAGGAGCAGCGTCCATGCCGTTTTTCGCCAAGCTGTGGGCGCAGGATAAAAAATACGACTTCGCGGTGGAAGTGGCCAATTCGGTCTCCCGCGTCTCCGCACTGGGGCTCCTGGCGGCCTCAGGCATGATCGCGCTCGCCCCCGCGCTGGTCGACCTGGTGCTGCGCGGCGGCCAGTACAAGGCCGTCGACACGGCGCAGACCGCCGGCTACTTCGCGGTCTTCTCGATTGCGCTGTTTCTGTGGTCGGCCCAGGCCATCTACGCCCGCGCCTTCTACGCGGCGGGGAACACGCTCACCCCCATGATCGCCGGCTCGGCGGTGACGCTGATCAGCTGGCCCATCTACGCCGCGCTCTTCCGCTGGCACGGCGTCACCGGCCTGGCCATCGCGTCGGACATCGGCATCACCTTGCAGACGCTCGCTCTGGCAGTACTGCTGCACCAGCGCAGAATGGTCTCACTCGCCAGCATCGACTACCGCGAACTGGGCCGATGCCTGGCGGCAGGCGCCGTCAGCGGCGCGGCAGTCTGGGCGGCGGTTTTTGGGGGCAGCCATGTGCTCCCGGTGCAAACGCGCTGGCTGGATGCTGGGGAGTTGCTGCTGGGATCGGCGCTGTGGCTTGCGCTGGCGGGGTGGTTACTGGACCGGCTGGGTTCCGCGCTTCCGCGCGCGGCGATGAAGCGGCTGGGAATTGGCTAGTCAAAATTCCGTCTATTTTCAACCGATTTTCAAGTCATTTTCCGCGAAGTGTAAGAATCATCGGAAGTTACGGCAGATTTGAACGAATTCATGTCAAGCTCGTTTCCAACGGACTCGCGTAAACACGAAAAGCCTCCGAAGCGAATCGGAGGCTTTCGATAGACTGCTTGCGGTCCGTCCTACGCCTGCACCGGCTTGGCCGGCTCAGCCGCCGTCGTCCCCGGCTTCGCATCCGGCTTGCGAATATCGATGCCGCCCTTGAAGAAGGCGCCATCTTCAATGCTGATGCGGGCCGCGGTCACATCGCCGGTGAGCGCGCCTTCGCTGCGGATATCCACGCGGTCGGTGGCGAAGATATTGCCGCGCACCTTGCCCAGTACGACGATCTCGCGGGAGGTAATGTTGGCGGCTACCTGGCCGTTGCGGCCCACGGTGACGCGATTGCCCGGCAGGTTGACAGTGCCTTCGACCTTGCCGTCGATGAACAGCGACTCGCTGCCGCTGATTTCGCCTTTGATGACCAGTCCTTTACCGATGGTGGCCTGGTCGCCTGCCGGAGCGGCTGCGCGCGCGGGCGGCTCATACGTGGGCGTGGGGGTTGCCGTAGGGCGCACCGGCTCGGGGGTAGGGGGCACCGACGATGCTCCTGGCTGACTGGGTTTCCACATAACTGCTTCCTTTCGTTACCGACTGCAAAAATAAGACGGATGGGACATGCGCAAGGTCACGAAGATTGAACTCCGAAATCGGCGTCTCTTCCAATGCCGCGCCTGCCGTTCCAAGGCTTCCAATAGATTGTAGCCGTTTGTGCAGTGGATGGAGATTCGCCGCGCAAGGCGTAGTTTTGCACCCGGACTCAAAGCAGGCAACTATCTGCGGGGATTACTGGTATTCGTAGGGGTTTTCTCGCATGCGCGCAGTTGGAGGGTCGGTGTTCAAAACGGCTCACGATGGGAGAATTGCAGGCGTTTAACGCCAGCCACGCAAATCGGCGCGAACATCTCCGTTTGCCTGAATCATTGGCCCGGATCGGCGCAGCGTTGAGGCGAGGTCAGTGACGCTCAGTGGTGCGAGTAGACGGCGATTCCGCCAATAGCGAGGAGCAGAAGCACCACAACCAAGCCCAGCAAAACGATGAACAATCCCGGAAAATGCTTCTGAACCAGCACGTCGCTTTGGGTCGGATCGACTGGCTCTTTGGTGCGTTGAATATTGTGGACTTCGTGCTTGACCTCGGTCTTCACCGCAATCAGAAGATTGTCGTCAATTTCCTCCGCACTATTCGGCGGGTGCGCTACTTGTGTTTGCGGATCCATGGTGGAACCTCCTGCGTCTTGCCCGATTCCGATACGAATATGGATGTTAGTTCCTCAACAAGAGATAGAAATGAGCAATAGCAGCCAGTTTCATTACGCTTGGCAGAGAACCGGCCGGTTCCGATACCCAATCTAGCTCTGTCCACGAAAGCCGTATGTGCCGCGCATCACACGAGTTGGGGTCATTTATCGCTGCAAAGTTAACCCATTCGCGCCAAATAGCCTACTCTGAATACATGGAAGACAGAGAATTACTGCGCCACGTGGAGCGCTCGGCTGGGAAGAAAGCCGGATACAAGCAGTTGGTGCGCGAACTCGGCCTGGGCGGCGGACGCCAGCGCCGCGAGTTGCTGGAGCAGCTCGATCGCCTCACCGCGCTCAACTACCTCGTCAAGGTCGATCGCGAGCACTGGGCCGTCAAAGCCGCGGTCCAGGCTGCGGAAACCAAGGAATCGGCTCGCCAAACGGGAACGCGCGACAACCTGGCCGCCGGCAAGCTGGATCTACACCGCGACGGCTTCGGCTTCGTTCGCCCCAACCTCGTTCCGGGCCAACGCTCGACCGGCCAGGACGACGACATTTTCATTCCGCCGAACGAAATCAACGGCGCCATGCAGGGCGACCAGGTGCTGGTCGAGGTCGGTCCTCCCAAGCGCGACGGCAAGCGTATGGGCCGCATTGTGCGCGTGTTGGAGCGGCATAACCCCACCGTGGTCGGAGTCTTTCACTACTCGCGCAAAGGCCGCCGGGGTGCGTACGTCCCCGGCGAATATCGCGGCAACATGGTCACACCGTTCGACTCGCGCATGACTCAGCCGATCCTGATCCCAGAAGGCGACGAAGTGCCGGAAATCGCGGACAGTGCAGAGCATCGTGTGCTGGGCGAAGAAGCGCACGCAACTGCCGTTTACGACGACCTCGAAGGCCTCGTCGTCGATGTGGAAATCACCAGTTGGCCCACACCCACCAAGCCGCCCTTTGGCCGCGTGATTGAAGTGCTGGGCGCGCCGGACGACTTCGGCGTCGATGTGGAAATGATCATTCGCAAGCACCAGTTGCCGCGCGTCTTTCCGGAGAAAGTGCTGGCCGAAGCGCGTGCCGTGGCTCATCTTGATGCGGAAGAAGTCGAGCGCCGCGTCGCTGCCGGGCACGATTTCCGCCACGAGCCAATCGTCACCATCGACGGCGCAACAGCGCGCGATTTCGACGACGCCGTCCTCGTCCGCCGCCATGCCGCTGGCGGCTGGGAACTGCAAGTGCATATCGCCGACGTGGCCGAATATGTGCGTCCAGCCACAGATCTCGATCTCGAAGCGCGCCTGCGCGGCACCAGCGTTTACTTCCCGGACCGCGCCATCCCCATGCTTCCGCACGAGCTCTCCACGGACATCTGTTCGCTGCGTCCCAATGAAGATCGCCTCGTCCTAAGCTGCCTGATGCGCCTTACCGAAGACGCGCGCATGGAGAGTTACGAGATCGTCGAAGGCGTCATCCGCTCCGCCGCGCGCATGACCTATACCGAGGTGCATCAGATTCTCGAAGGCGACCCAGCCACGCGGGAACGCTTCGTCGAACTTGTTCCAAACTTCGAACTCATGCGCGACCTCGCCGGCCGCCTCAACAAGCGTCGCAGTGAGCGCGGCAGCATCGACTTCGACCTGCCCGAGCCGATCATCGAGTTCGACGCCGAGGGGCAAATGCAGGGCGTTTCCCGCGCCGAGCGTACCTGGGCCAACCGGCTCATTGAAGAGTTCATGCTGGCCGCCAACGAGTGCGTCGCCACCTGGCTTGAAGATCTGCACATGCCCTCGATCTACCGCATCCACGAGAAGCCCGATCCGCGCCGCGTCGTCGATTTTGAAGACGCCGCCGCGGCCTTCGGATACTCGCTCGGCCTGGGCGCGCTGCCGGTCAAGAAGTTCCAGTTCAAAGGCGACCGGCGCGAGCAGCAGCGCGGCGGCCGCAATCAGCGCGACGCCCGCAGCCACGAAGTTCCGGAAGAGATGCCCGTAACTCCGCGCATGTATCAAAAACTAAGTGCCCGCATAGCAGGCACGCCGGAAGAGCGCATCTTGAGTTACCTGATGCTGCGTTCGCTCAAACAGGCGCGCTACTCCGAGGTCAACGAGGGCCACTTCGCGCTGGCCGCGCCTAGTTACACGCACTTCACCTCGCCCATCCGCCGCTATCCCGACCTGATCGTGCATCGAATTTCGAAAACGCTGTTGCGCGAAGGCGTATCAGGCAACGGCACAGTCGCCGAAGACCGGCAGAGCTCTCCATGGACGCACACCAACGAGGGCTTAGGCTCGAAGTTCGGCATTCGCGACCTGCGTCCGCCTGCGCCAGTGGCTAGCAGCGCAAAGCCTATCGAGGCTCCGCTGCCGGAAGCCGAACTAGCGGCGATCGCTTCAGAAACCAGCATCACCGAGCGTCGCGCCGCGGACGCCGAGCGCGAACTCGTCGAGTGGAAGAAGGTTCGCTTCATGCAGGACCGCGTGGGCGAGGAATTTGATGCGATGATCCTCAACCCCGCCAAATACGGCCTGTTTGTGGAGCTGAAAGACCTCTTTGTGGAAGGGCTGGTTCCAATCGAAACGCTGATTACCGACCGCTTCACCTACCGCGAAAACACCCGCGAAATCGTCGGCGTCAACTCCGGCCGCGTCTACCGCGCCGGCGACCAGGTACGCGTGATTCTGGACCGCGTCATGGCCCTCGAACGCAAGCTGCAATTCGCGCTCATTGAAGACGAGCCGCTCAAGCTGAAGAAAGGCGGCACCGTCGCCGGCAAGCCTCCGAAGAAAATCGCCGTCGCCAAAGCCGGCAAAGCCAAAGCCTCCCGCCGCGAAGCTACGCGCCCCGGCGGCAAACGGAAATTCTCGAAGAAGGGCCGGCCTCGGAAATAGTCCAGGCCGCGTGCAATCCCCTACAATCAATTCAGGAGCCTAAGACGAATGGCACACATGGTTTTCTGCGTACGCAACAAGAAAGAGATGGAGGGCCTCGATGAGCCGCCCTTCGACTCCGAGTTCGGTCACAAGATCTACAAGAACGTTTCGAAGGCCGCCTGGGCCGAGTGGGGCGAGCGGCAAAAAATGCTGCTCAACGAATACCGTCTCCAGCCCTGGACCCCGCAGGCGCAAAGCTTCCTCGTCGAGCAGATGCAGGAGTTTTTCTTCGGCGACGGCGCAGCCCTGCCGGCCGAATACGTTCCGCCCAAGGCGTAAGCCGGCCCACAAGACCGCCGCGCTCGTGTAAACTTACAGAATGGAACCCCACGCCGGCCTTCCCTTGGCCGGCTGCCTTGTGTCGGGACGTGGCTCAGCCTGGTAGAGCACTCGCTTGGGGTGCGAGGGGTCGGCAGTTCGAATCTGCCCGTCCCGACCATTTCTTCATTTCTGGCCCTTTTGCATATCATGTCAAAGGGCTTTCTATAGGTAGGATAAAGACTTACGGCGTCAATCGAGCAGTTCCGACAGTACGCTTTTCAGCAATTCGGCCTGTTCCGCCGGTTGTCGCGTAAGGTACAGGGAATAAGCGTTTTACGCGAGTTCTAAAATCCTTCGCATGGCGAGCGGCTTCTCGCCGCTCTTGCTCTCTTCCAGTCCCAAAATCGACGATTTGATCCGCAATTCTTCCTTATGCCATTCGGCCTGTTTTCGCTGCCAGAAATCCTCTGTGACTTTGCCATTCCAGTAGGGGCCGGTCACAGCGCCAAGGCATTTTAGGGAATACTGTGAACTTTCCAACGATGGCGAGTGTCGATTTTCTTGAGAAAAATCGACTCGGCAGCCGCGGTTTCGGTCTGCATTATTCCCTAAAATGCTTTAGCGGCAGGTAGTGAAAGTGAATCAGATAGATATTCTCGCCCCGGCCGTGTTTCGCTACCTTGAGCAGATCTAAGACGCCCAGGAAGCCGGAGGCGCGGGCCAGTTCCGGGGTAATGTCGGGCAAGCCTATCAGCTGGATCGAGTCAATTTGGATCTGGCCTTCTCCCACGACATAGCGCTTGCCAACGCTGACGCGGGGGCTGTGCCAGAAACGTACAGTGCAGGCGATTTCGCCGCTGCCGCCGCGGGCGCTGAAGCGCAAGCTGATGCTCGGCCTGATCGGCGCGATGCTCGGCGCTTTGCTTCAAGGTTGCACAGCGGACAAGCCGCCTTCCCAGGGGGAAACCAACCTGGCCAATGCGGCTAAAGACGTCTCCATTCCATTGGAGGCAGGAAAGATGCAGAACCCGCTGCCGGACACGGATGAGGTCGTGAGCCAGGGGCGGGAAGTGTTTCTTGGGTCTTGCGCTCAATGCCACGGTACGGATGGGCGCGCCGACACGAGCCTCGGGCGCAGCATGACGTCGATCTCATGGTAAAGGACAGCAAAAGGTTCGCGGACAGCGGCGGATGGGGCTACGGCGCGTTCGAGTATGACGCGGCGTCGGACGCGTTCCGGCCCGCCAACTTGAAAGACAAGCCACCGCAAGGGAACGACGCCAAGTGCGGCTTCGCGTGCCACACGGCAGTCAAGCGATTATGTCTTCACAAGTTACGGGCACCGGTGACGTGAGCACACTCACCATCAAAACCTCAAACTCAAAAAGCCGCCTCCGGCACCTCAACCGACCGCGCCTCGCGTACATGCCTGGCCAGCGCCCACTTCAAATCCTCGATCCCTTCGCCCGTCACTGCGGAAATCGCAAAAAACTCCAGCTTCCGCCGCTTCGCTGAAGCCGTCAGCTTCTTCAGCTTCTCCGGATTCGCAGTGTCGATCTTCGAAGCCACCACAATCATCGGCTTCTCCGCCAATCCATGGCCAAAGTTCTCGAGCTCGGCGCAGATCACCTTGAAATCCTCAACCGGGTCCGGCCGTCCCGACCCATCCGAAACATCCACCAGATGCACCAGCACCCGCGTCCGCTCAATGTGCCGCAAAAACTGCACGCCCAATCCAGCGCCCAGATGCGCGCCCTCGATCAGCCCCGGCATATCCGCCACCACATAGCTCTCGTCATGCGGAGCCTCGCCCACCGTCACCACGCCCAGATTCGGCGCCAGCGTCGTAAACGGATAATCCGCAATCTTCGGCTTAGCCGCCGAAATTCTCGAAATCAGCGTCGATTTCCCCGCATTTGGATACCCTACCAGCCCGGCATCCGCCAGCAGCTTCAACTCTAGCCGATACGTCCGCTCCTCGCCCAAGCGCCCCGGCTCCGACTCGCGCGGAGCCTGATGCACCGGCGTGGCAAAATGCTGATTCCCGCGTCCGCCGCGCCCGCCCTTGGCCACCACAAACGACTCGTCCGGCAGCGAAAAATCATGCACCAGCTCGCCTGTCTCCGCGTCGAACAGCGAAGTCCCCACCGGCACCCTCAGAACAATGGATTTGCCATCGCTCCCCGTGCAGTTCGAACCCTCGCCATGCCGTCCGCGCTCCGCCTTGTGCTCGGGGTTATAACGAAAGTGAATCAGCGTATTGTGCTGCTGGCTCGCCTGCATCACCACATCGCCGCCGCGGCCGCCATCGCCGCCCGACGGGCCGCCGCGTGGAACAAACTTCTCCCGGCGAAAGGCCACGCAGCCATTCCCGCCATCCCCGGCTTTCACCAGGATCTTTGCTTCATCGATAAACATTGAAAATTACCAACTTCCTATCTTTCCAGTTTACCGGGAAACGCATATACTCGCTCGTAACAAGCTCGAACTCAGCAAGAACCTGCCAGAATCCACGGATTTCCAAGTCCAAAGCAGGTCTGAAATTTCCAAAATTTTCCCGGATTTGCTCCAAGCCATCCTTTTCATCCGCCCATTGCGGAGGAAAGCTGGCCATCGGAGACCGCCGGGATGTCCAGCCCCGCAAATATTCGCCATATCGTGACCATCCTCGCCCTGATCGGGATTCAGGTTGCGATCCTGGCCGTGGTCTGCGTGAGCGCCTGCGCCAAAACCCCCGAGACCACCGGCGCCCTCAGCGGCAGACTCACCGACAATCGCAGCCTCCCACTCGCCCAGGCCGTAGTCACCATCCGCAACCTGGCCACCGGCGAAACCGTCCGCGGCATCACCGGCGAAAACGGCAGCTACCACTTCACCAACCTCGGCCCAGGCGAATACAGCCTCGAAGCCGAACTCCCCACGCTAGGCAAAGGCTCCGTTGACGGCATCCTCATCTCCGCCGGCCACGCGACGCGCGTCCAGGCCGCGTTACTCATGCAACTGCCCACCACGCCCGAAATCCCCGAAGACCCACTCCACGAACTAGACCCAGTCGCCGCCGCCGTCACCTCCACCATCCCCAGCGAAGAACTGAACGCCCTCCCCGTCGTCACCCGCGACTGGCCAGCCTTCGCCGCGCTCACCCCAGCCACCACTCCCACCCCGCAGAACGGAGGCCAGGGGCAGGGCAGAAGCGGCGGCCAAATCGGCGCTCAACCCAACACCGATTCCTCAGAACCCACCGGCCCAACCCTATCCATAGAAGGCCCCACCGGCTTCGAAACCGCCACCAGCATCGACGGAATCCCCACCACTCCAACCTTCCACTCGGAGAACGGCAGACAAAGCCGCGCCACCGAATCCCTCGGCCTCTCCGCCGTCCAATCCATGCAGGCCCGCGCCAGCAACGCCCCGGCCGACTCCGGCACCACCCCCGGCGGCCTCTTGAACCTCATCTCCGGCCGCGGCACCAACGGCCTCCACGGCCAGGCCTTCTATCTCAATCGCCAAAGCCTCTGGGGCGCGCAAAATCCCTTCACCCAATGGATTCAGCAGACCGCCCCCGCCAGCGGCTTCAACATCGCCCAATACACGCCTGAACCCTACACTCCGCCCAACAGCCGCCAGACCGTCGGCATCGGCATCGGACGCCAGATCAAGCCCGACAAACTCTACTGGTTCGCCGCCTTCGACGGCCTCTTCGACAACGACCCCGCCGTCGCCACCGTCCGCCATCCGCTGGATTTCTTCGGCGAGCCCAGTTTTGGCGATCTCACCGTATTGGCAGCGCGCCTCGGTTTACCCAGTTCCGATCCCATCGACGAAGGTGCTGCTGCGTATTCGACCGGAGTGGTCAAGAGCAATCAGCTTCTGGGACTCGAGCCTTTAGCCGGTCTCCTCGGCCCGGTGCCACGCTCCTCAAATCAATGGCAAATCTTTGGCCGCGTGGATTGGCAAATCGCCGAGCGTCACCACCTCAGCACCGAGGTGCAATCCGCCGCCGAAACCTCCCAAGCCGGCGCGCTCACTCGCAGCTCCGAAACGTACGGCAGTCACAGCTTCGGCAGCGCCCAGGGCTCGTTCACCTGGGGCCAGGCACGCTGGGACAGCTTCCTAAGCGCCAACCTCCTCAACACCGTCTCCTCCCAGTTCGGCCACTCAGTTCAGGGCGAAACCGCTCAACGACCCTCTGCCCTCGAATCCCCGTTTATCTCCAGTGCCTGGGGCCAGCCGCCCGAAATCGTCGCCGACTCCAAATACGGCTTCATCCTCGGCAAACCCGCCGGCATCGCAGGCACCCACAACCCCGACGAAAACGCCTTCGCGGTCCAGGAGACGCTGAGCTGGGTTCACGGGCCGCATCTGGTTAAAGCCGGGCTCAGCTTCGACCATATCGCCGACTCCACTAACGCCCTCGTCAACCAGACCGGCACCTACTCCTACGCCGACATCTTCAACTTCATATCCGACGCAGCGACATTTGAGTGCTACGGTCTTTCGATATGCGTCAATGGCTCTGCGCCCATGCTCAACCAGCACAATTGCGACGCCACGGAAACAGTTCATCAACAGCAAGACGGAACCTATCTAGGAATTGGCGACCTGCCCTGCTACGCCTGGTACACCCAGCGCATCGGCCCCTCCAACTGGCATCTCAGCACCAACGACCTGGCCGCCTTCGCCACCGAACAGTGGCAGCCAGCCCACAACCTCACCCTGTCCGCCGGCCTGCGCGTCGAAACCGAACAACTCCCGCCGACCATCCCCGCAGTCGTCAACCCCGACATCCCCAACACCGCCAAACTCCCCCCCGCCAACCTAACCTGGGGCCCGAGATTCGGCCTCGCCTGGTCACCCTTCAGCGCCTCAACCTCCAGAGGCACGGTTCTACGCCTAGGCGCGGGCCTCTACTTCGGCCGCATCGACAACGCTGCCATCCTCGCCGCGCTCACCCAGACCGGCTCACCCAACGGCGACCTCAACTTCTTCTTCAAACCCACCGACACCGGCGCTCCGCCCTTTCCGTACGTCTTTTCCGGCGACCCGCAAACCGTCGTCACCCCCGGAGCAGTCTCCTTCGCCTCAAACTTCCGCCGCCAGCAAGTGGATCAAGCCGTCTTCAGCATCGAGCAGAACCTTCCCGATCACTGGATGTTTTCGGTCAGCGCATTGGCCAGCCTCGGTCGCCACCTGCCCATCTCCATCGACGCAAATCTCCAAAAACCCACCGATTCCATCACCTACAACGTCGTCGATTCGCTAGGCGCAGGCCCCATCAAGAGCCCCACCATCACCGTCCCCTTCTACACCGAGCGGCCGACGACCAACTATCAACAGCTATCCTCGATCGAGTCTCGCGCCAACTCCACCTACGACGCAGCCATGTTCAAGCTCGTCCGCTACGGCAGCCATGGCCTGAGCCTGCACGCTCACTACCTCTACGCCCACGCCACCGACTGGAATCCCAACGAATCCGGCAACGTGGCCGTCGATGACGTACTCGATCCCGCCAATTTCGCTCTGGAATACGGCACATCCAACCTGGATATCCGCCACTCCGCCGGAGCCACCGTCCTCTACGCCGCGCCCTGGAAGCTCCGCGATTGGGCGGGCTACTTCGCCAACGGCTGGAGCGTCGCCGCCGTCGGCCAATTCCGCTCGGGATTGCCCTTCACCATGCGCACCGGCGGCTACATTCCCAGCTACTACGAGCCCCTGCTCAACGGCAGCTATCAGCTAGTCGAGGGTGCAGCCACCGGCATGAACGGCTCAGGAGGCGACAACCGCATCTACGGTACCGGCACCGGTACGGCCATCCTGAACATCGGCCGCAACACCTACCGCTATCCCGCCACCTGGACCGCCGACACGCGCCTGACCAAGCGCTTCGAATTCCCTCACCGCCGCGAGCTGGAGCTGCTGGCCGAGAGCTTCAATCTCTTCAACCACCAGAACGTCACGCTCATCGAAACCACCGGCTACACCATCCAGCGCGGCTCAACCGACGGCGGCAGGCCCACCTTCAACTTCATGACAGGATTAACCAGCAAAGGCACGCCCAGCCCTACGCAGGTCGAGTTCGGCAAACCGCTCGACGTAAACGCCACCAACTTCTACCGCCCCAGAGAAATCCAGCTAGGCCTCCGCGCCCGCTTCTAGAAATGCCTCTCGCCAGCCCAACCATAGCTGTGGGTGCCCCATTCTAGCGACGCTTTTGTTTTTGTCGCTAGGGTGGGAACAACAAATGTCCGCGAGTCTTTCGGCCTGGTTGGGGCAGATCACCCCACTAATACAGCCCCACCATTCGCATTCAAAACCTCGCCAGAGATAAACCCCGCCAGCGGCGTACAAAGAAACAACACCGGCCCGGCAATCTCCCGCGCCAACCCCGCCCGCCCCACCGGAATCCCGGCAGCAATCCGCGGCCCAACCTCAGGATGCTCCAGCGCCGCCGCCGACATCTCCGTCGCAACCCACCCCGGAGCCACGCAATTCACCAGAATCCCCTTCGGAGCCAACTCGCTAGACAGGCTCTTGGTCAAACTGATGATCGCGCCCTTGGTCACCGCATAATCGGCATGGTTGGCCTCCCCGCGCTGCCCGGCCGTCGAACTGATCAGCACAATATGGCCAAGCGGACCACCCTCCACCAGCGGCTCTTGTTGCAGCATCTGCGCCACAGCCGCCTGCACCAGCCCAAAGACCGAGTCCAGATTCACATCCATCGTCCGCCGCCACTGAGACTCAGCCATCGTCGCGATCGGCGCATCTACGGGTGGCCAAATGCCATGATTCACCACCAAAGCATCCAGCCGCCCAAACGCCTCCACAGCCGAAGCCACCAGCGCCCGCCCATCCGCGGGCGAGCTAAGCTCCTGCCCGAAAGCCCGGCAATAATCCGCCCCGCCGCACGAAGCAGCCAAAGCCTCAGCCCGATCTTTCGCTTGCACGTAGTTAAAGGCCACGCGTGCCCCGGCCAGCGAAAACAGCCGCACCGTCTCTGCCCCAATCCCTCGCGAACCCCCGGTAATCAGGGCCACCTTCTCATCCAGCCGCAGCGAAACTCCACTCATAGGGTCCAAGCTACCGCAGCCCACCAAACCCGCGCAAACCACCCGCAGAATCGGGCAATAGGGCAGCCCGGGGTTTCAACCCCGGCGAATCGATCGGCGGATGTGAGCGGGGTTTTAACCCGAAAGATTGCTTTCCCCGGCTTCAAAATGCGCTCAAACCGACCGCAGCAGCCGCCCCGGCAGCATAATAATCCCAGCCACCAGATCCAAAACACCCTCCACGGCAATCCCCAAAATCCGGAATGGCAACAAAATCAGCCACACCAGCGGATACGCAATCAGCGCCAACAACGCCAGCGGCCAGCAGAAGAAAAACAGCAGACACCACAGCAGAAATTTCACCATCCCATGCGCCTCAAACTGAGGTACGCCAAGCGAGTCCCCAAGGTTCCCAAACCTGCTCAAACCCCACGCAATTGTCATCCTGAACGAAGTGAAGGATCGGCCTTTGCATTCCCTTCAACCCTAGAGAAAGCTGTCAATTTGAGCGAAGCGCAGTCGGAAGACCCGCAGTCGCCCTTGCCTTTCCTTTTGCCGTTGCCCTTGCT
>Ga0302325_10006169_pt1 | contig 27032 bp, 21 predicted proteins | sample Palsa_T0_2_FD_201948 | JGI IMG/M metagenome (GOLD analysis project Ga0302325, IMG submission 201948) | Peat permafrost microbial communities from Stordalen Mire near Abisko, Sweden - Palsa_T0_2 | ecosystem: Environmental > Terrestrial > Soil > Palsa > Peat permafrost | place: Sweden: Abisko... | reverse complement strand
CCCCATCATGATGACCAGCGTGGCCACCGTGGCCGGACACTTCCCGCTGACGCTCGTCACCGGGGCCGGCGCCGCGGCACGAAACAGCATCGGCCTGGTGCTGGTGACGGGGATGGCGGTGGGCACCGTCTTCACCCTCTTCTTCGTCCCGGCCATCTACCTGCTCATCGCCAAGGACCACCGTGCCGACAGCCGGGTCGACGAAGACGTCCCGGCCGGTGGACGCCTCGTCCCGTCCCTCTCGGCGCCGGAGCACTGACAGAGGACGCGTCGTCCCCCGCGCAGCCCGCGGCGCCCGTGTCGTCGCGGGCGCCCTGGGAAAGGCGGATGCTCCGCGACATTCCCCTCGGGAAACGTCCACGGGCAGACATCTCTCAGCCCGTGCCTGGACATTGCGGCATGGGGGCGCTTTTGGCCGCTTGCTGAAAAGCGCGTCGCCCTGACGCGTTCCTCCTTGCGCTCGGGCCGGCACCAAGTTTAAGGGCGCGCAGCCGCTTGTTTCACGAAGGAGTTGCCCCCGTGCTACCTGCGTTACTCTCCACCGTCGTGCTCGCCGCCGCGTCCACCCAGGCGCCGCTCATCCCCTTCGAGAAGTACACGTTGCCCAACGGGTTGCGCGTCATCCTCTCCGAGGACCATAAGACGCCCGTGGTGGGCGTCATGGTCTGGTACCACGTGGGCGCGGCCAACGAAGTCCCGGGCAAGAGCGGGTTTGCCCACCTCTTCGAGCACATGATGTTTCAGGGCAGCAAGCACCGTCAGGGCAACGAGACGGCCTTCTTCGGGATGCTGCAGGGTGCCGGCGCGACGGGCGTGAATGGCACCACCAACTTCGACCGCACCAACTACTTCGAGGTCGTGCCCAGTAACCGTGTGGAGCTTGCGCTGTGGCTCGAGAGCGAGCGGCTGGGCTTCCTCCTCGACGCCATGGACCAGCAGAAGCTGGACATCCAGAGGGAGGTGGTCCGCAACGAGCGACGGCAAACCACCGAGAACCGGCCCTACGGGCGCGCGGATGTGCGTCAGGTGGAGCTCCTCTTTCCCAAGCCCCACCCCTACTTCGGTTCCGTCATCGGCTCGCACGAGGACCTGCAGGCCGCTTCTCTGGAGGACGTGAAGGCCTTCTTCCGGACGTACTACGCCCCCAACAACGCCGTCCTGGCCATCGTCGGGGACATCAAGCCGGCCGAGGTGAAGGCGCTGGTGGAGAAGTACTTCGGAAGCATCCCCGCTGCGGCGCCCGTCAGCGTCCCGACGGTGAAGACGGAGCCCATCACCCACGAGAAGCGCGACACCCTGACGGACAACGTCCAGCTCTCCAAGGTGATGGTGGGCGTCATCGTCCCTCCCGCCTACTCCAACGACGACTTCTACGCCGTCCAGCTGCTCTGCGACGTGCTGGGCACGGGCAAGTCGAGCCGCCTCTACCACCAGCTGGTGTACACGCAGAAGGTGGCCCAGGACGTGGGTTGCGAAATCGAGAATGCGCGTCTTTCCAGCTACGCCGGGCTCGACATGACCGTGGCTCCGGGCGTCCCCCCGGAGAAGGCCGAGGCGGCCCTCGACGCGGAGCTGCAGCGCCTCATGGACAGTGCGCCCACCGCGGCCGAGCTCGACCGGGCCAAACGAAACCGCCGGGCCACCGTGCTGCGGCGGCTGGAGCGGGTGGGAGGCTTTGGCGGGAAGGCCGATGTCCTCGAATCGGGCGAGTTCTGGGCCCATGACCCGGGCCTCATCGACACCATGCTCGTGAAATGGGACGCCGTCACGCCGGCGCAAGTCCAGGCCGCGGCCCGGAAGTACTTCGCCAAGGACGCGCGCGTCGTCATCACCGTCAACCCGGCACCGAAGACGGCCTCCAACCCATGAAGGGCTCGACCATGCGTACGCTTCTCGGTGTCTCCGCCCTCGTCTTCGTCGCCTGCGCCACCGCGCCCGCGCCCTCACCCACCGCCGCAGCGGCAACGCCGCCGGCCACCCAGCCCGCCCCTGCCATGCCTGCTCTCCAGGACGCCGAGTTTCGTCTCAAGCCGCCTCCGGCCGGTCCAGCCGTCGTCTTCCGGGCCCCGGTGCCGAAGGTGCTGACGCTGAAGTCCGGCCTCACCGTCTGGCTCCTGGAGCGTCACGACCTGCCCCTCGTCTCCCTGGCGCTGGTGGTGGACGCAGGCGCCAATACCAACCCTCCGCGCCTGCCGGGCGTCTCCAGCTTCGTCGCGGCCATGCTGGACGAGGGCACACCCACGCGCGACGCGGTGGCCACGGCCTCGGACTTCGAGGACCTCGCGGCCGTCTTTCGCGCGGACAGCGACGCGGAGACACTCACGGCCTCGCTCAGCGTCCCCACCGAAAGCTTCCCCAAGGCACTCGAGGTGTATGCCGACGTCGTCCTGCACCCGGCCTTCAAGCCGGCGGAGCTGGAGCGCGTGCGGACGCTGCGCCTCGGCGAGCTCCAGGAGATGATGTCCGATGCCTCCCAGGTGGGCCGCAACGTCCTCCTGCACGTCATCTACGGGGACAAGCACCCCTGGGGCTTCCCGGCCCGCGGCACCGTGGAGGCGACCAAGAAGGTGAGCCGGACCACCCTCGCCGCCTGGCACCGCACCTGGGTGCGGCCCAACAACGCCACGCTGGTGGTGGTGGGAGACGTGCACGAGGCGGAGCTCCTGCCGCTGCTCGAGACGCGGTTTGCCAAGTGGGCCCGGGCCAAGGTGCCAAGCACGAAGCTGCCGCCCGCTGCCTCCGTGAAGCAGCGGCCGCTGGTGCTGGTGGACAAGGCCGGGGCTGCCCAGAGCCAGGTGTGGATGGGCCAGCTTGCTGTGAGCTCGTCCTCGCCGGACCTCTACGCCACGCGCCTGGCCAACATTGCCCTGGGCAGCGGGAAGGGGCGACTCACCGCCAACCTGCGTACCAAGCACGCCTACTCCTATGGCGCCTACAGCTTCCTCATCGAGCGCCGCCAGGAGGGCAGCTTCGCCGCCTTCGGCGGCATCGTCGCGGACAAGACGCCGGAGGCCGTCCAGGAATTCCTCGTCGAGCTGTCGGGCATGGCCAAGGGAGGCGTCACCGACACCGAGCTCTCCGAGGCGCGCTCGGCCGCCATCGACGGGCTGCCCGCCCGCTTCGAGTCCAACGACGCCACGGCGGCCGCGTTTGCCACCGCCCAGAGCCTCGGCTTCGGGACGGACTACTTCGCCAGCCTCCCGGACAAGCTCTCGTCCGTCAGCAAACCGGACGCCGACAAGGCCGCCCAGGCGCACTTCTCACCGGCCCGCATGCCCATCGTCGTGGTGGGGCCGATGGCGTCGCTCGAGCCGCGCCTCACCGCGCTGAAGCTGGGGCCCACCGAGAAGCGGGACGCCGCCGGGAAGCTGCTTCCCGCCGCCTCGAAGAAGCGGCCCCTCAAGGGCGCTGCGCCGTAACTCTCGGCGCGGCGTTTCGTCGTCCACACCTGGGGCGGAGAGGCGTCCCGACACGCGGCGGCCTCCAGGAAGGCGCCGGGCCGGCTACGTGCCCGGCTTTCCGAGGAGCTCCAGCGCGGAGAGCGTCAACGCCGCCGTCCCCGTCCTCAAGGTGGGTTCTCTGTCCGGGGCGAAAAGGGGGGAGTGGACGTTGGGCAAAAGGGTGCCCGCCTGCTTCGCCTTGGCCAGAGCCACCGGGTCCGAGGCGCCGAGGAAGATGAAAACCGAAGGCACGCCAGCCGTCCGGCCGAAGACGCCGAAGTCCTCGGAGACCATGAAGGGCTGGCCCTCGACGACGGCCGCGTCGCCGAGGCCACGGCGCAGCGCTGCCTGGAGGCGCTCCGTCACCTTCGGGTCGTTGTAGAGCGCCAGCGCGGACTGCTCCTTGAGGACGACGACGCTCGGCTCCTTCGGGGCCAGGGCGGCCGCCGCCTCCGCCTTGGCGATGCGCTCGATGGCCGCGAGAAGCTGCTTCTGCACCTCCGGCTTGTAGGAGCGGACGGTGAGCTGCAGTTTCACCTCGTCAGGAATGATGTTGTGCTTCGTCCCGCCGTGGATGGAGCCGACGGTGACGACGGCCGGGTCCAATGGGTTCACTTCGCGGGCCACAATGGTTTGCAGCGTCACCACCGTCCGCGCCGCGATGACGATGGGGTCCACGGTGAGCTGGGGAAGGGCGCCGTGGCCTCCTTTGCCGTAAATGGTGACGTCCACCATGTCCACATTGGCCATGGCGAAGCCGGGGACGATGGCCACCTGCCCGGCGGCATAGAAGCCGAAGTCATGGACGGCGATGACGACGTCCGGGTGAGGGAAGCGCTTGAGAAACCCATCGTCGACCATCATCTTTGCGCCGCGGCCAATCTCCTCCGCGGGCTGGCCGACAAACAACAGCGTCCCGCGCCAGGTGTCCCTGGCATTGGCCAATAGGGTGGCGGCTCCCACCCACGACGTCATGTGAATGTCGTGCCCGCAGGCGTGCATGACGGGGGTGACAGTCCCGGCGGGGTCCTTCACGGTGGCGGTACTGGCGTAGGGAAGCCCGGTGGCCTCCTTCACCGGAAGGGCATCGAGCTCCGTCCGGACGAGGACCGTCGGCCCGCTGCCATTTCGAAGGACGCCGACAATGCCCGTCCCCCCGACGTGCTCCGTGACGTCGAAGCCCAGGGCTCGCAGCTTCGCCGCCAGCTTGGCAGCCGTCTTCTCCTCGTGCAGCGACAGCTCGGGATGCTGGTGGAGGTCGCGGTAGAGCGCATCCAGGGCGGGGTACGCCGCGTCGAGGCCCGCGAGGCCGGAGCCCGCCGCCATGGCGGCCCGTCCCAGGAGCGACACGACGAGGACAGCCGAGAGAAACCCCGTCCGCATTTGCAAGCTCCCCTCCGAGGGCATGCCTGCGCCCTCCTGTGACGCTACCCGATGCGGCCCTGGGAAGCCTCCTGCGTCGCGCACGCGTCAGGCAGCACTCAACGGCGCTGAGGCGAGGCCGTCGAGTCGCCGGAGGACGGACCGCGCGGCGTGGTAGCCGCACATCCCATGCACCCCACCGCCGGGAGGGCTCGACGCGGAGCAGATGAAGAGGCGCGGGTGGGGCGTCGTGTATGGGTTAAGCCGCGCCACCGGACGGAAGAAGAGCTGGGTGAGGTCCGCCACGCCTCCGGTGATGGCCCCTCCGACGTCATTGGCGTTGCCCGACTCGAAGTCGGCCGGCGTCGTGACGTGCCGGGCGAGGATGCGCGCCTTGAAGCCCGGCGCGAAGCGCTCCAGCTGCGCCTCGATGGTGGCTGTCATGTCCTTCTTCGACGCCGCCGGGACGTGGCAGTAGGCCCAGCCCGTCTGCTTGCCCGGCGGCGCCCGGCTTCTGTCGAGCTCGCTCTGCTGGCACACCAGGACGAAGGGGCGCTCGGGGTGCTCACCGCGCCAGACCGCCGCCTCCGCCGCCGAGATGTCCTCGAATGTACCCCCGACGTGGACGGTGGCCGCCTCGAGGCACCGTGCGTCCCTCCACGGGATGGAGCCCTCCAGGGCCCAGTCCACCTTGAAGGCTCCGGGCCCGTAGCGGTACCGGCGGAGCCGGCGGACGTAGCGGGGTGGCAAGACGCCCTCGGCAATGGCGGCCAGCTGCGCCGGGCTCGTGTCGAAGAGGTACGCCCGCGCCGGTGGGAGGTCCCCGAGGCCGCGGACGGTGACGCCGGTTTGAATGCGTCCGCCGAGGGAACGCAAGAGGCTGGCGAGGGCGCGGGCAATGCTTTCCGAGCCCCCGGCGGCCACCGGCCATGGCTCGACGTGCCCGGTGAGGAGGAGGAGCAGCCCCATCGCCCCGGTGATGGCCTTCTCGAGGGGCAGGATGGAATGGCCAGCACAGCCGGCCAGGAGTGCGCGCGCCCGGGCGCCGCGAAAGCGCCGCGCGAGACCCTTCGCGGACTTGAGGCCCTGGAGCCCGAAGCGAAGGAGGAGGGCCGGGTGGTGCGGAATTCCCAACGGCGCCATCGCATCCTCGAGCAGCGCGTGCGGGTCCTTCAGGAAAGGGCTCACCAGTCGCTCGTAGCTCCGGGCGTCGACGCCAAGCCCCGCGGCCGTCTCGGCAACCGAGGGGTGCAGCAGCACTGCTGCCTCGTCTTCCAGGGGGTGCGCCACCGAGACTCGGGGGCGTACCCACTGCAGCCCATGCGCTTGCAGCGGTAGCTGGCGCAGGTAGGGGGAGAGGACGGCCATGGGGTGCACGGCCGAGCAGACGTCGTGGGCGAAGCCGGGCAGGGTGAGGGCCGCGGTGCGCATGCCGCCACCCGCGGTTTCCCGTGCCTCCAGCACGAGGACGGAGGCGCCCTGTTGCGCGAGGTAGACACCGGCGGCCAGTCCATTGGGGCCCGAGCCGACGATGACGACGTCCGGGCCCGTCACACAGCGGCCCACGGCTGCCGCTGTCGGAGCTCTCCCACGTCGAGCTTCCCAGCCTCCACGAGGCCGCTCTTCGCATCCACAATGCGGTAGCCCATCGTGGAACGGCCGAGGGGCTGCGATTCGACGAAAATACAGCGCAGCTCTCCTTCCTCGAAGCCGCACTGCGCCTGCACGGCCTGCAGCAGCTGCTCGCGGTGCAGGTGCCCGTCGCCGAAATTCCAGCCCAGCACCAGGCCGGCAATAATTTCCCCGTCGACGTACTCGTAGCCCTCCAGCCGCTCCACGGCTCTCGGGAGGAGGACGGGCAGCCCGCGCCCGTGCAGGTGCATGAGCCGGAAGCTCATCACCTTTCCGAAGAGGCCCACCGCCGTGGAGCGGTCGTAAAACCGGCCGAGCTGGTCGAACACCCAGGCCGCGCTCTTCGTGAGCTTGTCGAGCTTGCGGTAGCTGTCGCCACGGAAGAGCCAGATGCCGTAGGCCCAGTTTCCGGCGTAGTAGCGCATCGCCAGGAGGAAGGAGAAGTGGCCCGGAAAGAGGTTTCCGGCCAGCGGCAGGGCCACCAGCATGAGCGCCAGGAAGAGGGTGAGGGGCGCTGGGCCCAGCGCCGCCAGCGTCACTTCGGGGTGGGCCCAGAAGAGGGCAAAGGCGCCGTACACCACCGCGAAGTTCCAATCGATGGGGACGCCCATCGGGACGTTGCTGGTGATGTAGCCGTGGAGGAGCAACATCAGCACCATCCCCACCACGAGGGATGGGCCGCCACGCGACAGGAGCAGCACCACCGGGACGCCCAATTCCAGCGCGGTGCCGGCATGCGCCATCCACTCCGCAAGCTTGGAGGGCCGGAGGTCGTCCGGGTAGCTGCGGTACATCCGTCGGCGAAGCCACCCGAAGCGAAGGACGGGGCTGTTGCTCGTCATGACGCAGACGACGCTTGGGAAGTGGTGGTTGAGCTTCGAGAAGCCCGCCCAGAACCACAGCGCGAGCTGCACCGCCTTCGCCCCGGCAATCCAGTTGGTGGCGAAGGCGAAGCACACCGTCATCGTCCAGTAGTACTCAGCGCGGAGCGCAAGAAAAATAGTCCGGTCCGCCAGCCCCACCACTGGAACGAGCAGGACGATGGCCACGAGCAGTGAGGGCTCCAGCGCCGGAGCGACCAGGACTTGCACGAGGAGCACGAGCAGGGCCGCATAGAGCGCGACGTCCAGCCACGTCCGCCGCGTCCCGCCAAGCACCGGGAGGCCAGGGAAGAAGGGCAGCTTCGTTGTCCCCGGACGGAGGAAATACAGAAAGCCGCCAAAGGGTGGAAAGTAGCGTCCGGTGAGAGGGCCACTCCCGCAGCCAAGGCCCAGGCCTTCGAAGAGCATGCTCCAGAGAATGGCCTTCTGGAACGCGATGGGGGACAGCCACCACCTGCCAATGGACGACATTCCGCCCAGGCCAGGGGTGAAGCTGCAGAAGAAAAGCCATGCACCGATGTAGAGGACGACTTTGAAGGCGTGGATGGCGTACGCCCCGAAGGGCGTCCCATAGCCCTGCAGGGCCCAGGCTTCGCAGACCATCCGGCCGCGCTCGTGAAGCGGCTGCTTCACCCAGGTGAGTGGGTCATACGGGGGCGGGTGCGGCTGGAGCAGCTTCACGAGGGCCTCGCGAGCGCCGAACGCGGGGAGCGCGTCCGTTGGCGAGTCTACGCGTGACGCAGAGGACGAGGCCGAAAGATGGAAGCCGCGACGAGGGCTTACCGCGTGCCGCGCAGCCTCAGCGCGGCGCCCTCGGACAGTGATGCTTCAAGCGCTTGCAATGGAGCGACGTCCTGAGGAGCCCGGGACGCGGAGGCCACTGCAGTACAGGGGCGTCGTCAGGCGCGTCGTCGGCTGCCGCTTCGAATCACGCGGAGGATGACGAGCAAGATGACGGCTCCGATGAAGGCGATGACGATGGTGCCCGCCAGCCCATCGAGTGGCGCCCGCCAGCGCATGCTGTGGAAGAGCCATCCGCCGATGAAGGCGCCGATGATGCCAATGACGATGTCGCCGCCGAGCCCGTAGCCGCCCTTCACCACGGCATTGGCAAGAAACCCTGCCACCGCGCCAACCACCACCCACAGGAGGAACGTCTCGAGAGTCATGTCATGCTCCTTGCGCGTCTCGGCGCCAAGGTAGGCATCACCGTGGGTGGCGGCAAGGTGCCCAGACGTGCGGACGGTCCCCGGGCACCTTTCGGCGGAGTGCGCTCGAGATGACGTCGCTCGAGGGGCCGTGCCGGCGCTGCCTCAGAGCGCGGCCAGTAGCTTCGTTCCGTTGGGGCTGCCCCAGCCCGTGCAGGCATCCCATCCCGTGCCGGCGGCATAGGCGCCGTTGTTTCCCTTGGTGATGTCACGGAAGGCATCGCGGATGGCCGGCGTCGTGTAGAGCGACGGGTTCAAGTACCCGACGCGGCGGTTGAGCTTCTGGTTGAGGAGAGCCACGAGCCCCGCCATCAGCGGCGCAACCGCGCTCGTCCCGCCAATGACGGCCACCTCACCATCCACCCGCACCTCGTAGCCGGTCTCCGGGTCGGCGTTGCCCGCGACATCCGGTAGGCCTCTCCCGACCTTCTGGCCTGGGTTCACTGACTTCGGGACATGGGCCTCCGCTTGCCACGTCGGCAGGCCGAAGACCTCACTCACGCCCCCTCCGGTGGCGCCCCCGTTCGCCCCATCATTCCAGACCGTCTCGGTCGTGACGGCCGTCCCTTTGGCCACCAGCCGCGTCCCGCCGCAGGCCAGCGCGAAGGGGCTCGAGGCTGGGAAGTCCGCATGCGCGAGACCATCCGTCGCGCCATCGCTCGAGCCGCCATCCCCCGCGGCCACGCAGACGGTGATGCCCAGAAGGCCCGCATCCTGGAGGCCTTCGTTCAGCCCATTGAGCGCCTGCTGCGTCCAGCCAGACTCGGCGCTTCCCCAGCTGATGGACACCACCGAGGGGCGGTTTGTCTTGTCATGCATTGCGGCGAGCAGGGCGTCGATGAAGCCGCGGTCGGTGTTGGGGGCGAAGTAGGCGGCGATGGTGGCCCGGGGCGCGATGGAGCCGGCGACCTCGATGTCCAGCATCACCTCGCCATCCGGGCCATTGGCAGTCCCCGGCGAATTCTTCCCGCCGTCCACGCCGACAGCCAGGACACTCGGGGCGGGCGTCACGCCAATACCGGAGAAATAGGCCTGGAGGTCCGCAGGGCGGAATCCCCCACCCAACTCGAGAAGCGCGATGCACTGGCCCGTGCCGTCGGCGCCCGCGGGGTACTGGTAGGCCGCCGCCACCTGCGGTGGGGTGTAGGAGACTCCTCCGGCGCGTGGAGCGACGGCGAGCCGCCGAAACTTGGGGCTCGCGGCTGGACGGTTGTCGAGCCCGAAGACACCCTCGATGATGGGGCCAAGCGCCTCGGGGACGGAGAGGGAGCCGCTACGGGTGCGGAAGACGCCCTTGTCCGTCTTCTGCATGCTGAGCTCGGTGGAGAAGGCCTCGTTGAGCGCCCCCACCGTCCCGGAGAGGGTGATGGTCCGCTTCCCCGGTTCCACGCGGACGACCGCGAGGTGATGGCTCTTGGCGAAGGCCTCCACGGACTGGATGTCGCCTGGTGCGGCCCCGTGCTGGGCTTCGAGCTCCTCGATGGAGAGTGGAGGGGCCTTCTTCGTCCCGAGTGCCGGCGGGACGACGGCGCCCGGTCTGCGCCGGAGGAGAACAGTCACCTCGACGAGCTCGTTGTTGTTGGCCTTGCCGACGGTTTGCCCATTCTCCAGGGGACGCCGCTGGCTTCCACGGATTTCGACGCGCTTCTCGGTGCTTTTCATGACGCTCTCCTTCAAAGGCCCGCGATGATGCTCCAGGTTGCGATGGCGCCCAGGACACTCGTCCAGTACCCGTAGTGAAGATAAATTTCCGTGGCGCAGTTCTCTTGTTGCTTCATGGGCAGTTGCGAGTTGATGGCCGGGTCCGAGTAATTACGGATGCTCGCCCATCTCGGCGGCTTCGCCGTCTGCGACGCCGCCAGCCCGAAGACGGCGTCGTCCATCTCCACCGCCATCCCCAGCTTGTCGAGCTGGTTCTTGTCCGTGCCAAATTCGAAAAAGTCCGTCGTCAATACAGGATGGAACGGCGGAATGCCGGCATGCCCATCGAGCAAGAAGTTGGCCGTGGGCTGGCTTGTCCCCTGCAACTCTTTGCAGGGGCACGTGGCGACTCCCGAAGAGGCGGGGACGGCCAGATTCGGAAGGAAGGGCTTCATGAGCGCGAGGGCCGTTGCGCTATTCCCGGTGGGGACGGTCCAGTCGGACTGAAACTCTTGGTTGGCGAAGGGCTCGTTCTTGAAATCCTTCTCACACATGAAGCGGACAGCCCGGCTGGCGGCGACTGTGCCGAGAGGCTTGTCCGGGTACAGGCCACCGGCCGTCCCGATGCAGAAGAAATACTTGGGCTGTGCCTCGGTGAGCACCTGCTTGAAGAAGTTGAGGATGGGGAGGGTTGGCTTCCCGTTCACCAGGTGGAAGTCCTGATTCATGTGAAGCTCTGACTTCAGGACAAGGACGTCCTTTCCTCCCACGGCCGTCTGCCAGTAGCTGCCGAGCCGCCCCTCCATCCGGGCCGGGGCGCCATTGCGAATTTGAGGGAGGTAGCTTGCGAAACCGCGGGTGTAGTGCGCCCAGTCCGGCGCGAAACGTCCGGGCGTCAACACGTCGGCCAAAGCCTTCGACTCGTCCGCGGTGTAGGTGAGGACGGCGACGTCGACTTTCGGAAGGGCGTCCTCGGGATTGCCCACCACGCCCTGCTTCGTCTTGGGAGCGAGGGCAGCCGGGAAGGCAATGTCGAGCTGTCGCCCCGGGCCGGAGAGGGTGAGGTTCTCCAACCCGGACGTGAGCTGGCGCGGCGTGTACGGGCTGAGCAGCTCTCGAGAAAGCTGCAGCCGCCTGTCGAGGTCTTCCTTCGAGTAGGGCATTTCAACCCCCGGCTAACTTCCTGCGAGGACGACGGCTTTGCACCGGCAATCCCCAAGCTCAAACGTGCCGACTGTGCTCTAGGCGACGAGTCACGGCAAAGCGCCACGGCCCTTTAGAAACCCTGAAAAGCCAGATGCTTAAGCGGCTCCATTGTGCCCTGCGTCTCGGAATCATGGCCGTTGGAGCACGGGGGGCGCGCGCTCCTGGCCACGTGGTGCTTCCTCCGATGAAGGCGCCTGACTCGCGTGATGGTCCTGCTTTCAGTCTTCCTGGCCCAGCTGCTTCTAGCGGGCTCCCAATCAGCCTGGCAGCCGACACACTGCGGTGAGGGAAAGCTTCCGGAGGAAACGCGGCACGTCCTGGTCATCACGGTCGCGGACTGGCGGGACCCACTTCTTTCCTACGTCGGGGAGCGAGAGCGCGACACGGTGGTGGCGGCGCTTGCTGAAGCCGGCTTCATCATCACCCGGGATGGCGAGGGGCTTGACGAAACACGCGACCATCGTCTCCAGCACGGAATCTTTCATCGATGGAAGAGCGACCATGGTTCCGCTTGGCTCGAGCTCATCCTCGTGCCGGAGAGTCCGATTACAGGAGTTGATTTAGACACGATGGAAGAAGCTCTCGACTGTGCGCGGGAAGTCGAACCGAAGGAGCTCTTCGTACTCGGCCCAACATACTCCGGCTCGGCCTGGTCCATCGGTACGGCCATCAAGCGCAGCGCTCATGGTCGCGCTCGTCACGTCCGTGTGGTGTCCGGAAGCGCCACTGGCGCCGATTTGGGGCACATCTTGGAAGCTGGAGGCCCTCCAGGTGGCGACACCCTCCAGTTTGAACGGACGGTGCACTCCAACGTTGAGCTCTTCGAGGCGGTGCGGAACTACCTGACGGACAAGGAATCGGTAGAAGGCCTCCGTCTTGCCATCCTGACCGAGCAATCGTCCGCGTACGGCAATGACATGCGAAGCAATCTGCAGCCCGATCGCGAGCGCACGCTAGACGCTGACCGCGAAAAGTCGCCGCCGGATGCGGGGTCCGTCCTGGCAGATGGCGGGTACGTGCCCGTTCTCATTCTCCCGTTTCCGATGCACATCGCCTGGCGTCTCGGCGAAGACGCGCTTCTGCCGAGTCCCGACGCAGGGCGCCCGCTCGACGTCCAGCTTCCAGAAGGGGTCGAGCGCTCCGCCGCGGAGGCGGCTCTGGCGCAACTCTTGGCGACAATCTCGATGGACGACTACCGGTACGTGGGCATCGTCGCCACGGACGTCCGCGACCGGCTCTTTCTGACGCGGAGAATCCACGCCTACAGCCCCGATGTTCGAATCATCTTCTTCGAGAGCGATGTCCTGTACGCGTTGACCAGCTTTGCGGAGACGCGCGGTTCCTTGGTTGTCTCGACCTATCCGCTCTTGAATGAGAACCAACTCTGGGCGTCGACGAACGCCACGGACGCTGGCCCGCTGTGGGGCACTCGCCGACAGTTCGAGAGCGACCCAGCTGAGGGGGCGTACAACGCGACCCTCTATCTACTCCGGCGCATGGATTTCGGCGGACGCACGCCGCTGGTCGAGTATCGCCCTCCCTTTCGTTCTTCGTTCGTGGATGCCGGTCTCCCCGCCATAGCGGCTCGGCCTCCTGTTTGGATTTCCATCCAGGGCGGGCGTCAGGCATGGCCGCTTGAGATGGTTCCTCCGGATTCGGGACGGGAGCTTGTTCCTGACGATGTCGACAGCGCGGTGACCGCGTCATGGACCTCGGACTTTCCCGGTGCGTTTCATCTCTTCGCCATCCTTCTCGCCCTCGGCGTACTCGCGACGGCGCTCTGGTACCTCTGTGCACCACACAGCAAGGCGTTGCTGGGTCGCGCCTCTTCACTCCCCGCGGTGACGACGCCCGTGGAGATCTCCTGTCAGGGCGCTCCCTCGCGTCTGGTCTGCACGGCCTATGTCGTCTCCTGGCTGCTCTGGGCGTGGGTGCTCGCCAAGCTTTTCGACCTCTGGTTCCGCCGGGGAGCGGCTGGCAATACGGACCATCCGAAGATTCACATCGTCTTGGGAATTCCGCTCGGGCTGGCATTGGTTGCCAGTCTTCTCTGCAGCGCGGTCGCGCTTTTTGGAGGCGTTGTCCCGGAACTGGGCCCGCGCCGAAGAAGCTACGCCAGCAGTCTCGAGTTTGTCCGACGACATTGGGTGTGGTGGGCTCTCAGCGTCGCCGTGGGGTGTGCCGGTCTGGCCACTCTCACCTTGGGGCTCGACGGCGAGCCATTCCGATTCGAGCTCTCAAGGCAGCGGTACGTCCACTTGGCCAGTGGCGTTTCCCCGCTCTTACTTCTGTATTTCCTTCTTCTCTTCGTAGGCGTTGGGGCGTTTGGGATCTCGACCTATTCCGCATCTCGACGAGCCTATGGGAGACCTCGAACGGTGCAATGGCCGTTGAAACGACCAAAGGTGCTGGTCGAGAAGCTCGTCATTCCCTCCAACGCGTCAAATCTGCTCACCCTCGCGACGGCGCTCGTCGCTGGGCTGGTGATTGCGTGGGCGGTATTGAGTCGACTGAATAAGCCGCTCGAGGAGCCCGTGGTGGGGTACCTCATTCACGCCCTGATTGCCTTCGCACCAGCCGGGGTCATCCTTTCCTGCGCGCTGGCGCTCATTCGCTGGTCAACCGTACGTAGCTGCTTACGAGGAGTCGTCTTTTCTCACGCCTTCTCGAGCGCTCCGGCTCCGCCGGCAGCCGGCTCCGTGGACTCTTTGAGTCAGCCGCGGTCCTTGTTGTTCTCCCCGCAGCCGCCCCTTCGAGAAGCACCTCCCACAAGGAGGTCGGGCAGTTTCCCCTTCGCCTACTTGTCGCTTGAAGAGCACCCGTTTCCCTCCGATTGGCAGATTCGGCTGATGCGAACGCTGCAGGAGGAATTCGTCCTCATTCGCCGACTTTTCATCTTTCCGCTCGCGGGCCCACCACTGGTCATGCTCGGAATGGCGAGTTACCCAATCGAACCCAACCGCCTCTTGCTTCTCCTCTTCTCTTTGTTACTGGCGACCTTCGTGATGCTCGCGTTCTATCTCGTGATGGCGGTGGAGCGAGAACCGATGGTGGCAGCGCTCGAGCAGCGGACGTCCGGAGCGTTCGACTTCAGCCCCGCCGTGCTGGTCCGGATTGCCGCGCTGGCGATTCCTTTGCTCTTCGCCATCTTCGGGTCTCGCCTTCCAGCTCTCGGCGCCAGCACGCTCGACGCCGTCCAGCAGCTGGCAAGCCTGGTCAAGTGACGCCAGCAACGCGAGCGGAGGGAAGGCGCGCCCAAAGGAGCCCTTCGTGCTGAGGCGGCGCTCGCGCTCTTCGCGTTAGACGAGCCTCGACGGTGCCAGCTCCGCTTCGAGCTCGCGCTGCACGGCCTCCATCAGCGTCTCACCGAGCGCTCGGTAGCTCTCGAACTGGGCCTCGCTGAACCACTGGTCGGCCGTTGACTCGTTCGGGAAATCGGGTGCCGTGCTCTGGTAGCTGGTGACGTCGTACGGAGAGGCGGCCAAGAGGACGGGCTTCCAATAGAGCAGTTGGCCCTTCGGCGTCGCCGGACCATCGACGGCGTCATAGCCGATGGTGGCCTTGGCCAAGAGGACTGGCTTGCCGCCCGCAGCAGCGCTCGGCAAGACGAGCTTCTGGGTGAAGACGATGGGAATGCCAAAGTCGATGCGAATCTTTCGGATGGCATTCCCCAGGTCGCCGTACGACGGCGTCGGGTCTCGTCCGGCGTCGCTGACGACAATGAGGCGACACCGCCTCAGAACCATTTCGTAAAGGCCGAGGTTGTCGAAGTGGCCACCATCGGAAAGGTTCACGTACGCGTCCTGTGGTCGTGTCCAGCCGAAGAGCTCGGCAAACAAGGGCACGAGTGCTTTCCGAGGCCCATGTTGGTCGCAGACCTTGTCGCCTGGCGTCCCTGGGTTGCCGAGCCACATGCCCAGTCTCACGTTGAGAAGGCCCATCAAGAAGCGAAGAGCGCCTGATGTGTAGGACCCCATGTTCGGGTTTGCGGCTGCACCCGAGACGGCCATGGCGCTGCCCAGCGAGATGCCGTTCGGTCCCCCATACTCTCGGGACCGTCGGTAGCCCTGGTAGAAGTTGCCGCAAAAAAGGGGGGACATGGAAAAGGATTCGGCTTTTCGTTGCTGCCACGCAAGCTTCGTCCCGCCGGTGAGGTTGAGCGTCACGCCGAGGACTGGGAGTGGCGGGCGTTCCCCCGGTTCTTTTGGCGCGCCCGGCAGCGGCCAAACCTCGTGCAGCCGTAGGTCATCATCGACATCCAGACCGGTAAATTTGTTCGGCTTGCGGCCCACGTGCGAGGCGCCGAGATACGCACGGACGAGGCGGTTCCGGTAGAGGCCGTGCAGCGAGTAGCGATTGACGTCCACGACGAATTGCATCAGCCACGAGAAGCCGGCGAGGACGACGAGCAAACCACCGAGATAGAGCAAGTGCCGTAGCTCGCAATTCGTGGGTCCGAGACTGGTCGCGAACGCCGCGTGAGCGAGCGTCTCCCCGACGCGCCGAGTGCCCTCGGCCAACAACAAGAGTAGGCAGATGCAGAAGAGAGGTGCGGCGACCGACAGAAGCAGAGGTTGGAGTCTCGACAGCGTGCTTGGTTGCCCAGGCGTCGCCGGAGAGCTGCTAGTCAAGCGGGCGAAGAGGACTGAAGCAAGCCCGGACAATCCGCCTACGGCGGCGAAGGTCTTGGCGCTGAGAAACCCCGCGTCGTGAACCCATCGCGCGCTGAAAATGACCAGGGTAGACGAGAATGCCCAGGCCAGCGCGAGCAGCAGCACCCAGCCAGAAAGCCGCGCCCACCACTCTTCATCTTGTACGACCGACCGAGCGGACTCAGCCAATCGACTGGAAAGGGCGACGAAGAGCGTGCGGCCGAGAAGGTAGAGAAGAAGGAGTGCCGGAACGGCGCCCACGAAGTAGACCCCGGCCCGATGGACGGGAATTGGGAAAATGTAGGCAATGGTGGCGCAGAGGAGAGCACCGGGCAGGAGTCCCGAGACGAGAATCGCCAGGCCATCCGTCAGGGGTCGCTGTTCCAGCCAGCCCGTGCCCTTCGCTCCTCGCGGAAGGAGTCGGGCAATGGCCTCCGAGATGGCCCATCCGAGGAATGGAATACCAAGACACCAGGCGAAGCACAAAACCCAGAGGGCCGACATGCAAGGCGGCTCAAGAAAGGTAAGACCGGTGTACACGAGAGCGACACACGCGATGACCAGGGGAAGAAGAACCCACCGCCCGACGGCAGCCGAATCAAGGCTGCTCTCCGCGGGAAATCGCCTGACAATGTGGGTGGCCAGGCTTGCGATAAAGGCCACGCAGAAGGCGACGACGAGGGACACGGTTTTCGCGGACGCGACGCCTTCGGTCAGGAAACCGTGGTTTTGGACAACCAGCAAACCCAGTCGCTGCACGCTGATGGCTGCGGCGATGATGGGCAGCATCACCAGCCAATTGAGAAGCAGGTTTCGAATCAGGATAGCAGCGACGCCCCAGGAGTCGAGGGACAGGACACCCGTTCTCGGCGTGAGGTAGTTGCTGGAGTCGCGGAGGTTGTCCAGGGGTTCCGGTTCAGGTTCTAGAGGTTGAGGGTTGCTGGTTGTGGGATGTGTCAGACTGGAGAGCGCGGTCTCCACCTGGACGAGCGATCCAGTGCGATAAATCCAGGCGCTCAGCCAGCCAGAGATGAATCCACCGCCGGACACGCTTGAGAGATAGTCAAAGCGGCCAAGAAGCCGGCGGCCTGCGAGTGCTTGCAGCACGCCAAGATTGAACGTCGCACTGCGAATGCCGCCGCCGGAAAGGCAAAGTGCGACCGTGCCGTTCGCGCCAAGTTCGTGAATCCTCCCGTAAATACCGCGCAGAGTGTCCGAAGCTTCCTGCCGCTCGCCCGGGTCATTCTTCGTGCTGTAGGGCGGCGGTGCTGCTGACGCTGGCGGTTCTCGAGGCGGAGAGGCATCTGGCCGGAGAAGGGAAAGCTCCTCGTTCAGAACATCAACCAGCGAGAAGATGCTGGGGTCAGCAGAAGCGCCGCTCATCTTGGAGCTTCCCATAGCGACCATCCCCCGATGCGCTCTTCACATGGCGACGGACTCTCGACTTTGCCACACGTCGCGGTCTCGCCTGCCTCCAAAGTTTAACGCCAAGGGCGACGCTCGGGACAGCCGCTGAGGCATGCGAGCTGAGGGCGGCCGCTGGTTGGCGAGAGCTGGCTGGCCTCCCAGTCTCGGGGCTTGGAGGGCTTAGATTCGCTCGGCCACCTCCACGGAACGTCGGCCCGCCCAGCAGGGTTAGTCGAGCGTCAGACGAACCTTCGACGACGTGGGAAACGCAGACTCATGGGTGGCGTCACACGGCTGATCTGCGCCCGTTCGCTGCATTCTCCCCGCTAGGCCCCCCGGGAAACGGAACATCGGACGATGGCGCGACAGAACCGAAGGGCAGGGTGGTGACCTTGACGGCTCCATCCGCAATTCCCAGCGACGTGACTTGGTCGTACCTCGTCAGTGGAGTCGTGGTTGTCATCTGGATGGTCGCGACCATCCTCCGCGGCGACTGGTCCAAGGCGCGGGGATTCGACAAGCTGATCCTTCTAGGGCCGCTATTTTATGCCGCGCCACTCGCGGGTTTTGGCACCGAACACTTCACTCGGGCAGAGGGCATCGCATCCATCATTCCAGCGTGGATTCCGTGGCATCAATTTTGGGTGTACTTCATAGGTGCCTGTTTCATCGCAGCCGCGGTCAGCATGGCGACGAGGATTCAGGCGCGTCTTTCGGCAAGCTTGGTCGCCTTGACGTTCTTCTTGTTCGTCGTGCTGATGGACGTCCCAGCTTTGGCAGAAGACCCGCGCGATCGGATTATCCTCACCGTTTCGCTGCGCGAATTGTCATTCAGCGGAGGTGCTCTGGCGCTTGCGGCCAGCTTCATGCGTGAGCGCAGCAGGAACATCCTTTCGGCAATCGCGAGGTACCTCGTCGCCATCCCCGTGCTGGTTTTCAGCTTTGAGCAGTTCACGCACGGCAAGCAGGTACCCGGGGTTCCTCTAGAGCCGGTGACGCCGGACTATGTCTATGGGCACGCCATTTGGACGTATGCGGCCGCGGTGGCCTACGCACTCGCGGGCATGTTCTTGCTCGTCGGAAAGAAAACCCGCGCAGCCGCGACGTCCCTGGGCTTGGTGGTGCTCTTCTTGGAACTGGTCGTCTACGTACCAATCGGAGTCGTACAACGCGCCAGCCTCGACAATGGCTTTAATTACGTGGCCGATACACTGATGTATTGCGGCGCCATTCTCCTACTCGCGCGCGCCATGCCCCGCGAAACCTAGGTGGCGCGAAGCCGTCGCCCAAGCTGTGGTCACGAAGCGCCAAGGCGAGCGCCATCCTGGTCGGCGCGCCGCCAACGCCCAGGACGGACTCGCGGCGCAGTCGGTTGGCTGCTGCCGCGTTCATAGAGGTCTCCTCATGGTCGGCGTGGTCCTGAGCGGACGTCGGAATCCCTCCACTGGAAGAGCGCTACAGGTTGCCGCGATGCGCTAGCTCCATGCGCCGCTCGGAACGGTCTCGGCTTGTGCCTTCTCGCCGTCTTTCGTCGATGGCTGGGTTCGGGTTCTGCACCTTGGAGGTCCATCGGGCGCAGCTAACCGGGCTGACTCTATCGATCGCCATAATCGGAATGGTTAGTCACTCGGTCGACTTTCGTAGCCATGTGATAACGATACCACGTGACGCTAAAGAGTCGTTTGCTGGCACTTCACCTGCTCCCATGCCGTCTCAGCCGAGAAGCGAGCGCGTCCTGACTGTCGCGGGACGGAGGCGGCGTTCCAAGGAAAAGCGCGCACGCAGTAGGAAGGCCATAGCCGACGGGGCTATGTCGAACGCCTCTGGCACTAGCGGCTTGCCGGTAACGGCAGCTGCGAGCCGAAACAGCTCCTCGTCGCCAGGCGTAGCGGTTCAGTTGTGTCCCAGTGCCGAGACCCTCTGAGTCAGAAGGACCAATTCCTCGAGCAGCAGCTTCTCCGTGGGCACGTCGGGAGAGGACACCCTCTCGCCTATGGAAAGCTAGGGCCGCCGCACGATTGTGCGAGGGCTTAACTGGCAAAATTTAGGCTTCTAGTCCGTGTGGAAAACGGTCTAGCTCTACAACTTGTGCCAACCCGTTGGCCGCATTGTTGCCCGCAACATCGACCGAGAGGCAGAAGAAGTGCCTGTGTTTGCTGGTGCCTGCTGCCCACCGGAATTCCTAAAGGGGAGAGTTTCACCCAGCCCCGCCGTCTCTGGTGTCTCGTCCGTAACTCTGCGCCCAATAGCGAAGGTGCCAGAGCCGACCAGTCAGCTTCGCGTTGAGCAGGTTCCGAAAGCGCTTAGGAAGGATCAGCTACTTGTCTCCCTCGTAAGACATCGGGAACTACACGCCGCGTCTCCGGGGACTCTTGTAGACGTCGAGGCCGAGTCCGAATGGTTTGTCCAGTCGGAATCGCCCGACGGAGATTGGGTCATCCTCTCAGCCAAGGGTGCGTCAGCAACCCTGAGGGTGTCTCTAACCGAGCCAGAATTCGGCATTAAATGGCGCATTCCAGGGACGCACTAAAGTCCATCCCTTGTCGGGAAACTCCAAAGGCCGACAGCGTGCGCGTTTTAAGGGCTGTCAGCGGTTCGTAAATGCTGGGAGGCCGTCGACGCCATCTCGATGGCTCTTGAGCGCGGCTGAGAGATCGCGGCCATTGTCTGAATGAAGCCCTTCTCGACTGCGTTCCTCCTGGGAGACGAGGCTGCGTTTCGAGCCAGGTCGCTCTGCGAAATCATCCCGACCAGTCGGTTATCCACCTCAACGATTGGTATGCGCCGGATTTGCTTGTCGCGCATCATCCCCTCGGCGACATCGGCCGATTCGTCCGCATGGCACGACGTCACTCGCTTTGCCATCACCTCCCCAACTGAGATGGTCTGTGGGGCCTTACCTTTGGTGAACGTCGCCATACAAATGTCTCGGTCCGTGATGATCCCGACGAGCTTTCCATCGTCACTCGTCACCGGTATGGCCCCGCAGTCGTGCTCCCACATCGCCTGGGCAGCGATACTGAGCGTGTCAGTCGGTCTACAACTAACCGCCGGCCGGTTCATGATGTCTCGAATTCGCATCGCTCTCTCAATCGTAACTTCAAGTCAAAGTTGCCCATTCTTAGGAGAACGAGTCTGTGGTCTTTCTAAAGATAGGTCGCCACGTCGGAACGGCAATGGCGCAGCCGCGTCTTTCGCCGCCCCAAGTCTCCGAGATCTCCACCCCGAGATGTGGAGAAACAGATGGTCAGCCAGGAGGCTAATCGATGAGTTCGGCTTCTGCGCGCACATTGGCGCGAGGCGGCAGGTCGCGACCCGCTAGCTGGTGGCGTACGCACGGGAAGATCTCAGAGGAGGCCTCGCCGACTCCGCGTCAAACTTGGCCTCGATGCGGGAGTTCCATTCCCGTTTTCCTCTTGAGCTGCGCGAGGCCGGCGAGGAACCGCAAGGCGGACCGAACGCGTTACTGAGTTCACCGCTGCCCATCCGACACGCAAGCGTCGCAAACGGGCCTCCCGGAGTCATCCCGGGAGCCGCTCGCTTGAAATCACACCGGCTTCTCGGTGGCCCCGACTTTAAGCGAGCCTGTGACCCCTCGACGAAATGGAATTTGGGGTTTGGCTAGTCTCCCAGTGCCTTCTCGACCTTCCCAACTTTTTCTTGGGCTTCACCGGCAGTCTTCTCGGCCACCCCTTTCACCCGTAACTTGGGGTTGTCTGTGAGTTTCCCAGCCACTTCCTTCACCTTCCCCTTTGCCCGGTGAAGTGCACCCTTCAATTTGTCGTTCGAGCTGTCGGCCATGGTATTCCTCCAAACTGCGTTTTTTCTTTGCGGATGTGTGAAAATCGCGACCTCGCTGGAGAGACTGCTAGCTAAGGCATTAATTGCGCCACCGCCGCAGCGCTCGGTAGCGGCGCATTCGTAGCTCCCTTCCGGTGCTATTTGGCCCAAGTGTGTAATTTCGTCTTACTCACCAGCGAACTGCCTCGCGCCGTCGGGGAGGCTCGGCTAGCGACGAATCCTTGGTACCCGCCATTCAGCGCCGAGTCCTCCAATAGTAGCCTCCTCCGCCAAACAGCAGTACAAGAACTACGATTACGACAATTGCTTCTGTGCTCATGGTCGCTGCCTTTCGTTCAATACGCTGCTTCCCTACGGGTGGAAATCTCGGGCGGTGAGACTTTTCGGGCGAACTGAATGTCCAATTCCTGAGACGTGAAAGGGGAGCATTCGTCGCGGCTCGGCTACCTGGCCGGCTCGGTGCCGCCGGTCTTCCTTTGAACGGCCGAGTCGGCCTTGGAAGCAGCTGTCTTTGTTGAATCGGCCGCCTTGGTGGTCCCGCGCTTCGTCGCTGAGGACGTGTCGCTTGCCGCCTTTTTCGTGGCGTGAGCGGTGTCCGATGCCGCCTTGTTTGCCGTGTCCTTCGTAGCATCCGCGGTTCTGTCCACCTTCTCGCCCGCGTTCTGCATCGTACCCTGGGCAAGACTCGGGGTGCCGAGGCACAGTCCCGCGACTATAAGAAGCCTCTTCATTCGGCACCTCGTGGTGCAGGGCGGATGTCGTACGAGCCCTGCGGACTTTGAAAGCTAGTCATCCCGGTGGGCGCGCGCTTCGCCTCGATTTTCCCGCCCCGAACGCCGCGAATTCAGGAAGCTGAGGCGGCGCGGCCTTCGGCTGTGGAGAGTCCGGATGGGTACCCCAGGAGGGGTCGGCCCGTAAGCCACGTCGAACGGCCGGGAGCCTCTGGCTCTGCGGCACGCTCGCTCAGCTCTTCTTGAAGACGTCGTCGAGCCAATCGAACTCGATCTGATGCTTCAGTTTCGGGTTGTTCAGCGCGGCACGGCAAGCTTGCTCTTCATGGCGGGCGCCGACGCGGTTGCTGTGCAGAAGCTCATGCGGCACCGCGACTTGCGGATGACCATTGGAACCTACGGCCACCTAACGCCCGGCTACATGCGTACCGACTAACCCGTCCGGTTTCACCGGCCATTGACGCGACGCGCAGTCGGTGGACACCCCCTCACTGGTGGCGGCATTTGGCGTCCCAGAGTCGGTGGACAGCTCTTCGCTGGAGGCGGCATTTGGCGGCGGCCACTGCGACGGAGAGCCACCCGGTGCCCGCAGCGCTACTCCGGCGGCCTTCAGGTACCGCTTGATGGTCTTTCTATCGACGCCCACGCGCGCGTGGATGCGCCGTACGGACCACCCCAGTCCGCCCAGCGCCACCACCTGCTTCTTCTTCTCATCGCCCAAGACGTTCATCCTCGGCGCGGGACCACGGTCCCTCCGCCTCGTCAACGTCTCGGCGCGCTACCTGTGGTGGCGGACTTTCAGGTGTCCATCAGTGGCGACTTTGCCCGTCCACCGAGGCACCGCCAACTATTTGCGCAAGGTTGCTATCAGCGAGGAATGGGGGGGGGAAGGAGACATTGTTTCAAGACCCACGAGATGGCCGTTTCTGGGAGCGGACCTTTCCACAAGGCGAGCAAGGGGCGGGGCCTCCGCAGTGAGACGTGATTTCCTCTAGTGAGGCCCACAAGTCTTAGGAGTGGCTGAGCATCTCTTCCCTCGACCGATGGAAACGCCCTTCCGGTTCTACATTAGGCCTCGGTAAGGACGTACTCGTCCAGGGCGTCCCGCGTGATGAGCGTCCGCGACGACTTGCATTGGGGTATTCAACAGAGAGGGCGGTGGTCGAGCATCTCTAACGCTGCGCCCCCGCGACCTGTATTCAACCTCGCGTCTACGACAAAGCGCGAATTGTGCGCACCACCTTTGAGGGTGGCATGCCGTAGCGCGCGGCAAACGATGAGCTAAAGGAACTCGCGCTGGCATAACCCACCGCGAGACAAACCCCGATAACGGAGTGACTGCTGGTTCGCAGCAGGGCCATGGCTCGTTCCGCGCGGCGGCGCGATAACCACCCGCGCGGCGTTTCACCAAAGACCATGCGAAAACAGCGGTGAAAGTGGTGAGTCGCCATCATGGCAGCCCGCCCCATCGTAATGAGCGTCCAGGGCGCAGCCAGGTCATCCTCAATGGCTTGGCGCGCGAGATGAAGTCGTCGGTGAATCTCAAGACGGGTTGCCGGCCGGATAGCAGTCAGCCGGGAACTCTCCCGTCGTTGTTCGGATATTGAGTCCGCCGCCTTTTCGCCCAACGACTCGAACAGCCAACCGAGGGTATCCGGTGATGCGTTGGCGGCAACCGCCGCCGCAAGTGCATCGACTGCTTGACCGAGAGGTCCAGTCCTCGATTCCAAGCGCCGCCGGAAGGGTAAGGGCCGGATGTCGTACGGTGCGTCCAGCAGAGTTTCTTGCTTGCTTACAGCGCTGCGCCAGCACTCCTCAACCAGGCCTCGCCTGAATACTGCGCAAAACCCACGAGTCGGCTCCACCGAGTCGATCGTGAGCGAATACTCGTCGCCATCGGGAAGGAGAAGAAGTATATCCGGCTTAATCAGATAGCGCCGGTGATCGAGTCGCCATTCCACTTCGCCATAGCTAACCGCCTTGATCGAAATCGGGTCAGCAAATTTGGCGACATGGCAAGAGGTACCGACGCCCGTTACCACCAAGTTCCTAGTTCCCGAGGAATTGGACTCACATTTCCCGATGTGGGGCGCTTGTGCCAAGGGACGCTACAAAATTCGCAAACGGGGAGAAGCGACTCTCTGACTTCCTCGCCAGACTGCGCCAGATGGTCCAAGAGTTCAAGGTGGAGCACGCGGACGTGAGTCCGACTTCCACAGGGAGCAGGGTATGAGATCAGTGCACGAGATGGCTCGTAAGGGCTTCGGGGGCGATCGCGCCTGTGTCCCGGACCGAGGGAGAATCAACCGGTGAAGACGAACCACAAGCTGACACTGGCTGTGCTGGTTGGCGTATCGACCGGCCTTGGCGCCGCCCAGGCAATCCATGCGCAGCAGGTGAAGGTACCCCCTGCCTACGTCATCGCGGAAATCGAGAAGGACCCCACCAAAATAGAAGACCCCGCCGCCTCACGGAAATATGCGGAAGAGGCGCCGAAAACATTGGCTCCCTTCAATGGTCGATATCTGATTCGTTCAGGTGGCGACAAGATTCAGACGCTCGAGGGCGCAAAACCCAAGGGCTACATCGTGGTCATCGGATTCGAGAGCCTCGAGAAAGCGCGTGGGTGGTACGACTCGCCTGCCTATGAGGCGATCAAGCCCATTAGGCAAAACTCAACCAAGAGCCGAATATTCATCGTTGAAGGCGACACGGCTCAGTAACGTGACAGTGGATTCTGGAGTGGGTTCACGCCTTTACGAGCCTTTCAACCCTTTAACTTTACTTGGTTTTAGCGAGGCAGTGGGAGTCCGTCCTACACGCCTTTTAAGCCCATTTCCCGACGCATCTGGTCCAACCTTGGTCCAAGAAAGGCATCGACAGGCAACGGCCGTTCAGTTCCTGACTGTCCGTGAAGTTGCGGCGCGCTTGCGCGTGAGTCCAGTCACCGTTTACGCGCTATGCGCGGGCGGAAAACTGCCGCACACGCGGGTTTCGAATTCGGTCCGAATAGCGTTAGAGGACCTCGAAGCGTTCCTCCGGCGCAAGAATCGACAGTGACGCCGACAACGCGCCTGGCCAGCGTCGGGAGGATGCTGGGTGAACCGAGACGGATGTAGCGAGGGAACGTTGTCGGGTTCGCGTTGGTGGCTTACACCTACGGCGTCGCAGTCATTTGGGATCCGAAAAAGCCGCCGTCAACCTACGCGAGCACGGCGTTTTCGTTTGCCGAGGCCGCGACGGTCTTTGCGGATCCCTTAGCGCTCGCCGCCGAAGACTCCGTCGATCCCGGTCGCTCCCTCATGATCGGGTTTTCGGACCGACGCCGGCTCGTGCTCACCGTTTACGCGGAGATCGACGACGACACGATTCGGATCGTCAGCGCTCGTCTGATCACGTCACATGAGAGGAGACACTATGAAGAAGCCACATAGACACCAGGAGCCGTCCCGAGCCGCCCTACCGGAGATCCCGGAGGTGAACTTCAAGGCCGTCAAGGTTCGACGGAACCCTTATGCGGAACGGATTGTCGCCGAGGGTAGTGTTCATGTTCGTCTAGGTAGGCCAAGGAAGGGGGAGGAAAGCGGTCCTACCATTCCTCGTCCATCCGGTTCCTGGACTCGGTTTGGAAGCGCCTCGAAGAGCGCACGAAGGCACAAGGAATGACCCTGCACGCTGCCCTTCGCGCGGCCATTATCGAGTGGGTTGGCCAACGCGACCGAGGTCCAGCCGGTGGTGGCGCTTCCGATCAACTTGTTTCACCCGGACGACCCGACCGATGACTCCTCAGAGCTTTCTGAAACGCTCTGACGTTCGCTAGCTTCCCGTCATCGATTGAAGGGGTACTCGCTTATCCAATGAAACCCGCGGCTGGTCAGGAGAAATGATGCGTCGTCGATACGGATAAGGCGGATTTCCGCCGGTGCGCCACGGAAGAAACCCTGAAGGACCATGTGCGTCGCGTCGGGCTGTACGTAGGTCAGCTCGGCGACGACCTTGCCAGCCTTCAGCTCCACCGGATTCAGGTATTCGCGCAGCACGAGCGAGTGCTTCCCGGCATCGTGCTCGACGGCGTAGCGGTACATTCTCCCCTGCGGGCTGAGTGCCAGGACGTAAGAGCTTCGGGCGCCGATGCCCACCCGCTCCCAGCGGTCTGTGGCGGGCCCGGACCACCCGACTACCTGATACGCCGCGGCGAGGGCCGAGGGGGTCTGGGCCTCGCGCCATTGCGCGAAAGCAGACTGTCCAGTTCCGAAGGCGATGGCGACCAGGAGGAGTCCCTTTAGTACTGGCCGGGCGCGAACCATACAAGGCCGAGGGAGGACGAGCTGAAAGGTGCGCGGACTCGTCGGTTGGCGCATGAGAAAGAAGTCGCCCAGGCGGCGGGCGTCCGGCGCGATGAGGAAGGCCGCCATGGCGAGCAAGTGGAGCGAGAAGAGCTTCACCGGGACGTCGTAGGAGAAGTTCAGCATTACGATGTTCGCCAGGACGCCCGCTGCGGCCACCGAACCCAACAGCGTCGTGCGCCGCCAGAAGAGAAGAAGCCCGTTCCCCAGCTCCATTACGCCAGCGAAAATGAGGTAGCTCGTGGATGCGCCCATGAACGTCCATAACAACCCCATCGGGGAGGACTCGCCGAAGGGCTCGATTAGCCTCCCCGGCGCAGGCGCGGGAAACTGCAGGTGAAAGAACTTCAACGCTCCGTACTGGACTAGGGTCACGCCAAGAAAGTAGCGGACATAGATGCGCACGGCTTCCCGTGTTCGTGGCGACACCGCGGAACGCGGCTTCGTGGCGGTCCACGCAATCGCTACGGCCGCGGCAAGGACGAACGTGCAGAGCACCTGGGCATAGTTGAAGGTGGTATCGCCGCTTCCATTCGGGAGGATGACAATCTGCGCAGTCAGATGGAGCAGGTGGGCCCCAACCCAGGGGATTATCAGCGCCCAGAGCTTGTCGTAGAGGTCGGAAGCGGGTTCGGTGCCGGGGATTGCGCCAATGGGGAAAGGAAAGACATAGAGCACCCAATAGGCGAGCAGGCAGCGCTCAACCGCCCGAACGGCAGCATTCT
>Ga0302325_10006168_pt1 | contig 27036 bp, 26 predicted proteins | sample Palsa_T0_2_FD_201948 | JGI IMG/M metagenome (GOLD analysis project Ga0302325, IMG submission 201948) | Peat permafrost microbial communities from Stordalen Mire near Abisko, Sweden - Palsa_T0_2 | ecosystem: Environmental > Terrestrial > Soil > Palsa > Peat permafrost | place: Sweden: Abisko... | reverse complement strand
GTAGGCGGCTGGTTTGTTTGCGCGTTGTTGTCGAGAGGGCTGTGGGGTGGATTCGTTTGTTGGCGGCGTCGCTATGGGGTTTGCGATTGCTGCGCCGGTTGGGCCGATTGGGATCTTGTGTCTGCGGCGGGCGGTTGCTGGCGGGTTTCTAGCAGGGTTGAGTTCCGGGCTGGGTGCCGCTTGCGCTGATGCGGTGTATGCGGCGTTGGCGGTCGGGGCGCTGACGTTTGTGGCGGCGATCGTGGCGCGTCTCGCTGTTCCGCTGCATCTTGCAGGTGGGGTCGTGCTCATCGTGTTGGGTTTGCGGACAGCGCTTTCGGCGTTGCCTCGCGTTTCGCGCGAGGTTGTTTGTGCGCGGGCTGGGTGGCGGGCGTTGGTGACGACGTTTGGGCTGACGATCGTGAATCCGGCGACGATGTTGTCGTTTGGGGCGCTCGTCGCTGCCGCGGGATTTGGACGTGGGGGCGGCGACGCACGCGGCGCGGCGGCGCTCGTGATGGGCGTGTTCGTTGGTTCGGCGCTGTGGTGGTGCGTGTTGAGCGCGTTCGGCAGCGCCGTGCGGCGTGCGATCTCGCCGGCGGTCATGCGCGGGATCGACGTGGCTTCGGGCGCCGCGCTCGGCGCGTTTGGGGTGTGGGCGCTCGCGGGCGCCTGAGAACTAGAGCCGGCGGTCGAGTTCTTGGACTTCGGACGGCTCCGCCGGCGGAACAATCTGCTCGAACGACGCTTCTTGCGTTGCACCGCCGGCCTTCTCCCAAGCGGCGAAGCCGCCCTGAAGGATGCGCGCGTCGAAGCCCGCGGCGGCGAGTTTTTGCGCGATCTCAGAGGTTTGTTTCCCGTCGCCGTTTTCGTCGTACAGCACGACGGGGTTCTCGTCGGCGATCGGGAGCGCCAAACGTTCGGGCGTCAGCAGGTCATGTGGGCGGTACCGCACGGCCCCGCGGATCTCGCGGCTGCCGGCGTGCTTTCCCACGTTGATGATCGTCGTGCCGGTAGCGCCCAGCGCGAGAAGTTGCTCGACGGTGATCTCCATGGACCTACCGTACCCCGATGTTCGTCAACCGGCAACCGCGGGGGCGGGGCGGCGCAAGCGCAAGGCGCTGGCGAGGGTCGCCGCAGCACTGAAGCCGCAGGCCAGCCACAGGACGACCGGCACCGACCGGGCGACGATGTCGTGATTGGCTCCCGCGACCAGGGAAGCGCCCAACGTGCCGAAGGCGAGCGCGACCAGCGCCGTGCCGAAGGTTTGGCCGCCGACGCGCAGCACCGCCAGCAGTCCGGACGCGCTGCTGCTCTTCGCGCGGGGCGCGCTGCCGATCAGTTCGCGATTGTTCGGCGATTGGAAAAAGCCGAAGCCGAGTCCGCAGATCGCACCGTGCACCACGATCTCGATGACCGTCGGCTGCGCCGGCAGCGATGCATAGAGCGCGAGCCCGCAGGACATCACGGCGAGTCCGGCCGTCGCCAGGATGCCGACCGGATACCGATCGGAGAGCCGTCCCGCGAACGGCGCCACTATGGCGACGGCGAGCGGCCAGGACGAAAGCAGCAGCCCGGATTGCAGCGGCGTGCGCCCCAGTGCTTCTTGAAAGTAAAACGGCAGCGCGACGTAGGCGAGACCTTGCGCGGAGAACGTCGCGAACGACGTCGCTGCGGCGAGCGAGAACGTCGGGAGGCGAAAGAGATCCAGGGCGATCATCGGTCGCGGCAGCACGAATTGGCGCTGCACGAAGAAGATGGTCGACGCCGCGCCGGCCGCGAGGCGTAACGCGATCGTCCACAGCGGCTCGGAGCGCGCGAAACCGTCGAGACCCCAAATCAAGAGCGAGAGTCCGAGCGCGCTCGTCACGACGCTGAGGGCGTCGAGCGGAAAGCCGTGGGGATGGTCGTCGGGAAGGGCGCGGTTCAGCGCGATGTTGATTAGCCCGAAAGGAACGTTGATCGCAAACAGCCACGGCCACGGCGCGACCGCAAGGACGAGCCCGCCGATCGTTGGACCGGCGGCCGCGCTCGTGCCGACGACCAGCGCGTTGAGGCCGAGCGCCCGTCCCAACTGCGCGTGCGGAAAGATCTCACGCAGCACGGCGGGGGAGATCGCCATGATCGCCGACGCGCCCAGTCCCTGAAAGACGCGCGCTGCGATCAGCAGCGGCAGCGAGTGCGAAACGGCGCACAAGAGCGAACCGGCGACGAAGACCAGCACGCCGGCCCGGTAGACGCGTGACAGGCCGAGCTGGCTGCCGAGTGCCGCGAAGGGCAGCAGCGATGCGGTGACCGCGAGCTGGAAACCGTTGACGACCCAGATCGAGGCCGGCAGCGACGCATGCAGCTCACGTGCGATCGTCGGCAGCGCGGTGTTGGCGATCAAACCGTCGAGGACGGCCATCGTCACGGAGATCGCTAAGGCAATGTAGGCTATCCGGCGCCGCGGGAGCGGCAGGCCGTCAGCGTACTCGGTGGGCGCGATCGGCGTGACCCGCTACGCGAAGGCCTGCTCGGCGTGGTACGAACTGCGCGAGAGCGGGCTCGACACGACCTGAATGAAGCCCTTGCCGTCGCCAACCACCTTCAGCCGCGCGAACTTCTCCGGCGTTACGTACTCCTCGACCGGCAGATGGCGCTTCGAGGGCCGGAGGTACTGGCCCATGGTGAAGATGTCGACGCCGATCGCGCGCGCGTCGTCCATCGCCTGCGCGATCTCGTCTTCGGTTTCGCCGAGGCCGAGCATCAGCGACGTTTTCGTATAGGTGACGCGCCCCGACGCCTTCGCATGCGCGAGAATACTCAGCGACTGACGGTAGTTCGCGCGCCGGTCACGTACCGTGCTCTGCAACCGTTCGACCGTCTCGAGATTGTGCGCGAGCACTTCGGGCTGCGCCTCGAGGACGATGTCGAGCGCGGCCAGGTCGCCGGCGAAATCGCCGGTCAGACACTCGACCTTCGCGCCAGGTACTTTGGCATGGATCATGCGCACGGTGTTGGCGAAGATCGCGGCGCCGCCGTCGGCGAGGTCGTCGCGGTCGACCGCGGTCAGCACGAGATACTTCCAGCCCATCTCCGCGACAGCTGCTGCGACGCGCTTCGGTTCGAGCCAGTCGACCTCGCCGCGGGGCGAGCCGGTCTTGACGTTGCAAAAGTGGCAGCCGCGCGTGCACGTGTCGCCAAGGATCATGATCGTCGCCGTGCCCGCGCCCCAGCACTCGGCGAGATTCGGGCACATCGCCTCTTGGCAGACCGTGTGCAAGTCGAGCCGGCGCACGCCGCCGAGGAGGTGCTCGTAGGCGTCGCCGGACGGCAGGCGGACTTTGAGCCACGGCGGTTTCCGCTTTGGCGGTTCGCCGATGAGGTCGATCGTCTTCATGCGGGTTGCTGCAGCGAGTTCGCCGGAAACGGCAAGGCCGCCCCCGGCGCGATCGTTTCGCGCGCGAACTCCAGCGAGAATGCGCCCTCGAGGCAGTCGAGGAGCACATCGCGTACGTCGCCGAGGGGCACCTCGCGCCCAAGCTGCGCGGCGATCGAGGTGATGCCGAACTGCGGTGTGCCGCACGGCGTAATCAGGCGATCGTAGTCGAGCGGCGTACTGACGTTGAGCGCGAGCCCGTGCAGCGACACCATGCGTTTGACGGCCAAGCCGACGGCGCAGATCGCGTCATGCTCGACGTAGACGCCGCGATGTTCGGGACGCCGGTGGGCGACGATACCGAAGCGACGCAGCGCGTCGATGACGCTGTTTTCGATCGCGTCGACGAGCGGGACGATTTCGCGAAACCGCGGCAGCCGGCGGATCGGGTACACGACGAGCTGCCCGGGGCCGTGGTAGGTGACGTCGCCGCCGCGCTCGACAGCGACGACGTCGATGCCGCGCGCAGCGAGCAGCGGGCGCGAAATCCGGAGGTTCGACTCGCTGGCGTTGCGGCCCAGCGTGACCACAGGCTCGTGTTCGACCACGAGCCAGGTGTCGGCGGCGCGACCGTCCGCCACTGCGTCGTGCAGCGCGCGCTGGAAGGCGAGCACCTCGCCGTAGGGCCGGCGGCCGAGGTCGACCAGCCGGACGTGCGCTGACATACCTCCAGCCAGAACCCCGGCCCAGTCGTCGCGGGTTTCTCCGCGAATCTTTGCACGAGATGCGTTGCCGCGACCAGGGAAGGTTCCGCAGCGCGAGGTAAGCCCGCCGCCCGTGATAAACGCGACAGCTCCCTCTGACATCGTAGGCGAGATGCGCGACGTTGCGCTCGGTGACGGCTGGTTTCCGCTCGAGAGCCATCGCGGCCAGCACTTCCGCTGGGCGAAGAATGACGCGACCTTTTACCTCGCGGTACTCGACAGCACCCAGTCGCTTTTGCGCCTGGTCGTCGAACCGGGTCCTGGCCTCGGCGCCAAACCGCTGGAGCTGAAGGTGCTGCTCGAAGACGGCACCTCGCTCGGGCGCGCGACCGTGACCAGCAAACAGGTCGTCACCTTCCCGCTGCCGCCGGAGAACCCGCGAACCTACACGGTGCTCCTGCGCGCAACCAGCGGCGGCAAGACGTTGACCACCGACTCGCGGATCCTCAATTTTCGGGCCTTCGAAATCGGCGTCGAACGCCGCGCCGACGTCTTCCCAGCGTGGGCGGTGCCCGGCAAAGGATTCTACGAGCTTGAAGTGATGGGCGGTTCCAAGTTCCGTTGGGTGACCAACGACGCAGAGATCTACCTGCACGCCTCGCGCGGAAACACGCTGACCTTTGATGTGGAACCAGGTCCGGGCGTCGGCTCGAAAAAATTCGCGCTCAGCGTCCGCAACAGCACCGGCAAGGAGTTGGCGTCGGAGCAAATCGCGACGCGCACAACGGTGCACGTGCCGCTGGAAACCCTCGAAGGCGATCGGATCGTGCTCCATACGGATGAGGGCGGCCAGACCGTAAAGACGGATCCGCGAGTACTCAATTTCCGGCTCTTTGCCACTGCGCGCTGATCGGGTTAGACGCCGGCTCTGGCGCGAAGCAATGCGTTGACTGCCGCTTCATCGACCGCGCGCACGTAACGGTCGGCGACCTCCGCCGGCGTCCCCATCGCGGCGATGCGTCCGCGGTCGAGCCACACAGCCCGCTCGCACGTCGCTCGGATGTAGCTGAGGTCGTGCGACACGACGACGACCGTCGTGTCGTGGCGCCAGAGCGCGTCGATCCGGGCCTTCGACTTGGCGCGGAAACTCTCGTCGCCGACCGCGAGCACCTCGTCGATCAACAGGATATCGGGGTCGACGTCGGTCGCGATCGCGAACCCCAGCCGTGCCGCCATCCCCGACGAGAGCGCATGCACCGGGTAGTGCGCGTATTCCTCGAGTTCGGCAAACCGCAGGATCTCGCCGACGCGTTCGGCGACGACGCGGCGATCGATTCCCAACAGCACGCCGTAGAGCATGATGTTGTCGACCACGGTCATGTCGGGATCGAAGCCGGCGCCCAACTCCAGCAAGGGTGCGACCCGGCCGTCGACGGCGACGCGGCCGGCGCTCGGCTCGAGGACGCCGCAGATCAGCTTGAGCAGCGTCGACTTACCTGCGCCATTGGGTCCGATGATGCCGATCTTCTCGCCGCGCGCGATCACGATGTCGATGCAGTCGAGGACGACTTTGCGTTGCGGACGGCGATAACGTCCGGTCGCGAGCGCGAACAGCCGCGCTTTGAGGTCGTTGGCGTATTCCTCGCGCGTGCGCCGTTCCAAGCGCACGCCAGCCAGTACGATCACAGCAGGTCCATGAACTGACGGCGCATCGCGCGGAAGGCTAGCGCTCCGGCGATCAGGATCAGCAGGCTGCTCGCAACGCTGACACCGAGTGAGGCCGCGAGCGGATAGGAGGGGGTGAGGACGAGCGTGCGCGCGGAGGTGATGATCGCGAACAGCGGGTTCCAGGCGATGATCCGCAGGATCGTCTGCGGCACGATCTCGGCTGGATAGAACACGGGCGAGGTCACCCACAAGAAGAATGTCGCCAGTTCGTAGAGGTACGGCACGTCGCGGAAATAGACGCATGACGCGCTGACGAACAGCCCGACGCCGACGCTGAGCATCGCGAGTGACAGGAGTGGAACGAGCAGGACGACCAGGTGCAGGAGGCTGTGATTGATGGCCAGCGATACGATTGCGATCAGCGGCAGCGAACCCACCACTTGCTGAAACCCGTACGCCGTCAGAATGGAAAGCGGGAACGCCTCGAACGGGATCTTGATCTTGTTGAGCAGCCCGGCGTTGACGATGATGCTCGGCAGCGCCTGCGTCGTTCCACCAATGAAAAAACCGGCCAGCGTGAGGCCGATATAGACGGCGACGCAGTACGTCACGAGCGAACCGCCATAGTACGGCGCGAACGTGTGCCCGAAGACTGCGGCGTACACGACGCTCATTCCGAGCGGCTGCAGCGCGGACCACAGCACACCGAGGACGCTGCCGCGATAGCGCGTCTTGAGCGCACGGCCGACCAACACGTTTACGACGTCGATAAAGTGTCTGTCGGGAACCAGACGCGAAGCGACGGCCACGGGAGGCTCGTTCGCGCAGAGCGAGGCCGCGTGCCTGCCTCCGAGGTAACCATCAGCACCCGTTCGAAAGCGCTCTCGATGCACGCGCGACGACTGTTGGCCATGTTCGCAATGACCTTTGTACTGCACGGTGGCCCGGCGGGAGCCGCCGATGCAGTGCCCGGCGGAAACGGCGGCAACGTAGCGCTCGGTAAAAATTGGGGGCCGTACGAAACGTTCGGCGGTTCGTCGTTTCGCTGGGTCGCGAACGACGCCGAGATCGTCGTCCGCGGCAACGGGCTAGCGCACGTGACGATCGCGTGTGAGGGCGGTCCGAGCCTCGGTGCCGCAGCGTTTCCCTTACGCGTCCTCGATCCGAGCGGCCGGCAAGTCGATCACGTCCAGTGCGCCGGAAAGGATCATCCGGTTTCGCTGCTGCTTCCGGCGCGCGGAGAAACCCGCTACGTGCTGCACGTCGACGGCGGCGGACACGTGGTTGCGCACGAAACGCGGGTCCTCGACTTCCGCGTCTTCGCCCTGGATGCGGGCGGCACGGCCGCGGGAGGTGACGTCGTCAACCCGCAAAACGGCGTGCGCTTAGGCGGCGGTTGGTATCCGATCGAGCGTGACAAAGGCCAGATCTTCCGCTGGATCGACGGTGCTGACGCGCAATTCTTCGTCGCGGCGGATCGTGAGCTCAGCACGCGCTTGCGCATTTTGGCGGCGCCGGGTCCGAGCGCCGGTGCCGCGCCCCCTCTGGCCGTGGTTCGCGACGGAATGGGGAAGCCGGTCTTCGCGACGTCCGTCCGCGGCGTCCAGGCGCTGATCTTTACGGTCCGGCTGCATGCCGGAGAAAATCTTTTCACGCTGCACATCGGGCCGACCAAGAACCTTCGGGTCCCGCACGATCCCCGCGCCCTCAACCTACGCGTCTTCTCGATCGCTGCGCTGCGTTAGAGCGTCAGGTTTCGTACTCGAACGAGCGCAGCAGGAAGGAAAGCTTTCGCCGATCTTCGCTTCCGTCGCGAGAGGTGGGAGGCCGGAAGTGCGCCGACGCGCGCACCACGATCGTTAAGGGATCTTTCCAGGTCGTGCGCGGCGGCATGACGGGGATCGTGAATTCGCCCTTGCCGAACGCTTCGCGCGCAAAGACGCGGCCGCCGGCGGAGAGTTCGATCGTCTGCCGCGCCATTGGCGACCACGGCGGAAGGGCGACCTCGAGCGCCAGCACGCGGCCGCGCGGTGGCGGAAACGTGAACTCGGCTCGCGGAGCTGCCCACAAATCGCTGTACCAGCCCTGCGAACTCCGCACCAGTGAACCGACGATCCCGTGCATCAGCCGTGTTACGACGCGCTGTGCGCGCCGGCCGACCGGCTCGAGCGGCCCACGCAGAAACCGGCCGATGCCGGCGTTGATGATGCCTTCGTATGTGGGCAGTCCGTAGACGAACATCCCCGGTGGGAAGACCTTGCGCGTGTGGCGGCGGAGGATCGCCGTCAGCTCGCGTACGCGCTTTGTTCCGCCGGAGAAACTCTTGGCCGACGCGTACTCGCGGATCGCCCCCATGTCGTGCGGCGTGAAGACGATCGGGTACTGCAGCCCGATCCGCATCAGCAACTCCCAGTCGAGCCCATAGTGGAGGTTTTCATCGAGGTAACCGACCTCGTCGAAAATGAAGCGCCGGAAAAACACCGTCTGCTGCAGGATGAAGTCGTTGAGGTTCAGCAGGCGCCACAAGTTGAATTCTTGCGTTGCGGCAAAGCGCGAGATCCGCTCGCCCCGTTCGTCGATCTGATAGCCTTCGCCATACACCGCTGCAGCATCAGGGCGCGCGTGTAGCGCATCGACCGCTGCGCGGACCGCTCCCGGCAGGAAGATGTCGTCCGAATTGAGCCAGGCGACGATCTCGCCGCGTGCCATGCGAAAGCCCTTGTTGATCGCGTCCGACTGACCGCGATCCGGCTCCGAGACGAACGTCAGCCGATCCGCGTAACGGCCGACGACCTCCGCGGTCTCGTCCGTCGACGCACCATCGACGATCAGATATTCCAGCTTGGGATAGTCCTGCGATAGGACGCTCTCGATCGTCGCCGCAATGAACCGGCCCTGATTGAAGGACGGCGTGACAATCGAGACCAGCGGCAGCTCAGCGTCTCGCGTGGAGTCCACGATGTCCGTACCAATCGCGCAGGAAACGCAAGGGTTGCCGAGCGTTCAGCCGCAGCCCGAGAAGCAGCGTCAGAGCGACCGACGTTTTGGGGCGGCGCGGCGGCGTGAAGAATTGGTCGCCGTGGTCCAGCAGCCAGTTCGCATACCCGTAGCACCAGCTGTAGGGCACGTAACCGAATTGCGCGCGCAGGATACGCACGACTTCACGGTACAAGTCGCCGCGGCGCGCGAGCGTCTTGTTGCTGAGGTGCATGCGCGAAGCGGCGAGGACGCCGTCGACGCGGACGAAATCTCCGCTGCGCGCCAACCTAATCCAGAAATCGTAGTCGAGCGCGACATCGAGTTTGACGTCCAGCCCGCCGGCCGCCAAAAACGCCGAGCGGCGCACGGCCGAGGCGGGTTGGCAGATGTAGCAGCCTTCGAGAAGCGCGGCGCGGTCGAACGGCAAGGTGGGGTAGAGTCCGATCTGCGCGCCGCGTTCGTCGATGTGGATCGCATCGCCGTATGCCGCCACGGCATCCGGAGCCTCGCGCAGCGCCTCAACGAGCGTGGCGACGGCGTTCGGACGCAGCGTGTCGTCGGCGTTGAGAACGACGACGATCTCCCCGTGCGCGTCAGCGACGCCGCGATTGACGGACGCAGATTGGCCCAAGCCCGGTGCGCGGATCGCGCGCACGGCCGGGAAGTCCGCAACGATCGCGAGCGTTTCGTCGCGCGACCCGCCGTCCACGACGACGTGCTCGATGCGGCCATACGTCTGCGCCCTCACGCTCTCGAGCGTCTCGCGAAGAAACGCGTCCGCATCGAGGGTCGGCGTGACGACCGTGACTAAGGCGTCCGCGTTCGGCTCCGGCGCAATTGATCGACCTCCTCCGTGCTATCGCGCAGTGCCGCCGTCACCTCGGCGAGCAGAACCGCACGGCGGTCGGCCTCGGCGGAAACAAATTCGAGAGCTGCTTCGCGCTCCCGCGCGATCGCTTGCCAATCGACGCCGTTCGTCGCCGCCGGCACCGGCTGCGCGCTGCGGAGCGTTTCAATTTCGGCGGTCAGCCGTTCGATCAAGATGAGGCGTTCGTCGCAGGCCTCGTGCAGGCGATCGATGAGCTGCTCTCGATCAGCGCATGCCTCTTGCAGGCTCGCAATCCGTTCCTCCCGGTCGGCGAGCTTTTCGCGCAGCGCTGCGATCTCGGCCAGCGCACTTTCGGCGGCCAGTTCAACGGCTGCGATCGCCTCGATCTCCGAGCCTGAGTTCATCCCAGTATGTTCCTGACTTCCGCGATCAGGTCCGCGTCGAGACCTGCTCCTTCAATCGGTTCGCGACGATCGTCAACCGGTTCGTTACGTGCTCGAGCGAGGGGTTTGTTTGGGACGGTTTCGTTCGCGATCGGTGCGCGTGCCTTTCCAAAATATCCCGCAGCCGGATAATGGCTTGGAGCCGCGCCGCTCGGTCGGCCTGTGCGGCGCGGTACGAGTATGCGGCTTCACCGAAAACGGTTCGTTCCGGCGTACCGTAGGCCTCGTTTTCCGCGACGATGGCCGGCGTTACCGAGGCGTGCGCCTCCGCGAAAGCAGAGATCACGTCGTCGACCCGCACGGCCTCGATGCAGTAGGCGTGCCCGAACGCGCAGTCCCAAAAGCAGCCGAAGCACGGAATCGGCGCAACGACGCCGGCGGAACGCGGCGCCCAGGGCGCATAGGCCGGCCACGTGCCGCCGCCGTACACCGTGACGCCGGGCACATCGTAGGCGGCCGCCAGATGCGCGAGCCCGGTGTCGATCCCCAGATACCCCCAAGCGTTCGCGATCGCGTCGGCGACGCGTATCAGTCCGCCGTCACCCGGCGCGCAGACGCCAAAAGCGTCGGCCGGAGCCCACGACGCGAGCGCTTCGAGCTCGAGCCGCTCGCTGTCGCTCCCAACGAGCAGAAGCGGGTGACCGTTTTCGGCGCGGATCGCCGTGGATGCTGCGAGGAAACGGTCGAGCGGCCAGCGTTTGAGAAACGGGATCCCAATCGGAAAAACGGCGAGCGGACGTGTCTTTTGGGGCATCCTGCGTCGCAAACGACGCAGCTGCGGCAGGCGGCGCTCGCCGCGACCGAGGCGGGCGTAGCGGTCGAGTTCGTGCTCCCCGGGAATCGACGGAAGCCGTTGCACGTGCGGCCGCAGCCGCATACCGAGCCGTCGAACGACGATGCGCACGGTACTGCGGTCCAGCAGCGAGGCGTCACCGAATATGGACTCACTGGCTGCGAACCTCGCAGCGAGGATCTCGCTCAGCCACGTTCTGCGCAGTTCGGCCGAGATGAAGAGATCGACGGGCTCCAGCGGAAGCTCGGCCAGAAAAGCTGCGCTTGGTTCGACGGCCTCGTCCGGCGTCGCCCAGGTGTAGGGGTTGAACGGAAACGCGCGCACCACGTCGGGTGGTCGAGCGTAGAGCGCCGGAACCTCCGCGACGTCGGCGCGGCAGAGCAGTTCCAGTTGCGCTTTGGGATGCTGCTCCCGCAATCCGGACAGCAACGCCTCAGCCAAGACGAGGTCTCCGAGCCCACCGGAATGCAGGACCACGATTCTCATGCGGGACTCTCCATCACGCGCTCGAGGACTGCCCGGTACACTTGGTCGACGCGAGACCAGCTGTACTCCTGTTGAACGTATCGCCGCCCGCTTTCACCCAACCGCTCGCGAGTCGGAGGATCGAGCAGTTCGAGACCGACGGCGAACTCATCGGCGTTTGAATACCAGAGGCCTCCATGCGCGCGGCGGCACTGGCCGACCAGCGTCTCCGAACGGCCGTTGACCAGAACCGCACGTCCCTGCGCCCATGCTTCGAGCACGGCGATCGACAGGCTCTCGTGCGGAGACGGCATCACGAAGACGCCGCACGCCGCGAGCGCATCCCATTTTGTTCGTTCGTCGACAGGACCGACGACTACCACGTTGGGCTCTGACTCCACCCGCATGTGCACTTCCCCGATCAGCACGAGGGACGACAAGGTGTCGCACGATGCTCGGAAGCGCGCGAAATCCGCGAGCAGTTCGTCGCAGCCTTTGGCGGGGTCGATGCGGCCGAGATAGAGCACGAACTCATCGTAGATGTTGGTACGCGCGCGAAAGCGGGCCGGATCGACGTCCCAAGGCGGAGTGATGCCGATGCCTGCGACCGGTCCCTCCACTGGGAGCGAGGCGAAACGTTGAGCCACGAACGCTCGCTCTTCCTCACTGGCATAGATGAAGGCGTGCGGGCGCGCGAAAAAGCGGTCCCAGAGCGAGAAAACGATCGGCCATTCGTCATGGGCAAGCGGCACGAGGATAGCGCGGTCCTCGACGATCGGCAGCCCGAAGTACGTTGTCGCATAAAGATAACTGAAGAAAACAACCGCATCGTACCGCGTCCCGAACGTCTCGAGATACTCGAGGAGCTGCGATGAGTATGGGCCTTGGGCGCGCATCCAGCGTTCCTGCGCTTCAAGCGAGGCGTCCGCGTCGTAGATCAGCGTCCGCGAGAGGCGTTGGAAGAGCGCCGCATTGCGGGGCCGGTCGACAGCAAAGCGTCGCACGTGCAGTCCGTCGAGGCGTTCGTGCCCGGCCGGCACGGCGTTGGCCCAGGTTTCGTAGTCGACGGCACACGTCGTCAGCACCTCGACGTCGAAGTGCGGCTGGAGGCGCGACGCGACCGCGAGAGCCAGCGTCGAGGCGCCGCCGTAGGTACTGGGGCCGCAATACGGCACCACGATGGCGACGCGTCGCCGCCGGGCGCTCGACTCAGCCGGCGAGGTGAAGTTCACCGAGCCGGCACAGCGACTCGAATCGCCGCCGCTGCCCGTCGACCAGCGTGTCTGCGACCGTGCGGTCCGTCAGAATCATCGCGGCGACGCCGGCGAGAGCGCGCGCATCGCGTTTGTCGTTGAACAACAGGCCGGATGTTTCGAGGATCGCCCGCGAACGTTCGTTCGCGAACGCGAAAACGGGAACCCCGTATCCGAACGCGTCGACGAGCTCCTCAGCGGGGCCGTCTTCGGCCATCGACCAGAAAAGATCGGCACTGCGGTAGCATGCGGCAACGATCTCGGGACTCGCCGTTTCAAAGACCAACACTCTGTCTCCAAGTCCGGAGCCTGCGACGAGCTCGAAAAACCGCTCGGACAGGCTTTCGTCGGGATCGAAGGCGCCCAACAGCATCAGGCGCGCATCGACCCCGAACGAGAGCAGGAGTGCGAATCCCATCAGGAGCTGTTCGATGCAGGACGTCTCGACGAGCGGTCCGGCAAACAGGATCGTGCGCCGTCCGTCCCTGAGGCGCCGAACGAGCGCGGGTTCGGGCGTCGTGTCGAAACGCGTTTGCTCGCGACGACCGCGCACTGCACGGATCGCGCTTTCCAGGCGGTCGAGAACGCGCTCGCGGGTGGTCTGCTCCTCGACGTAGCGGCGGCCGCGCGCACCGGCCGCGGCGCGGTCGGCATCGGTCATGCGATCGAGGTCGTGAAAGAGCGCCGACCACTGCGCCTTGGTCGCCGCCGTCCAGCCGCCTCCGCTCTCGTGAACCACCTCCGAGGTTGCCTCACAGCGCGCGTTCACCGCGACGGGAGTCGAGACCGTCCAGGCCTCGACGACGACGCGCGAAAAGCTTTCATTTACGCTGGGTTGGGCGAGCGCCCATGCATCCTCGAGCAGCGCGCGCTTGTGAACGTCGTCAACTTCTCCGAGATCGACGACGCCGTGACGCGGATCGGCATACGAACGACGCCCGGGGCCGATGAGCACCAGCTCCAGACCCGACATCCTTTCGCGACGGCGAAACGTCGCGAAGCTTTCGACCAGCATGTCCACATTTTTCGTTTCGTCGCGCCGGCCGGCGTACAGGACGTACCGGTGCGCGCGAGCCGCGAATCCGTTCACGCGACCGCCGGGACGCGTGGTCTCCGGAGCGGCGTCGACCCACTGTCCCACGACGATCGATTTGAGCGCGATGGCCGGGCCGAAGATGCGATACGCGAGGCGACGCTCGCCGACGGTGTTGAATGCGAGTGCACCGGCGGTGCGGAACGCCGCCTCGACGGCGGGCAAGTACGCGTAGGTCTCGTCATGGAGGCACGGAACCAGGATGGCGTGCTCGGCAGCCGCGGCGACCGCGCTGAGGCAGAGTCCGAAGGGATACGGCAGGACGATGACCGCATCGAAACGGCCTGCCTCGGCGCGCAACGCCGATATGAGTTCCTTCGAATTGATGCTGTGCCGAACGAAAGCCTCGGCGGTCTCATCACCGATCGCGTGCGCGTGCCGTGCGTAAAACGCGGGCGATTGGCTGAGGAGCGATTCGTTTGCGCGGTCGAAGGCGTTCGCATCGCGCGGGCCGACGGGATACCGTTGCACGGTCACCCCGTTCTCGCGATGCGTACCCTCGCGGTATGCGGCGACGCTCCAATCGCTCGCAAACGTCCGCGCACACGTCGTAAAAACGGTCACGTCGTGCTCGCGCTCGGCGAGGCCGTGCGCCATCTGCCATGCGGTGCGCTCGGCGCCCCCTGTAAGGTCCGGACCGTACCACGGGGTGACGATCGCTACGGCCGGCGTCGCATCATTCACGGTGCTCGAGACGCTGGATGCGCGCGTCCATTTCGCGTACGGATGCATGGAGTCGAACGTTGACCGTGAGTAACTCCCGCAGCGCTTGCACGACGGCAGCGTTGTAGGCATGCTGATCGCGGAAAAGCCAGGCAAGCGCTCGTAAGCTGAAGCGTTGGACCCAGGGCAGACTGAAAGGAAAGAAGTTCAGCCGGGCCGGCCAGCGATTGCGCGGCGAGGCGCGCAGCGAGGCGCTCGAGATCAGACCTTCGACCGCTCCGGTGTCGACCGTGTCGAAACCATTCGCGGCCGTTGCCGGCTCACCGAATTGACGGCGCAAAACCTCGTGCTGTACCCGCGCCATGAGCACGTCGACATCGATCTCGGGGTTGTTTTCTTCAAGCATATGATTGCGGTGAAGCCGCGTTCGACTAGGGCGCGACAAACACTTTCGAGCGGCTTTCACGCGATCTTAACGTGAGCGTCAACGCAGGTCGCCGTAGGTTGGCCAGGTGGCAGGAGGTTCGCCCCCAGACCTGCTCCAAAGCGCCTGGAGATGCCCGGGCCCATCGCCATCCACGGAGCTCGTTATGCCGACCAGTGATCTTCGCAGCAAACGCGTCATCGTCACGGGCGGAGCCGGGTTCCTGGGTCAAGCGGTCGTCGAACACTTACGTGCGCGGGGCTGCTCCGACATCGTCGTCCCGCGCAGCCGGGAATTCGACCTGACGCAGGCCGATGCGATCGAAGCGCTCTTTCACCGGTACCGCCCGCAAGTTGTCTTTCACCTTGCCGCCGTCGTCGGCGGCATCGGCGCGAACCGCGAGAACCCGGGCCGCTTCTTCTACGAGAACGCGATCATGGGGATTCAGCTGATCGAGGCTGCCCGGCGTCACGCGGTCGAGAAGCTCATCGTCGCCGGTACCGTATGCGCGTATCCGAAGTTCGCACCCGTGCCGTTCAGCGAAGACTCGCTCTGGGACGGCTATCCCGAGGAGACGAACGCGCCGTACGGGATCGCGAAGAAGGCGCTGCTGGTGCAGTGCCAGACCTACCGTCAGCAATATGGCCTCAACGCGATCTATCTCTTACCAGTCAACCTGTATGGGCCGCGCGACAACTTCGATTTGCACTCATCGCATGTCATTCCGGCCTTGATTCGCAAAGCGCTCGAAGCGCGCGACAGCGGAGCCGATGAGATCGTCGTGTGGGGCGACGGTTCGGCGACTCGCGAATTCCTATACGTCGACGACGCGGCAGAGGGACTCGTGTCTTCAGCGGAGCGCTATGACGGAGCCGATCCGGTCAACCTCGGGAGCGGCGAAGAAATTCCGATCCGGGAACTCGTTGCCCTTATCGCCGGACTCTGCGGCTTCGAGGGTCGCATCACGTGGGATACGAGCAAACCGAACGGTCAGCCGCGGCGCAAGCTCGACACTTCCCGCGCCGAGCGCGAGTTTGGTTTCGTCGCGGGCACGACGCTGCGCGAGGGGCTTCAGCGCACCATTGCTTGGTATGAAGCAACGACGAAGTCGCTGATCATCGCCTCGACAAGCTAGATCGAAGCGACGCTAAAGACCCGAAAGTCTAGTATCCGCGGATCGCTCGAAATATGGCTTCCGCCGTTCTCGGCGCGAAGGTTCACAATGGTTGAGTGGTTCTTCGGCAGCGGAATCGTGATCCTCTCATATCCCGGAATCTTCAGGGCCGCAAGGGCGCGACCGTGAGCATCAGTGACGTCGAGGCGCAGCGGCAGTCGAGACACGCCCGGCCCCGGCTCGAGCACGAGGGTCACGTCGCGAACGCTCGGCGCAACGTGGAGCGTTGCCTCGCTGGCACACCAGCGAAACACTCTTTGGGCATAACGCTCGGGGGCGCCCCAGTCGGAACCAATCTCAATACCTGACGCCACTGGAATATCGGACCTTATTTTCTGGGCCGCGCCATCGCCATGAGTTGCGGCTCCAGCCTTCCCGGCAACAAACCCATACTTCGACAAGAGAGCGACAACGATGCGCCGGTCACCGTGTGGGAGAGCTTGCCACCGCGAGAACCGCACCAGCACGCGATGCCGGCCGGGTGGGACGTCGCCTGCGGAGATCGCGAAGGTTCCGACGCCTAGCGTCTCGCGTTCGACCTCCCGACCGTCAACGGACAGCCGGGCCTCGGTGCGAAAGCCGGGGTCGCCAATATCGGGAACGGTCCCGGCGATTTCCACGTGACTTTGGCGTGACGCGCTCAAAACCGCGTAAGAGTTTTCCGAGAGCCAGCCATCCTCGTAGATTCCCGAATACTCGAGGCTTTGACTGCCGAGGTCCTGGGGAAAGTGTACGAGCATCACGGGCGGCACGAGGTGGTCGTACTCATCGTCGCTGATCGCCGAAATGTTGCGCGCGAAACCGACGAAGAGTCGCGGATCGTCATGCTGATCGAGACCGTACAGCCGCATCAGCCCCGTCTTGTGGTCGGGAAATCGCGTGCCGTCGCTGCCCATATCGATCGCCGTATACGCATGACCGAGGAGTTCCTGAGGCCGAAACGCGGGAGAGAAGAGGCGTGCGGAGCCCCGGCCGGCGGCGTCCAGCTTTACTTTGCTACGGCCAATGATGGTCGCGGGCGGAATCGCGTTGCGGCCATCCGCGTCGATCGTCGCCGTTATGTCGACGACTAGGCGGAGTGGTTTGGTAGGATTGATGATGTAGAACAGAAGGTAGCGGCCTACCGCTGAGAACGTTCCCCCACGGTAGTACAAGTCGTTATCGAGACTGTAGAGTGCGGCGGTCCGATTGTATGTCCCTTGCTCCGCTCCGTACGTGCCATTCAAAAGGACGAGATGATTCGAAATGCGTTTTGCATCGACAAGTTGTACATCACCAGACCAAGTCGCCGCATGCGAGCGGTTCAAGACGGTTTGTCTTGGTGTGGTTATCAGTATTGATACAGGCTCGGCAACCGGCGATCGATCAAAGAAGCGATACCACGCGAACAGATCCACCTTCGTCAGCGGCTTTTGCGGCTCCAGATTAAATTGCCCATTTACGAGAAATTGCGCAAGTTCCGCAAGATCGTGAGCCGCGCGAGGAGCCCAGTGGATGAGTCCAAGCTGTGGCTTGTCGCTCACGTAGCGGCACTGGGTACAGATGAATTTCTGCTGGTTCGCGCTGGGCGCGAAGTTCTGCCGGCCGTAGAGGTAGAAGCTCTCGTAAATTCCGAGGGCGGGAGAATCTGTATCCAAAACGACGGCTCGAGACGCCGCCTGCCTCCGTACCTCGGTCAGTTGCGTAAGGAGATGAGAGCTGGAGGCGTGCTGGACGATGACGAACGTGATGTCGTAACTCCCGGGAAGGTCTTCGCTGCGGGCGATGTAGAGTTGCTGAGCAGCAAGACCATACACCGTGAGCAGAACCACGGGCGTCGCAGCCGCGGCAGCCATCTGTGCGTGCGTGATCTGCCCCCAAGGACGAAAGCGTCTGATGAGAACAAAACATGCGGCGGTCAGCGTAGCCCAGAGAAAGGGCTGAAGATACATTGACAGCTTGAAAAGGGCAAAGTCGCCCTGCTCGGCGGCAGCGATCCCGACCATACAGAACATCTCAGCCGACACAATCGCGGCGCCGAGTCCTTGCCAGCCAAGCCAGGCCGAAGCGGCAATCGCAAGCATCAAGATAAGACCCCCAGCGGCGATTCCCGCGGACAGGAGCGGATCGTGGGGCGCATGGGCGATGGGGTAGAGTCCCCAGAAATTGGCAAGTCCGGTCGGTACGACGAAGAAGGGGAAAGCCGCTGCCCCTCGCAAGTGGCCGCCCGAAAAGGTTAGCGCAAAGGCGACGCTACTTTTGACTGCTTGCAGATTTACATTGGTGAGCGCAACTGCGAAGAGCGCGACGACGGCACTGAACCGAAGAGCACTTAACAATCGAATTTCGCGCCTAAACACCGACAAGCCCAGGAACGTAAGCAACGCCGGAGCGAGCATGATTTGAAAAGCGTTGTACGTTACGTTCAAACCGGCTATCGGTAAAGCCGCGAGCCCGGCGTAACCGGCAAGGCGCAGGCCGGTTAGAGAATAAGCCCGAGCGTTCGTGAGCAGCGCGATGCCGCTCACGAAGGCCGACAGAGCGAACTCTTGCGGGCCCAGCTGATAGATATAACCGAGGGTCGTCAGCGAGGACAGCCCCGCGCCGAGGCAGGCCACGACCGGTGCGCTTCTGCCGAAGCCACGATAGAGGAGCAGCGCGCCGCCTGCGCTCGCAAGCGAAAGTAGTCCGGTCGCCATCACGGGCATGTAGACTTGAAAGGTGTTCAGTCCCGTCACCCGAGCCACCGTCCCAAGAGTAACGTCGAACCCGTGGTAGAAACCACCTGCGAACTGCCCATAGTGATAATAGGAGTGGGCAAACGGACTCGCGTCGGACAAAAGTTCTGAAAACGGCGGTATCACCCAGAAGCCGAAATGCATCAGACGGTAGGCGTCCGTCGCATATCCGGCCGCGTCGTTATTGCTGACGCTGACCCAGTCGAACCCAAAGCGGAGCAGCGGAATCCCGTTGGAGATGAAGACAGCCCCGAGAACGAGTGCGTAGGGGGCATACTGGCGCCAGGGGAGGGCCGGACGCAGGCGCCAGAGCAGCCCCGCCGCCGCGACTCCGAACGCGATGACGAGCGGAACGGCGAAGTTGTCGATCGGCAGACCCACGAAGTTGAAGCAGACCGCGGTCGTTATGACCGCGCTGTACCCGATCGTCGGCGCTACCAGCATGGTTTGCAGCGACCAGCGCCGCCTTATGCACGCGAACCCAATCGCGGCTCCGACGAACCAAAAGTAGCAGAAGATGCCGAGTGCGAGCAGAAAGGCGAGCACGGTTTACGATTCGGCTCTCCTGAACCGGAAGCCAGCGCACACGTTGAACTCCGCGCCCGGCAGCAGGCCGGGAAAGTAGCGCGACGATTCCACCTTGAACGCTCCTATGAGCAGCGTCCGTACTTCATCGAACGTGTTGACGTGCTCGCTACGAATGATGGGCGTATAATCCGACCGGAAGCGCTGCCGGAACATTCGTTCGGCGGAGATCTTGCGCGCGAACTCGTAGGCCAGCCCGCCCTCGGTTGGGAGCACGACGTCGAACATCCCGCCGGGCCGCAGCAAACGCGTCACTTCGTCAAGGGCGCGCGGCAGGTCGCGCAGGTGTTCGAGCACGTGGATCGCGATGATGCGGTCGAACGAGCCATCGGGCAGTGGCTGGCGCTCCTCGATGCTGCCGCAGAGCACGTGCGCCGGTGGAAGCAGCTGCTCGAGACGGCGGCAGAATTCTTCACGGAACTCGAGCACGTAGTAGTCCTGCGCAGCCAGATCTTCAAACGCCAGATGTGCGCCGATACCGGCCCCGATCTCAAGCGTGCGCGTACCGGGTGGAGTGTCGAGCTTGGCGACATATCCTTGATTGAACGCCTCGACAAAAGCATACCGGCGCGGCAGCGTTTCATGCCAGGCAAGCATGAATGCTTCGCGATCCTGCTCTTGAGCTTCCGTCAGCGCGGCCGGCCGTTTCGGCCACCGATGATCACCCTGTCGCACGAACTACATATCTTCGTGCGTTCCCGATGACCTGTCCTCCGCGAGACCGACGCCGAAATAGCGAACATTACGAATGCCACGCAATTGCGTTTCGAGATGCCGCTTCGGATCGATCACGATCCGCTGGCGCATCATGCGGAAATCCTTCGGCCGCAGGTCTTGGAACTGCGGCCACGGCGTGCCGATCACGAGCGCGTCGGCGTCGCGCAGCGCGTCGTGTATCGAATTGGTTAACTCGAACGACGTGGCGAGCTCGGGCGGCAACGCGTGGACCGCGGGGTCGAATGCGCGCACCTCCGATCTTCGCGCGTGGAGCCGCGCGGCGAGCTCGACGGCGCTCGAACGCCGCAGCGTGTCGGTTCCCGGTTTGTACGTAAGCCCGAGGATGGCGATGCGCGTGCCCGCCAGCTCGCCAAGCTCGCGCTCGAGGATGCGCTCGGTCCAGCGCTGCTGCAGGTGGTTCGTCGCCAAGACGCCGTCGAGCACGGCGTGCGGCGTGTTCCCCGCCGTCGCCGCGGCGACGAGGGCATACACGTCGCGCGCCAGCGTCCCCCCCGCGAAACCGTCCCCCGCGGTGAGGTAGGCAAGGGCCCCGATCCGTTGGTCGCTGCGCAGACCACGTTCGACGTCCTTGACGTCGGCGCCGGTGACCTCGCAGATCCCAGCAATCTCGTTGATGAACGTCACCGACGTGGCGAGAAAGCCGTTGAGCGCGTGCTTTGTCATTTCGGCCGACTCCGGACTCATCCACACGATGTTCTGCGTGAATGCCCGCATCAGCGCGGCGATCCTCGACTTATCGCCTTCGGAACGCACGCCGGCGACGACACGGTCGGGATTCCGAAACACGTCGAGGGCCTGACCGAGGCGCAGGTTCTCGGGAACATAGGCGAAGTCCACGCGCAGGCCACTGCGCCGGGCGTGCTCCTCAAGCCGGGCCGTGAACCCGACCGGCACTTGCGCCGACACGACGACGAGCGTTCCGGACTTCAGCGACGGCAGCAGTGCAACCGTGTTCGCGAAAACGAACTCGACGTCGGCTCGGTCTGCGGCATCGACGGGCGTATCGTAGGCGATCCATACGACGTCCGCCGTGGCTACTGCGTCCGGCTGCGAGGAAAAGCGAAGCCGTCCTGAAGCGATGCCTGCTTCGATCAGCTGCGTCAGACCCGGCTCGTGAATAGGCGGGATCCCGGCCGAAAGTTTCGCGATCAGTTCTGGGTCGGGATCATGCGCGATGACGTCGTCGTGTTCGGCGAGGCATGCCGCGGTTACACACCCCAAATGCCAGAGCCCGCTCACCGCGATGCGCACGCGAGAGTGTCATCCCCCGCGCGCGTGAAGTCCTGCGGGACCGCGCGAGGCGTCACGGCGAAGAGCATTCGGATGCCGGCACGAAGCACGGACCTGCGCGGGAAGTCGATCTTGATTACCGGCGGAAGTATGGGAATCGGCTTCGAATCTGCGCGCCGGTGCATCGCGTACGGAGCGAACGTCATGATCTGCGCGCGCGGCGCCGCTGCGCTGGATGACGCCGTCGCGAAGCTCGCCGAAGGCTCCGCAAGCGACGTCGCTTCGGCCAGCGCCGACGTCGGCGATGAGGGCGAGGTTGAGGCACTCTTCGCCGCCTTCGCGGAGCGCTTTGGCCGCTGCGACGGCGTGATCCACGCCGCCGGCGTCTATGGTCCGATCGGGCCCATCACCGATGTCGAACCCGCCGCTTGGTGGGATGCGCTGCGCATCAATTTGTTCGGCACGTTTCTGGTCGCCCGTGCGGCGGCGAAGCGGATGCGGCCCTACGGCGTCGGTCGGATGGTGCTCTTCGCGGGCGGCGGCGCGTCGACGCCGTTCCCCAATTACACGGCCTACGCGAGCAGCAAAGTCGCCGTCGTTCGGTTTGCCGAAACGATCGCCGAAGAGTTAGCGCCGACGATCGAAGTGAACGCGGTCGGTCCGGGCTTCGTCGCGACCCGGCTCCACGAGCAGACCCTTGCGGCCGGCGATGTGGCCGGCGTTTTTCTTGAAAAGACGAAAGCGTTGCTCGAGTCGGGCGGCGTGTCCGCGACGGTTGGTGCCGAGGCTGCCGCGTTCTTGGTTTCCGATGCCGCGAAAGGGATCAACGGGCGGTTCGTTGCGGCGCAGTACGACGACTATCGCGCCTGGCTGGAGCACCTGGAGGAGCTGAAAGGCAGCGAGCTGTTTACGCTCCGCCGCGTCCTTCCAAGAGAGCGCGGTCGGGACTGGCAATGACGCGCTCCTTGATGTAGGCGATCGAGCGCCGCAGCCCTTCGTCGAGATCGACCCGAGGCTGCCAACCGATGCTACGCGCCTTGCTGATGTCGGCGTGCGTCGTCTGCGCCTCTCCGGCGAGGTCAGGCAGCCGGCGCGGCTGGATATCCGAGCCCAGCAGCGCGGCGATGCGTGCGTAGATCTCGTTGATGGAGTACGGCGTGCCGAAGCCGAGGTTGTAGGTCTCGCCGGTCGTCCGTGCATCGGTGAGACACTGCAAGTGAAAATCGTTGACGTCGTCGACATAGATGAAGTCGCGACGCTTCTCGCCGGAACCGTAGACGACCGGCTGCTGTCCTTGCAGGAGCGCCAGAATGAACGCGCTCATCACCGGCGGGATGGTGCGCCGATAATCTTGGCGCGGCCCGTAGACGCCGAAGTAGCGGAGCGCCGTGAGCTGCAGCCCGCCGAAGCGCGCGAACGCGTCCGCGAACGCCCCGGCGGCCTGTTTGCTGACGGCGTAGAAGCTCTGCGGTGCCGTCACGCTTTCCGGTGTCGGAAGAAGCGAGGAACCCTCGTACACCGCCGACGACTCAGCGAGAATGACACGCCGTACGCCCGCAGCCCGTGCAGCTTGCAAGACGTTGACCGTGCCCGTGACGTTGATGTCGGCCGTCTCGAGCGGATCGTCCTGGCAGTCGGCGATGCAGTTCTTCGCGGCGAGGTGAAAGATCGCGTCGCGGCCTTCGAAGTGCTGCGCAAGGCCGGGATCACGGATGTCGACGGCGCGAAAATCCACTCCGGCGGGCACCTGTTCGCGCGGCCCGAAGGCGAGGTTGTCGATCCCGACGACCGCGTGCCCCTCGGAGATGAGACGGTCAGCGAGGTTGCTGCCGATGAATCCGGCGACGCCGGTGACCGCGAGCTTCACGCTTCACGCTCGACGACCGCCGCCGCCGCCGGCACGTTCGCGGTGTTGCGAAGACCTTGGCGGATCACCAGCAGTTCGCGCAGCAGGCGCACGGAGCCCGTGCGCGGGTTGAAGCGCGTGTCGGCGTCGTTTTCCCACACCACCGGAAATTCGAGGATCGTGTATCCTTCGTTGAGCGCGCGCAGGATGATCTCGGTATCGAACATGAAGCCGTCGGTAAACGCCTCCCCGTACAGGCGCTGCGCCACGTCGCGCCGGTAGGCCTTGAAGCCGCACTGGGTGTCCGAGATGTAGAGCGGGATGCCCATGAAACCGTGGACGACGATCCCGAAGATACGGGAGCCGATCTGGCGATAGAGGGGCTGCGAGCGCTTCACGCTGCCGCGCATGCGTCGCGATCCGTGCGCGACGTCGCACATCCGCATGTCGAGCATCGCCAGCGCAATCTTCGCGACGCGGTACGGAACGCAGAGGCCGGCATCTGCGAACAGGACGTTGCGTCCCCGGGCGCGGGCGATGCCGTATCTCAGCGCATGACCCTTCCCGCGATTCGGGGTGTAACTGAGCACCCGGAAACCCGGGCGCGAGGCGGCTGCGCGCGCGACTGCCGCCGTGTCGTCGGGCGAGCCGTCGTCGACGACGATCACTTCACCGTTGATGCGCTCGGCGTCGAGGAATTCGAACGCCGCCTCGACGTCACGGGAAATCTTGGCGGCTTCCTTATACGCCGGGATGACGATGCTGAGTTCGTACTCGGATGCGTCGAAGGGTGCGGTCACTTCACCGCTTTCCGGAACCGCAGGACGCGAGGAACGATCCCGACTCCGAACGTGAGATAGCGGTTCGCAATGAAGCCGAGCGGCAGGTTCACGGCGATGGCGACGATCCGGGCCAGGGTCGGATAAACGCCGTGCGCGACGAGCGCGCTGATGACGGCCAGCGTGATCAGCCACTGTACGAAGATGATGAAGGCGAACGTACGAGCCTGGTCGTGGATCGCGCGGTCGAAGCGGCGGAAGTTCGCGTAGCGATTCAGCAGAAAGTGGGTCGTCGTGCCGGTGAAGAATGCCGTCGTCGAGGCGAGCGGTAAGAACACGTGGTGCGCGATGCAGAACGCAAACGTGCTGACGTCGATGCAGAACACGGTGCCGCCGATGACGAGGTACGTCGCGAACTGCCGCTGGACGAGCCGGTCCGACACGAATTCCCTAAGCAAAGACTTCCGGCCCTTTGGTGGTCAGCGGAACGTCAGCCGGCACCGAGGAGTGAAAGTCGATCGAACGGGAGGCCATCAGGTTGGTGACGACTTTGCTGCCTTCGAACTCGGCCCCGTAGGTCAGGCGTTCCATCCCCTGCTCGGCCATGAACTCCGTCAGACGCGCTCCGTCGCGCGGGCAGTACAGCATCAGGAATCCGCCGCCGCCGGCGCCGGCTACCTTCCCGCCCAAAACGCCGTGGTCGCGTCGTACGACGTCGTAGAGCGCTTCGACCGCCGGCAAGCTGACCTTATTGGAGAGCCGCTTCTTTGCGAGCCAGTGGGTGTGCATCAAACGGCCGAACTCGTCGAAATCCAGCGCTCGCATCGCGGCGCCGATCCGGCGCCCGATGTCGAGGATTTCCACCAGCGCGTCCTCGACGCCGTCCGTTCCGGCTTCGAGCGACGTCGTCTGTTCGCCGAGGATCTGCGTCGTCGTTCGCTGCACGTTCGTGTAATACAGGTGGGTCTTGGAGATGAGGTCGGTTACGGCGTATCCGGGCAGCCCGATCCGTTCGACCGTTACCGCGCCTGCGCGGTCGATTCGCAGCTCCGTCAGCCCGGCCGCGGCGGCCATGTACTGATCCTGTTTCCCGATCGGCTTCGCGAGCGTGTCGAGTTCGATCGCGCACGCTTCGGCCGCGAGATCCTCGAACGTCGCGGGATGTGCCCGGTAGGCGCGAATGGCGTTGAGCAGGCCGACGAGGTAGGCGCTCGACGAACCCAGGCCCGTCCCGGCCGGAAGATCGGCCAGCGAGGCGATCTCGACGCCGTCGTAGATCCCGTGGCGCAGCAGCGCTTCGCGCGCAAGATCGTGCTGGAGCTGGCTGACGTGGTCGACCGTTTCACTGCGGGTATAGTGGAGCCTGACCTTCCGGTCAGCGTACGGCACGTTGAGCGCGACGTACATGTACTTGTCGATGCCGAGCGCGCAGATATAGCCGCCGTGCTTCGCGTAAAACGACGGCAGGTCGGTTCCCCCACCCCCAAGGGTGATCCGGAAAGGAGTTCGCGTGACGATCACTGGCTGCTCCGATGATGCTCGGACGACCGAGTCTGCGGCGTTCGTCGCCAGTCGCCTTTCGGACCTGCGGAGAAGCGTAAGAGTGACGTTACGCGAAGAACGATGACGGCGATGATCGTGATGCTTAACGGTTTCTGTACGAAGTGCCCGTACTCGGTGTAGGAGTCGTCGGCTGCGGGCTGATCGGACGCCGGCGAGCCGAAGAGGCGGCACGTCACGAAGCGACGCGCTGCATCGCGGTCGCCGACCTCGACGCTGCGCTCGCATCGACGCTCGCAAGCGAGGTCGGAGCGCGCGTCGGGCTCGATTGGCGGGACGTCGTCGCTGCCGACGACGTCGACATCGTCTGTGTCGCAACGCCGAACGGCCTGTTGGCCGAGATCGCGATCGCGGCCCTGGCGAGCGGAAAGCACGTGCTGCTGGAAAAGCCGATGGGCCGCAACGTCGTGGAGGCGCGTGCCATCGCGGCCGCCGCGGTAGCTGCGGGCCGTCACGTCAAAGTCGGTTTTAACCACCGTTATCACCCCGCGATCGAGCGCGCGCGTCGAGAGCTCGCCGCGGGCACGATCGGATCGGCGATCAATGCGCGGGCGCGTTATGGACACGGCGCTCGGCCGGGCTACGAACGCGAGTGGCGCGGCAGTCTCGAGTCGGCCGGCGGAGGTGAGCTCACCGATCAAGGGGTGCACGTAGCGGATCTTCTCCACTGGTTCATTGGAGTACCCGACAGCGTGTTTGCAGTGACGCAGACCGCGGTCTGGCCGCTCGGCGAGCTCGAGGACAATGCGTTCGCAATCCTTCGTTACCCCGGTGGGCGCGTCGCTTCGTTTCACACCAGCTGGACGCAATGGAAGAACCTCTTCTCGCTCGAGGTGTTCGGCGAGCACGGTTCGCTCGTCGTCGAGGGTCTCGGGCGCAGCTACGGCGACGAGACACTCACGCTCGCGCACCGCGCTATGGAAGGCGGTGCACCGCGCATGGAGCGGCTGGTGTTCGATGGCCCCGATCTCTCGTGGCGCGACGAGTGGAGCGACTTCATCGCCGGTATCGTCGAGGGTCAGCCGTATCTCGGCGGTCCGGCGGACGGGATCGTCGCGATGGAAACCCTTGCAGCGCTCTATCGCTCGGCGAAGAGCGGGCTGCCGGCGGCGTACGGCGGCGGTTAGACGACGAAAGCCGCTTCGCTCGCGTCGCGGTGAAACATCTTCACCGTGTCGAGCGAGTACTCGACCAAGTCTTTCCCGACTAAACCCAGTTTTGCGAGGATGTCGTTCGTTACCGTAATGATGTGGCAGCCGATCTCGTCGGCCTGAAACACGTTGAGCAGCTCGCGGGGGCTCGCCCAAATCAATTCGAGCTGCGGCTGCGGCGCCATGATTCGCAGCGACTCGCGCAGGATCGGCAACGGGTCGCGCCCAGTGTCGGCGACACGGCCCGCGAACACGCTGATATACGCCGGCGCGCCGCCCGCGAGCGCCGCACTCACCTCGCGGACCTGATCGGGGATCATCAGCGCCGTCACATTGAGCTTGATGCCGTCGCCGGTAAGCCGTCGCACGAGCGGTGCGGTCGAGCGGCCGGCCGTGTTCGTGACCGGGATCTTGACGTAGATGTCGTCGCCCCAGGTCGCGATGACGCGTGCCTGGCGTTCCATCTCTCGCTCATCGTCGGCAAAGACCTCGAACGAGATTGGACGGCCGGCGACGATCTCGAGTGTTGCGGCAGCGAACGCCGCGTAGTCGCGGATACCCGCCTTGCGCATCAACGTCGGATTGGTGGTGAAACCTGCGAT
>Ga0302325_10006166_pt1 | contig 27037 bp, 24 predicted proteins | sample Palsa_T0_2_FD_201948 | JGI IMG/M metagenome (GOLD analysis project Ga0302325, IMG submission 201948) | Peat permafrost microbial communities from Stordalen Mire near Abisko, Sweden - Palsa_T0_2 | ecosystem: Environmental > Terrestrial > Soil > Palsa > Peat permafrost | place: Sweden: Abisko... | reverse complement strand
GCCAACGATTACCTCGGCAAAGGCCTTTCCGGTGGGCGCATCGCCGTCTATCCGCCCAAGACCAGCAAGTTCAAAGCGGAGGAAAATATCATCGCCGGCAACGTCATCTGCTACGGCGCAATCGCCGGCGAGGTCTACCTTCGCGGCGTCGTCGGCGAACGCTTCTGCGTTCGCAATAGCGGCGTCAACACGGTCGTCGAGGGGGTTGGCGATCACGGTTGCGAATACATGACCGGGGGTCGCGTCGTCGTCATCGGCCGCACCGGCCGCAACTTCGCAGCCGGCATGTCCGGCGGAATCGCCTACGTCTACGATGACGAGCTCATGTTTCCAAAGCTCTGCAATATGGAAATGGTCGAACTGGAATCGGCCGACAAGCCCGACGATCAGGAAACCATCCGGCGGCTGCTGGAGAACCATTACAAATTCACCGGGTCTCTCAAGGCCAAGGCGATCCTCGATGATTTCGAGAACGAAATGCAATGGTTCGTGAAGGTGATGCCGACCGATTACCGGCGGGTGCTGGAAAACCGGGCGGCAATCGAGGCAAGGGCCAACGCGCTTGGGCAACGCCAGACAGCGGGGGTTTAGATGCTATTTCGAGACCTGCCGTTATGTAGCCGCATTCGGCCCCGAATAGCTAAACTTCAGGTATATTGACGTTATGTACACCGTTTTGGAGAACTCTGAGTCCGTTGAGCTCACGTCAATGGCACGGCGACGCTTTGCCAACTTTGCTGAGTACTGGCACAGTATTGGATCGGTTCCGCTCGTCCGCATTCTCCTGGCTGCACCATTTGGTTTGGCGATGGAATCGGACGTGCTCTGGCTGATCGCGCAACACAGGAGATATTGTGAGTTGATCGATGGCACCTTGGTGGAGAAAGCAGTGGGTAGCTTTGAAGAATTAATTGCTTCGATGTTGCTCACCAGTCTAAATGCTTTCGTCCAGGCGAAAGGACTTGGAATCGCCGTGGGGTCTTCGTGCATAATCCGCGTTGCACCCGATCAGCTTCGAATGCCGGATGTCTCATTTTTTTCTAATGCTCGAATTCCAGATAGAAACGCCTTGACTGATAGCGTCTGGAGTCTAGTGCCTGACCTTGCGGTGGAAGTCATCAGCGTTGGTAATACCCGGGATGAAATGGCTCGAAAGCTTCGTGAATACTTTGCCGCGGGGGTGCGTGTAATCTGGTTCATTTATCCTAAGAGTCGCACTGCCGAAGTGTTCGAGGCGAATTCACTCGAGCCCGTTGCCATCCTGAATTCATCGGGAAGATTGGACGGCGGCCCGATTGTTCCTGGTTTCAGTATTGCAATCAGTTCTCTATTCGCTCCGATCGATCAAAAATGATCTAAAGAGATATTCATGGGCAAACCCACCGGATTTAAAGAGATTCCCCGCGAAATGCCGCAACGCCGGCCGGTTGAGCTGCGCGTGATGGACTGGAACGAGATCTATCTCGATTTTGGGGATGACAAGCTTCGCCAGCAGGGCGCCCGCTGCATGGATTGCGGCATCCCCTTCTGCAACAACGGCTGTCCGCTGGGCAACATCATCCCCGAATGGAACGATCTGGTTTACAAAGATCGCTGGGCCGAAGCGATCGAGATGCTCTTCAAGACCAACAACTTTCCCGAATTCACCGGCCGCGTCTGTCCCGCCCCATGCGAGGAAGCCTGTGTTCTGGGCATCAATGAAAAGCCAGTCACAATCAAGAACATCGAGCTCTCGATCATCGAGCACGCGTTCGACCAAGGGTGGATCAAGCCGCAGCCACCCTCGATGCGAACGGGAAAGAAAGTCGCCGTGGTCGGATCAGGACCCGCCGGACTCGGTTGTGCGGCTCAACTCAACAAGGCTGGGCACGAGGTGACGGTTTTCGAGCGAGCCGACCGAATTGGCGGATTGCTTATGTACGGCATTCCTAATTTCAAATTGGAAAAGCGATTCATCGACAGGCGCATCAAGGTCATGGAGGAAGAGGGCATTAAGTTTGTCACCAATGCGGACGTAGGTCATGGCGTGAAAGTGGAAGACCTCAAGCGGGATTTCGATGCGATCGCTCTCTGCGGCGGCGCGACAAAGGCCCGCGATCTTCCTGTTCCGGGGCGCGAGCTTGGCGGCATTCATCTGGCGATGACCTATCTGCCCCTGCAAAATAAGCTGAATATGGGCGATCAAATTTTCGCCGAGCAGCAGATCGATGCCAAAGGCAAGCATGTCGTGATACTCGGCGGCGGCGATACCGGCGCGGACTGTCTGGGAACCAGCCTTCGCCAGGGCGCAGCCTCCGTCCGTCAGTTTGAGCTGCTGCCCAAACCGCCCGAACATCGAACCGACGAGATGCCCTGGCCCTATTGGCCCATGATCCTCCGCACCAGCAGCGCGCACGAGGAGGGCGAGCAACGAACGCACTCGCATCGCGATTGGTCGATCAATACCAAGGCGTTCACCGGCGAAAACGGCACCGTCAAACGATTGCATGGCATCAAGCTCGAATGGGCGAAGGATGAGGCCTCCGGGCGCTGGAACATGAAGGAAGTTCCCGGCACCGAGTTCGAAATCCCCTGCGATCTCTGTCTCCTTGCGTTGGGATTCGTCAGCCCGGAGCACGATGGCCCGATCGGCCAACTTGGCTTGAAGCTCGATGGCCGCGGCAATGCCCATACCGATGAGAATTACATGACCAGCGTGCCCGGTGTCTTTGCCGCCGGCGATATGCGCCGCGGCCAATCCTTGGTCGTCTGGGCCATCAGCGAAGGACGGCAGGCCGCGCGCGGCGTCGATCAATTCCTGATGGGCCGCAGCGATCTGCCGGCGATGAAACTGTTCTGATCCGATCCGTTCTTTTTCCCCCTTGGCGGCCTTGGCGTCTTGGCGACCTCGGCGCAAAGTTGGAACCGAAGTGGCCCTGATCCGCCTCGATTCAGATGGCTATTCGCCAAGTTGGAATCTGTCGCCCAGCTCGGCCCAGACGATTCTCCGTTGCAATTCGCCGACGCGATCCACAACGCTGACCTCCGATGGTGTTGAGTCAAGGCGATGGGACGATCCGCTTGCCGCCCTGAATTGGCTCGCGGAAACAGCGTCCAACGAACCGCGAGATGTACGCTGGGTCGGCTATCTGAGCTACGACCTGGGAAGATTGTTTGAGAAGATTCCCTCTCGCGCCATCGATGATCTGAAATTGCCGATCTTCTGCTTCGCGCGGTCCTGTTCGACAACGGCGCATCGAAGCCCCGCATGTACATGCGGGGCTACTCCCGACATTTCACTGCGCTCAACAGTCACACTCAACCAATACCTCGCGGCGGTGGAGCAGGCGATCGCGTACATCCGCGCTGGTGACGTGTTTCAAGTGAATCTCTCGCAGCGCTTCACCCTGCCGTTGCCCGCTGATCCAATCGACGTTGCCGACCGTCTCCGTCGGGTCAGTCCCGCGCGCTACGGAGCGTTTCTGGATTTTGGCGATCATTCGATAATTTGTAATTCACCCGAATTGTTCTTGCGCCTGACACCCGATCGCCGAATCGTTACCCGCCCCATCAAGGGCACACGCCCGCGCGCGCCGGGAATGGAACGTGAGCTATTGGATAGCGTCAAGGACCAAGCCGAGCTGAACATGATCGTCGATCTGGAGCGGAATGATTTGGGACGTGTGTGCGAGGTTGGCACAGTTCGGGTGACCGAGCCGCGTGTGATCGAAGCACATCCAACGGTCTATCACGGCGCCGCGACAATCGAGGGAACACTGCGAGCCGATGTCAGTTTCGTCGATCTGCTCCGTGCAGTCTTCCCCGGCGGATCGATCACCGGCGCTCCCAAAATCCGCGCCATGGAAATCATCGAAGAGCTGGAGCCGGTTCGCCGAAGCCCCTATTGCGGCGCGATCGGCTACCTCGCGCCCGGCGGCGAAATGGAATTCAACATCGCGATCCGCACAATGATCGTGAAGGATGGATTAGTCCACATCCCCGTCGGCGGCGGCATCGTGGCGGATTCCGATCCGGTGGCGGAGTATGAAGAGACGCTGGTAAAATCGCGGGCGATGTTCGCGGCGCTGGGTATGCCGACGCCGGCATAAGGGATAGGCCCTTCGGGCTGCAAAAACTACGGCTTTATTTCGTCCAAGCGGATCATCCGCTACCCTTCCGGCATGGCATCAGTCTGGCTCAACGGTTCTCTGATCGATGAACCCGCCGCCGGCGTATCGCTGCGCGACACGGGTCTGCTTCATGGAGCCGGCGTGTTCACGACAATGCGGGCTGGATCGGGCCGCGTGTTTCGGCTTGGGCATCACCTGGCGCGGCTTCGGGCATCGTGCGAGGCGCTGTTGATTCCGTTGAAATACACCGATGCCGTTCTCACCGATGCGGTGATAACGCTGCTGACGGCCAATCATTTTTCCGAAGCACGACTCCGAATCACCGTCACGCGCGGCAGCGCGATGCAGGATCCGCTGCATGGGCTGCGGATCGAGCCGAATGTGTTTATCACAGCCGTCGATCTGGAAGAATATCCGGCGGAGTTTTACGAGCGCGGCCTCACGGTGATGTTGCTCGATGAGCAGAAGCTCAATCCGTATGACCTGCAGGCGGGGCATAAGACGCTGAATTATCTCTCGCGCCTGGCGGCGTTGCGCGAGGCGAATCGCCGGGGGGCGGGGGAGGCGCTTTGGTTTAACGCGCATAATTATCTGGAATCGGGCAGCATCAGTAATGTCTTTCTCGTGAAAGACGGCAAGCTGCTCACACCGCCCACGCCGGATGAACTGCGCGAACCGGCGTTGCGAGCTGCGCTTCCGTATTCTCGCAGCAGCGTTTTACCGGGAATCACGCGCGGCGCGGTTCTGGAACTGGCGCGATCGGCGGGGATGGACGTTCGCCTGATGGCGATCAATGTCACGACGCTGCTGGAAGCCGATGAAGTATTCCTGACCAATTCGATCATGCGGATCATGCCGGCCTGCCGGATCGAGCGGAGTGCGGTGGGAACGGAGAAGCCGGGGGCGGTGACGCTGGATTTAACCGAACGCCTGAAGCGGATGGTGGCGGAGGAAACTTGAAAATTTGCGTTGGGTGCGTCGAAAGAACGCGCTCCTATTTTAGCCAGTGCCGGAAGGCACAGGTTGAGCGAACTATCGAGCCAAAGTTCAAGATCGAACCGGGGCCTCCCGGCCCTGGCTAAAATCAGATTAGCGTCATTTGCAGTGATGCCTGCGTGCGTGCGTGCGACGCCACGATGAATACGATAACGAAGACAAGCGGTTTCCATGAAATTGTCCGAAATTATTGTCGCTCTGGAAACGATCGCCCCGACGCAACACGCCGAGTCATGGGACAACGTCGGCCTGCTCGCGGGTGATTCGCTTCAGGACGTGAGCCGAACGATGCTCACCATCGACTACACCGCCGAGGTTGCCGCCGAAGCTCGAGAAGCGAATTGCGATCTGATCGTCGCGTATCACCCGCCGATCTTTTCGCCGATCAAACGGCTGACGGCCGGCCATCTGGTTTTTGATGCAATTCGGCGCGGCGTGGCGATTTATTCACCGCACACGGCTTGGGATGTCGCGGAGGGCGGAACAAATGATTTTCTCGCCGATGCAATGGGTCTGGGCGAGCGATCGCCCCTGCGGAGAAGCCAGGTTAAATCGACGCAACATAAGCTCGTGACTTTCGTGCCCGAGACCCAAGTGGAGAAAGTTGCGCAATCGCTCTTTGACGCAGGGGCCGGCCGAATTGGGCGCTATACGTGCTGCAGTTTCCGTTCGCCGGGCACGGGAACTTTTTTTGGCGAGGAAGGAACCAGCCCGGCGGTCGGTTCAAGCGAGAAACTGGAAGCGGTTCAAGAAATCAGGCTCGAGACGATCGTTCCGGATTCGGCCGTTGATGCGGTAGTTGGAGCGCTGCGGATGGCGCACCCTTATGAAGAGCCGGCATTCGATCTGAATGTTCTATCTGTTCGGCCCCAAGGCATTGGACAGGGACGCATCGGCACAATTCCGCCCACGCCGCGGCTGGTACTATTGGATCGAATTAAACGGGAGCTTGGGATCAGTCACCTTTTGGTTGCCGGCGCGATTGAAGGCGATGCGCGAACTGTTGCGTGTTGCGCGGGCGCTTGCGGCGATCTGCTCGATGATGCGATCGCGCAGAAAGTTGATCTTTATCTCACCGGGGAAATGCGCCATCACGATGCACTGCGCGCCGCGGCCACCGGGATGACGGTCGTCTGCACTTTGCACAGCAACAGCGAACGGGCGTCGCTCAAGCGGCTTCGGGATCGGTTGCTGGAGAAGGTTCCGCGGCTGGCACTGCATCTGAGCCAGATGGATCGGGATCCGTTTTCGGTTCAGTAACCGGTTCGGCATTGGTGACGATGTCCACGTCGCCGACTTTTTCAGCTTCGGCGATTTTTTCCACAGCGGAGCCCGGTTTGGCCAGAGGAACCGCTTCGCGGATTGTCTTTAGGAGATCGGGGCCTTCCTGAGCCCAGAGCGCGGAAAAGCGATCCAGTTCCTTGCGAGCGCTACCCAGCGTCCAGCGCGACAGATCGAGGACCTGTCGTTGCAGTTGCATGTCGTGATGGGCCAGCAGCGCATCCAGCGACTCGCAGATCGCCCGTTCGGTCAACACCACAAAATCGTGCCATGACCCCAAGGCATCCTGCATTCGCTTAAATGCCTTGGCGACGCCGCCGGGAATTGCATGGCCCTCGCACTTGGCCATCTCCAACGTATATCGCAGCGCCTTGCCGGCGATGCGCACTTGATGCGGGTCCTGCTTAATGGCAGGATCCTTCTTCGCCAGGAGGTCGGCCTGCTCGGCGAAGGCATCGAGCTGAAGGTGCAGCGCATCGGCGAGCAGCGCCCGAGCCTGATCACCCGCATCGAGCACTTCTTCGCGCAAACCCCACCAACTGCCCACCCGGGCAAGCACGTCGCTTGGAGACTGTGCGCTTTTTGAATCTTCTCTGGCGGCCGCCCTCGCCTCGGTGAGGCGGCGCTCGAGCCACTGGGCCGCGGTGCGATGGGTAGCGCGTCGCTGGATTTTCTTGAGATGATCGATCATGACATCCAGATCGCGCAGCGGCCCAAGCCGACGCCGCAATTGACGGCCGGCCTTGGCAAAGGGCCTGCGATGATCATCTGACAACACCGGTTTGAGCAGGTCGATCGCCGCCTTCAATCGGCGCGTGGCCACGCGCGCGTGATGGATCGATACCTGGTCAAACTCTTTGAGCGCGGCAGGCACGAGCTTTCGCAGGCTTTCGACCAATTCATCCATGTAATCGCAGAGCGCGGAGGCGGGCTCAGGGAGGGATGGAGCGCGTTTGAGAGCCATGGGGGTAATCGTACACGCGCTACAAGCGTATTTGCAGGCCGTTCCATCGAAATTACGTGGCAAGACGACGAGGCTGCCAATGCGCCAAGAAAGAAGGCTTCCCTTTCCTCGGCGTTCTTGGCCCTTGGGCGACCTTGGCGCGAATAGCGGTATGGGATTCTGATGTGCCGGCCCACCACGGACATCTAAACAGCGCTCACGGTGCGATTGCGGATACAATGGCTGCAGGAAACTTTTGTGGCAGAACCGAAACGAACCCAGTTATCAGTCAAACAAGAACGCGCGATCCTGGTGGGCGTGATCCTGCCCAAATCGACGGCCGATCCGCGCGACCCGCTGGGCGAACTCGCGTCATTGGCGAGAACGGCCGGCGCGAAAGTGGTCGGACAGATTCTGCAGAAGCGGCATCGACCCGAAGCCGGTACCTACATCGGCAGCGGCAAGGCGATTGAAATCGCACAACTGGCGATGAAGGAAAGAGCTGATGTCGTCGTCTTCGACAACGATCTCACGCCGGGCCAGATTGGTGCGCTGGAAAAGGCCATCAACGAAGAGGCGGATAAGCCGCGCGGTCAGGGCATCAAGGTGTTGGATCGAAGCGAATTAATCCTCGATATTTTTGCCACGCGAGCCCAGACCAGCGAAGCGAAGTTGCAGGTGGAGCTTGCGCAAATGCAGTACACCTATCCTCGACTGACGCGCATGTGGGGACATCTGGAGCGAATTGCCGGCGGCGCGCCGGCGGGAATTGGCACGCGTGGACCGGGCGAGCAGCAGTTGGAAATCGACCGCCGAATCGTGCGGAAACGTATCAGCGATTTGAAGGCGGACATCGCCAAGGTGCAGGAGCGCAAGAGCCGGCTGGTCGCCGAGAGAACGCGGCAGAATTTTACGGTCTGCATTGTCGGCTATACGAATGCGGGCAAGAGCACGCTCTTCAACACACTCACGGCGGCCGGCACATATGCGGATGACAAGCTGTTTGCGACGCTTGATACCAAGACGCGAAGCTGGAAACTGGAGCGCGGGGTTGAGGTGCTTCTGAGCGATACGGTCGGTTTTGTTCGCGATCTGCCGCACAATCTGGTCGCCAGTTTCAGGGCGACGCTGGAAGAGGCGACGCACGCCGATTTGCTCATTCACGTGCTCGATGTGGGGCATCAGCACGCACAGCAGCAGTTTGCTTCCGTACATGAGGTGCTCAAGGAGATTGGCGCGAGCGATCGGCCGGAACTGCTCGTTTTAAATAAGATTGATACCGATGAAGGCGAACAGAATTTTCCGGAATGGCGAGCGCTGCATCCGGTTTCGATCCCCTTGAGCGCCAAGACGGGCAAGGGTGTCGCACAATTGATCGAAGCGGTTTTCAAACAAGTTCGCGGCCAGCAGGTGGACGCGACCATCGCGTGCGATCTGACCAACGGACGGCTGATCTCGTTTATCGAGAGCCACACGCGTGTTTATGATCGGCAGTTCAACGATGGGCGCGTGCGGTTTTCCGCAGTGATGGGGAAGCAGACACTGACGGACTTATCGCGGAATGATCAGGTGGAAGTGCTGAGCGTGGATGAGGCGGAATTGCATTGAGACAGAGCCTAGTTTAGCCGGCCCGCTTGCGGGCCGGCTAAACTCGAAAATTCTACTTGCCGCAGTAATCGACCAGCCGCGCGATCTCGCTGCGCAGATCCTTTCTGTGCACCACAAAATCAACGAATCCGTGCTCTTCGAGGAACTCGCTGCGTTGAAAACCTTCGGGCAGTTCGACTTTGATCGTGTTCCAGATCGTGCGCGGGCCGGCGAAGCCGATCAATGCTTTGGGCTCGGCGATGATGAAATCGCCGAGCATGGCGAAGCTGGCGGTGACGCCGCCGGTGGTGGGGTCGGCGAGCAGGCTGATGAATAGTCCCTTTGCATCATCGAGGCGCGCGAGGGCGGCACTGGTTTTAGCCATTTGCATGAGCGAGAGAGTGCTCTCCTGCATGCGGGCGCCGCCGGAGCAACTGACGATCAGGAGCGGTAGCTTTTCCTCGGCGGCGGCTTCGATGGTCAATGTGATCTTTTCGCCGACGACGCTGCCCATCGAACCCATCATGAACGAAGGGTCCATCACGGACAGAATCATCGGGCGGCCCTTGATGAACGCCTTTCCACAGAGGACGGCATCCTTGTTGCCGCTTTTCAATTGCTCTGATTTGAGCCGGTCTTTGTAAGCCTTTTTGTCGACGAACTTCAATGGATCGGCCGGCTGGAGATCGTCGAAAAGTTCTTCAAAACTACCGGGATCGACCAACTGATCGATGCGCTGTCGGGCGGAGAGGCGGAAATGGTGCTGACAGGCCGGACAGACGTTGAGCGCCTCCTCGACGACCTTCCGGAAGAGCATGTCCCCACAATCGGGACAGCGCATCCAAAGGCCTTCGGGGACGCCCTCTTTCTGTGCTTCTGGGTCGATGGGAAGTTGGGACACGGATTGTTTACCTCGGCCGGGATTGTACGGCAGAAAGGGGGTTGGGCCAACGGGGCGAGCCGCGGAGTCTTCCCGACGGCATGAGTACGGCTCGACTGAGCTCGCCGAAGCCATGCCCTTGGGATGCGGCTAAACGTTGGGAAATAATCGCTTGATTCAACCGGTGGGGTCGTCCAAGTGGCGGCGCAGCTCGGCGATGGCGCCGCCGCGATCGGGACGGTCGAAGATGGCACTGCCGATGACGAACCAATCCACCCCGGCGGCGTGCGCCTCGGCGATGGTTTGGTTGTGAATGCCGCCGTCGATTTCCAGGCGCTGATCGGGCCGGAGGCGAGCCTTTACCTGTCGAACCTTATCGAGCACTTCGGGCATAAATTGCTGTCCGCCGAAGCCTGGCACGACGCTCATGATCAGGACAACATCAACGATATCCAGCGCCGGCAAGATCTGGGTGACAGGCGTAGCCGGATTCAGGGTGATGCCGACATGACAGCCGAGCTTTTTCAATTCGTTGGCCGTTGCGACAGGATCGGCAACGGTTTCCACCTGGAACGTCACGCTGTTGGCACCGGCCTTCACCATGGCAGGAGCGTAGCGCAAGGGCTCGTCGATCATCATATGCACGTCGAAGTAGGCGGACGTGGTCGGTCGGGCCTTGGCGATGATGGGCGGGCCGAAGCTGATGTTGGGGACGAAATGGCCGTCCATCACATCCAGATGTAGAAAATCCGCCCCGCCGGCGAGCACATCTTCGATTTCGGCGCCGAGTTTGGCGAAATCCGCGGAGAGGATCGACGCGGCGATCATGGAACCGGTCGAGGTGTAGGGGTTGGAAGTCATGATCACTGCGGGACTAAGCTGTTGATTGTCTTTGACGCACCGCCGAACTTATTCCGTCCGAGTTTAGCCGGCCCGCTCGCGGGCCGTTTCTGGCGGACGACACGGCTCGCAAGCGAGCCGGCTAAACTAAAAACCCCCAACAAAATCCTCAGTCCAAGATATCCAACGTCGAAAAATGTCCCTTCTCCAGAAATTCCAGACTCGCCCCGCCGCCAGTGCTGACGTGGCTGACTTTTTCGCTAAGGCCCATCTGCTCGATGGCCGCAGCACTGTCGCCGCCGCCGATGATGGTGATGGCGCCATTCTTGGCCGTAGCCTCGGCCACCGCTTCGGCGACGGCCTTGGTGCCGGCGGCGAAGGGCTTTTTCTCGAAGACTCCCATGGGGCCGTTCCAGATGACGGTCTTGGCCTTGGCGATTTCCGCTTTGTACAGGGCACAGGTCTTGGGCCCAATGTCAAAACCTTCCAGGTCGGCCGGAATATTGCCTTCGACAACACTCGTCACCGCATCGTCGGTCATCTGATCTGATACAACGTTGTCCACTGGCAGCTTGATCTTCCCGCCCGCTTTGGCGAGCAAACTCTTGGCGAGCTCGACCTTGTCGCGCTCGACAAGGCTCTTGCCGACTTCCTTTCCCTGCGCGAGGAAAAAGGTGTAGGCCATCGCTCCGCCGATCAGAAGCATGTCGGCCTTGTCGAGCAACTGTTCGATTACCTTGATCTTGTCAGAGACTTTGGCTCCGCCCAGGATGGCAACGAACGGACGCTTGGGATTGCTGATGGCTTCGCCAAGGAACTTCAGTTCCTTTTGGATGAGGAAACCGACGCCGCGCGGTTTGCCTTGGAGCGCCTGCGCCACGCCGAAGGTGCTGGCGTGTTCTCGATGGGCGGTGCCAAAAGCATCGTTGATGTAAACATGCCCGAGCTTGGCGATCTGCTTGGCAAAATTGGGATCGTTCTTCTCTTCGTGCTTATGGAAGCGAAGATTTTCCAGCACCAGGATTTCGCCATCCTTTAAGCTTGCAGCGCTCTGCTCGACTTCGAGGCCGATGCAGTCGCTGGCAAACTTGACAGGCTTGCCGAGCAATTTGGAAAGATGGTCGGCGGTTGGCTTGAGGGAGTACTTGGCTTCGGGGCCTCCCTTGGGCCGGCCAAGATGCGACATGAGAATCAGCCGGCCGCCGCGATCGATCACGCTTTTGATTGTCGGCAGGGCCTGCACGATCCGGCGGTCATCGCCGATCTTGCCGTTTTCGATTGGAACATTGAAATCGACACGCATCAGGACGGCCTTGCCCTTCACGTCGATGTCGGTCACGGTTTTCTTACCCATTTTTGATCTCCAGTTAGGACCGGCGATGCTAAGGGAGTTGGGCATCGTGTCAACCGCTCGCCAAATCAAGGCCCCGAAGATGAGTCGCCAGAAGACTAGCCGATTCCAGGCATCGGGTCTGGGATAACCGACGGAGCATCCGCCGGCCACTTCCAATACGGGGGATTTAAGATCGCCAGGGCGTCGGCCTTTGAAGCTGCATCAACGGCGGTCCATGAGAATTTTCTTGTCGGCGGCCGCGGAATATTTGGAAACCATTTGCGGCGGAAACGGGCGGCGTATTCCTGCCACACAGGTCCGAAATCACCGGCGGATTGATGCACAAGATTGATGTCGCAAGCGACGGCGAGTTTGAATCCGGCGAGGTAGCTTCCGTAGGTGAAATCGATGTCGTATTCATGAAAGCCGTCGAACGTTTTTGCATCGAACGACACCTTTGCCAGGACCGACCGCCGAACAGCTATGAACATCCCGTCCAGGGCCTGAATGTTGGAGACCACCGGGCTGGGAGCGCCGAAAATATCGACAAGAATCCTCCGTCCCGTGTAGATGTGCACGACCTGGCCGAAGATATGCGGCGGCCCCGCCGCGGGCCAATAGCCGTCAATCAAGCGGCTGGTTCCCAGGACGCCGATCAAGTCATAAGTAGCCAAATGCCCTTTGAGTCGGCCGACGAAATCGGGGCTGACCACTTCAATGTCATCATGCGAGAAAATGACGATTTCGCCTTTGCTGGCGGCGATCCCTTGCGTGTAGCCCGAAGCCAGCGATGGGGCGTTGTGAACGCCGACAAGCTCGTACGGTTCATCGCCTAGCACGGATTTGTACATCGCGCTAACCGCGGCGAAGCGTTTGGCATCACGGCTGCAGATGATGATCGAAAGCATTTCAACCTCGAACGCGGCAAGACCGTGTCGAGAGGAGGAGGTTAAGCCGGCGGGCGGAGTTTTTTGATGCGTGCCTGCACGTCGCGATAGTTGAAGTTCCACTGCGCGGCCTGGCTGTACTGTTTGAGTGCAGCCAGGACATCGGGCTTGGCTTCGAGCGCGCGAGCGTACCAGTAGGTCATTTCAAGTGATTTTGGATCGCCACGGAGTTGATACTCGTCGATCACCACCTTGAGCGTGTCGACCGCTTCCTCAGTGAATCCGGCTTCGAGGAACGCGCGTCCTAGCGCTACTGAAGCATCGACCTTGAATTTCGGATCGCGGCGGGCATCCTGAAAGATCGGGATGGCCTCGCCATAGCGTTCCAATTGGAAGAGCCGGGCGGCCGCTTCATATTTATAGCGCAGCTCCGTCGGATAATTTTCGCTAGCCAACAGATACTCTTCCAGCTCTTTTTCGGCCTTCTCCTTGACGAATTGACGGTATTCCGCCAGCAATCCTTTATCGTTGGGATTGGCCGATACCTGGGCGCGGAGCGTGCGCTCCGTGCGATTGAGCTGGCGAATGACGATGGAGCCGATATTCAGGCGGAAACGAAATTGCCTGGTTTGGTCATACGCCTTTTGCAGCACATCAATCGCCATATTCTCAAAATCGGGCTTGTCGGTCTTCACCAATGCCTCGACATATTTCATGATCTTGCCGGCCTCATTGGGCGAGGCTTCATATTCAGCCTTGGCATCGGCAATCAATCCCGACATCTGATCGGTGGTCCGCACATCGCTATCGCCGATCATGAGCTTCTTTTGGCCGGCCATGTCGCGGATGCTGTCGCGGAAGCTCTTGCCACTGGTGTAGTTGCCCCGCGTCATCGTGTCCTGGGCGGCGAGATGCTTCAGCTCGGTCTGAAGATCCATGTCATCGGGACGCATCGCCACGGCGTGGTGGCAGGCATCGGTGGCGAGTTTCCACTGGCTCAGTCCCTTGTACACGTCCTTGAGGATCAGGAACTTGTTGACATCCGGCTTGGGGGAATCGGCATTGCCCTTCTGCAGGATGGGTCCAATCCACATCGCCGAGTCCCAGAAACCGGCGCGGAAGGCGTTCTGAAGAACGCCGATCATGTAGTCGGTATTGCCCGGCTCGTAAGCAAGCAGCTTCTCGTTGTTGAGCATATTCTGCTTGTCATCCTTGGTAGGACGCTTGAGCTTCATTGCTTCAAAATAGCCCAGCGATTTGCCGCCGCTGGCCTTTCGTTTCATCGAGATATCGCGCAGCTGCTTATGCGCCTCGACCGAGTCGGCGTCGATGGAAAGGCCCTGGATCAACATCTCAATGGCATATTCCCAATTGCCGGTGCCGGCGACGGCGGTTCCGCGATCAAAAAAGACCTTTGCCTTTTTCTGATCTTCTTCGGGGATATTCTGGTATCCCTCTGGAACTGGTGGAACTGGTGGTTCGTCCGACTTGTCTGCCACGATGAAATTCCTGACTCGTTGGTGAAGCTGTTAAGCACCGCAATCTAAACGCGAAGCGTTGAACGTGTCAATAAAACGCCCTATTCTCAAGGAAACGATGTTCGATGATTTAGCCATCATTAACTACCCCGACCCTCGCCTTCAGAAGGTCAGCGCGCCAGTCGAGCAATTCGATGAGTCCCTCGCGGAACTAGGAGCGAAAATGCTGGTTCTCATGCGTGCTGCAAAGGGCGTTGGCCTAGCGGCGCCTCAGTTGGGAATCAACCGCCGATTGTTCGTGATGAACGCAACCGGAGATCCAGGCGACGATCTGATTATAGTCAACCCGGAACTGTCTGACATGGAGGGAAGCGAAGAAGGCGAGGAAGGTTGCCTGAGCCTGCCTGAGCTTCGCGTTCAAATCGAGCGCAGTAAACACGCGAGACTCCATGCTTTTGACGCGCGGGGAAATCCGATCGATCGCGTTGCCGAAGGATATGAAGCGCGTATCTGGCAACACGAGTTCGACCATTTAAATGGGATTCTTCTGATCGATCGCATGGGGGCGGTGGCGCGGGCGCTGCATCGCGGATTGCTTCGTGATCTAGAAGCGAAATATGCGGAACTGCATCCCCCCCCGCCGCCCAAACCCGCTGCGCGGCCGCGCAAGCGCCGCGTTCGGTAATGGGCCTTTCCCAAACCGCATTTCGAGAATGCATGATTCCACTTCGAATAGTTTTTGCCGGAAGTGGCGAGTTTGCCGTGCCGACGCTGCAAGCGCTCGTAAATGCCGGGCATGAAATTGTGAAAGTGGTGACGCAGCTCGATCGCCCCGCCGGTCGCGGTCGCGCGATGACTCCGACTCCCACCGCACAAAGCGCCGAGTCGTTGCTTTTGCCGGTCATTCGAACAGATGACATCAACGCATTGATCGAGGCAACGCCGCGGACTGATACGCCGTTTCCCTCCGCGGATGTGATGATCGTCATTGCTTTCGGCCAGAAGATTGCCGATTCGGTTATCAACCGTCCGCGGCTGGGAAGCATCAATCTGCATGCTTCTCGTCTTCCCCGATATCGCGGCGCAGCACCCATCAACTGGGCAATTCTTGGTGGCGAGAAGATCACCGGCAACTCCGTCATACGCCTGGCGCAAAAAATGGATGCCGGCGCGATTCTCGCCCAATCTGAGGTCGCGATTGGCGATCTGGAAACCGCGGGTGAACTGCATGACCGCCTGGCGCTGGATGGTGCCCCGCTAGTTTTAGGCGTATTGGAGTCGTTGGCGGCTGGAACGGCAGTCGAGATGGAACAGGATGATGCACAGGCTACGGTTGCGCGAAAGCTCTCACGGGAGTCAGCGCGAATCGACTGGTCACTGGATGCCCAGGCCATCGCCCGGCAAGTTCGCGGGATGTATCCCTGGCCGGGATGCAGAGTCGAGTTGCTCGAAGGCGACAAAGTTCTCGACGTGCTGACCTTGGTGCGCGCCCGATCCGCGGCGCCTCATGAGTCCCGTGTGGCGCCGGGCACTGTTGTCGAGGGCGCTAGCTTGTTCGGCGTGGAGGCAGGTGATGGAGCGATCGTGGAGGTGGTCGAGGTTCAGCCCGCCGGCAAACGAGCCATGCCAATCGAGGCGTATCGCCGAGGCCACCGTGTGGATCCGGGGATGAAACTGCGATCAATCTAGATCATCGCTCCATTTGCGCGGCGTAATATGCAATGAATCCCGGCACCGGATAGTGCACCATAAGGAACTCGCGCAATTGCGTGCGCTCGGCGATCAGGAAATTCGCCGGCTCGCCCAATGTGCTGGTCGAAAAATTGACCGCCCGCACGAGATCCTCCGCGCTGGTCGCGATGTTGAGCGTGCTCTCTTGGCGATTGAGCGGCAGCGCGTGGAATTGCCACGCCTGACGACGATTCAGCAGCCGCAAACATTGGGCATCGGCTTCGATCTCATCTAAATCGACCACGCCGGCGATGCGAAGGTATTGTTCCACCCACGCGTCTTCGACGGCGCGGGGATTGATGCCATAGAGGCGTTCGGCCAGGTCGCCGAAGGGTCGGTTGCAGTGCTTCTGCACCTTCAAAATATGGCTAACTTCGCTCTCAGTGAGCACGCCCTGCTCGATGAGAAGCTGACCGATTTGGATACCGCGCACCAAAGCCTCCTTTGACCTGTTTCCCGGATAAAGGTCCGAGAAACGCCGGTGAATCCCGGCTAAGAGAACTATCGGCTGGCTAGAGCTTGAGGTTAGGTGAGGTTGGCAGGAGTTGCAGAAAACGAGCGCCGGCCCCGGTGAATGTAGCCTGATCCGCGTCAATCTGCTTGGGCGAAAGCAACCGGCCCGCAAAGACGAAACAGAGTACGCCAATCAGGAGCAGACCAATTCCAGTCCCGATCACCACTGGAGCGTTATCCGCGTCGGCGCCATTGGTCGAAATCGCCCAGGTTAGTCCCAGTCCGATCGCGCTCAGGCCGCCACCGCCGAAAAGCCCGGTGAGAATAATGCCCACCGCTCGCCGCCGCCGATGAGCCGGGCAAAGCGGAATCTCCACCGTCATTTTCTTTCGGATGACCAGCGCGATGATGACCGCGATCAATGAGCCGGGAAAAGGGATGAACCGGAAAAAGCTTGTGGGAGCCCAATAGTAGGTTTTGCGAATGCCGGGACCGGCAACTGCCACGCCGCACTTCACGCAGGCGCACGGCAACAAAGCACCTTTGAGCACGACAAGTCGATATCCTTCGCGCCAAGTACCGATGCTGGCAGACTCGCGCTGAAGTTCCGACATGATATATCAATTTTAGCCCGGCCCGGAAGGGCAGGGAACAAGACGGGGGTTACGTGATCGAGACGAAGGCGATCACCCGTCAAGCGACCATCGGCCTCCCGGCCGAGGCTAAAACGGATTCGAGTCGGCTCATCAATCCCCCGGCTCCAAAATCGCCATAAACGCTTCCTGCGGGATATCGACACTGCCGACGCGCTTCATGCGCTTCTTGCCTTCCTTTTGCTTCTCCAGCAGCTTGCGCTTTCGGCTCACGTCGCCGCCGTAGCATTTGGCGGTGACGTTTTTACCGACTGATTTGATCGTCTCGCGCGCAATCACCTTTCCGCCGATCGCGGCCTGCAACGGAATCTCGAACAAATGGCGGGAGATTTCCTCCTTCAGCCGCACAAGCAGTCGTCGGCCGCGTTGCTCGGCGTGGTCGCGGTGGACGATCACGGACAGCGCATCGACGCGATCGCCGTTGACGAGGATGTCCATCTTCACCAGATCGCCTTTGCGGAAGCCGATCAAATCGTAATCCATCGTGCCGTAACCTTTGGTGGACGATTTGAGGCGATCGTAAAAATCGAAGATCACCTCGGCGAGCGGCATCTCGTAGACAAGAATCACGCGAGTTGCACCGATATATTCCGTCTTCTGATAAATGCCCCGCCGGTCTTCGCACAGCTTCATCATCGCGCCGACACTGTCGGCCGGCAGGATCAGATTTACCAGAATGTACGGCTCGCGAACCTCCAGCACGTGCGTGAGATTGGGCAGCTCGCTGGGCGCATCGATGCGCATGACCGTTCCATCGGTCATCGCGACTTCATACGTGACCGTTGGCGCCGTCTGCACCACGTCAATGTGAAACTCGCGTTCGAGCCGCTCCTGGATAATCTCCATGTGCAGCAATCCCAGGAAACCGCAGCGGAAGCCAAAGCCTAGGGCATCGGAGCTTTCGGGAGTGAAAGTAAAGGAGCTGTCGTTTAACTGGAGGCGATCCATCGCGTCGCGGAGCTCATCGTATTGCGTCTTTCCGCCAGGATAGAAATCGCAATAGACCATCTGCTGGATCGGCTTGTAACCGGGCAGCGCTTCGGCGGCGGGAGTGACGGCGTCGGTCACGGTGTCGCCGATGCGGATATCGTGAATATCCTTGATGGCGGCGACGATGAAACCGACCTCGCTGGTGCCGATGCGCTCCACCCGCACTGGCCTGGGCGTCAATTTGCCGACATCGTTGATCTGATATTCCCTGTTGGTCCCCATCAGCCGAATCTTCTGGCCCTTCCGTAACTCGCCATCGACGACTCGGACGTAAACGATCACGCCGCGGTAATCGTCATAGATTGAATCGAAGATGAGGGCGCGCGTTGGCGCATCGGCTATTCCGCGCGGGGGTGGAAGCTGATCGCACAGCTTGGTGATCAGCTCGTCGATTCCCTGCCCCGTCTTGGCACTAACGAGAATCGCATCTTCCGCGCGAAAGCCCAGAACCTGCTCGATTTCCTCAGCCACTTCCACCGGCAGGGCGCTGGGAAGATCGATCTTGTTGATGACGGGAATGATTTCCAGGCCCGCCTCGATGGCGGCATAGGCATTGGCAACCGTCTGAGCCTGCACGCCCTGCGTCGCGTCAACAACCAGAATCGCTCCTTCGCATGCCTGAAGGGCCTTCTGCACTTCATAATGGAAATCGACATGCCCCGGCGTATCGATGAAGTTCAGCATGAACTTCTCGCCATTGTGCTCGTGAAACACGGTGACGGCCGACGCCTTGATCGTGATGCCGCGCTCGCGCTCCAGATCCATATCATCAAGGATCTGCTCTTTGAACTCGCGTTCGGTGATGGCGCCGGCGCGCATGAGGAGCCGGTCAGACAGAGTGCTTTTGCCGTGGTCAATATGGGCGATGATCGAAAAGTTCCGAATTTGCATGGAATCAACTGATCTTACGGACCGCCGGGTTCAATTTGGATTCATCCCGGCTTAATTGCAGGGTAAAGCAAACCGCCGCGCCGCGAAATGGGGCGCCGGCTCCGACTATTGCAACGAGACGCGTTCCCCCAACTAAAACCGTTCGCTGTAGAAACGCCGCTGATCTTTGTAACACCCGCATCTTTCCCTCGCCGGGGGCGTGCATATTATTGATTATTGATATGGAAAGGAGTCGTGGTCTATGAACCAGTTTTACAACAACGTGAAGACCGCGGTGTTGCTTGGATTGATGACGGCGCTGATCCTGGCGATCGGATCATTTTTCGGCTCAAACGGGCTGATGATCGCCCTGATCATGGCGGCCGGGATGAACATCTTTGGTTATTTCTTCAGCGACAAGATCGCGATAGCGTCGGTGCGGGGACTGGAGGTGGGGCCGGAGCACCCAGTCTACCAGATCGTTGAGGAATTGGTGCAGCGAGCGGGCCTGCCAATGCCGCGGGTTTGTGTCTCTCCCCTGGGCGCGCCCAACGCATTTGCGACGGGGCGGAATCCACAACATGCGGCTGTGTGTGTCACGCAAGGATTGCTGGATATTCTGGATCGAAACGAGATCGCCGGTGTCGTGGGGCACGAACTGGCGCATGTGAAACATCGGGACATCCTGATCGTTTCGGTTGCCTCCACGATCGCGGCGGCGATCAGTTATCTGGGATATATCCTGATGTGGGGAGGCGGATCGCGCGATCGACGAGGCGATAATCCGCTGGCGATGCTCGCAATGATATTTCTGGCTCCAATAGCCGCAGGCCTGATTCAGTGTGCGATCAGCCGGTCGCGCGAGTTGAATGCCGATACCGAAGGCGCCGGCATTGCAGGCGATCCAATGGCGCTGGCAACAGCGCTGGAGAAACTGCACATCGCCGCCCAGCGAGTGCCGATGGACGTGAATCCCGCCATGAACAGCATGTTCATCACCGAGCCGCTCAATATTGCGCGTTCGATCGGCAATCTGTTCCAGACCCACCCGCCGCTGGAAGCGCGGCTGATGAACCTGATCGGCCGGGAGACGACCGGGCGCTTCCGCTATGCGGCGTAGCGCGTTCCGCGTCGTCGGATTGATTGGATCGACGGCCAACGACCGATAACATCCATCTGGAGTCGCCTTTTCTTGCGCCGCCACCTTGCGGGTCGGTTGGCGTTCGTTAGGCTAGGTCCATCGGAGCGACGAATTCCGTCACGAGGTTTCACGGATGAAACAGCCGCCGCGCGCTTGGTTTCCCGCCATTTTTCTTGCAGTTTATCTTGCCGCGCCGCTGGCGCTGCGCGCGGGTCTAAGCGATGACATCCGATCTGTGCTGCGGGATAAAATTCTCGCCAAGGCGGATGTGGGCATCTCTATTGTGCGATTGGGAGCTGATGCCGGTTCCAGCCCATCACTCTTCAAGTATGAGAGCGATATCCCGCTGGTTCCGGCGAGTAATCTAAAATTGGTGACCACCTCCGCCGCGCTCGACCGGCTGGGGCCGCAGTTCAGATTTCGCACCGCGCTGGTTCGCCGTGGAGATGACATCATCCTCATCGGCGATGGCGATCCCACCTTCGGCGATGCCGCCTTGCTCAAGCGCGTCGGATGGGAGACCACCACCGTCTTTGAAAAATGGGCCAGGCAACTGAAAGACAGCGGGATTCGCCGCGTTCACGATGTGCTGGTGGATGACAGCATTTTCGATCAGAATTTCGTCCATCCCAACTGGCCCCAGAAACAGCAGCAATTGGCATACGTCGCAGGCGTGGCGGGGATGAATCTGAATGCAAATTGCCTGGATTTCTACCTCAAGACAGGCGCGTTCGGTCAACCCGTCAGCTACGTCACCGACCCGCCCGCGCCGTTTCTCGACATTCGCAACGATTGCGTGAGCGGCAATGAAAATGCCGTCTGGCTGTCGCGCGATCCCAACTCCGGCGAACTGCTTCTCAAGGGGCAAATCGATGTGCCCAATGCCGAGCCGATCTCAGTAACGGTCCAGGATCCGCCGCTGTTTGCGGCAGGCGTATTGGCTGACGAGATCAAGGCCCAGGGGATTGCGATATCGGGCAAGGTAGCGCGCGACAGGACCCTACGCGCTTCCATGGCAAAACTGCCGGCGGGATCGGTGCTGGCGATCCATGAAACCCCCCTCTCCGCTGTCCTTGCTCGTGCAAACAAGGACAGCATGAACCTCTACGCCGAGGCATTGTGTAAGCGGCTCGGCGCGGAAGTCAGCGGGCAGAGCGGCTCATGGGAGAATGGCCTGCCTGCTCTGAAATCATTTCTCACCAAGGTCGGCGTCGATCCATCGCAATATTCGCTGGACGATGGATGTGGCTTGTCTCACAAGAACACGATCAGTCCACTGGCGCTGACACAGGTGCTGAGTTACGACTACTTCTGCCGGAACAAGCAGGCGTTCATGGACAGCATGGGCGTGGCGGGCGTGGATGGCCGGTATCTCCAGACCCGTTTTGCCGGCAGCGATCTTCGCGGCCGTGTCTTGCTCAAGAGCGGATTCGTCAACAATGTGAGCGGGATCAGCGGGTTCCTTCACGCCAGGGACGGCGGATGGTATATTTTCTCAATCCTGATGAATGGTATTCCCGACGGCGCCAATTCCGGTGCGAAACTGCTGCAGGAACGAATCGTCAAAGCAACCGACTCCAGCGTCGCGCCGCTCGCCGCTGCGTCGGCATCCGGGCAATAACCATCGGTCACTGGTGAACTTCCTTCCCCGTCCGGCACGCCGGGAAAGTGCGTGTGCCCTGAGTTTAGACGCTCGCGGCAGAAGTTGGCGAATCTGGCGTCGCTCGATTATCTTTCCGTCGCTCGATCGCAAGCGCGATCGATTGGGTCAGTCTGTTACGGGCATAAATCGACATGTTTTCCAATTCTTCGTGGTGCATCGCCGGGCTTTGTTTGTTCACTGTTTTCGTGACCGGATGCGGCACTGATCCGAGCGGGCAGGTGAATCAGGTTGCGCCCCCCAACACCGGCTTCATCGTTCGCAAAATTGAGATTGGGGGAGTCGAGCGGAAATACACCGTCTTTATCCCGTTCACCTATGAACCGAGCAAGCTCTATCCCACCCTCGTGTTTCTCCACGGAATTGGCGAAGGGGGCACCGACGGCCATCGCTGCCTGACCCAGGGCTTGGCACCCTACATTTCAAAGCATCCCGAAGCGTTCCAGTTCATCGCGATCTTCCCGCAAACGACCGGAGACTGGACCGGCGCCGATCGGGCGCAAATGGTCGCCGCCGAGATGGACGATGCCCAGGGGAGCTACTCGATCGACAAAGACCGCATCATTCTGTCTGGCTATTCCACCGGTGGATATGGCGTGTGGCGGATCGGCGCACAATATGCCGATCGGTTCGCGGCGCTGGTGCCCATGGCCGCCTATCCCGACAGCGACGAGGTCCCGACGCTCGCGCATCTGCCGATCTGGATCTTCCACAACAGCGGGGATCCATTCGTCTTCGAAACCTTTTCTCACGGAATGTACCAGAAGCTCAAAGCCGCCGGAGCAAATGTCAAATACACCGAATACGGCGCGTTCGGACACGACTGCTGGGATCGGGCGTTTGCAGATCCAAAGCTGTGGGAATGGATGCTGGAGCAGCGACGAAAATGAGCAGCCGCTTGCCGCTTAGCGGGCCAGCGATGTGATAGTCTCTGGCCCGCTAAGCCGCAAGCGGCGGAAAAGTCGCGTACACATCCTCCACTCCTGAAAATTCAGATTCACCGCAAAGACGCGGAGGGCGCGGAGCGAACCAATACAACCAGGCTCTGCAATCTTCGCAGCCCGCGCATTTCGTTCTTGTCACTTTTCTTTCCTAAGCCCATATCAATTCATTCTTCTCGGCGCTCTCTGCGTCTGCGCGGTGAATAGCCCGGGCTAAAGCACTTCCACCGCGCGCGGATAACTGCCAAGAACCGTCAACTGCAGACAATGCTGCTTCGCCTGCTCGATCGCCAGCTTCATGCCGGCATCGTCGGAATGCCCTTGGGCATCGATGAAAAAATAGTATTCCCAGTTCACTTTCTGGCTGGGCCGCTTCTCGATATCGGTGAGGTTGATGCCGTTGACCTTGAACACATCAAGCACCTCACTGAGCGCGCCGGGCTTGTTTGCCGTGGTGAACATGATGGCGGTTTTGTCATCCCCGGTGCGGCGGGCGGCTTCGCGGCCAATCACGAAGAATCGCGTCACGTTATCCGGATTGTCTTCGATGTTCTCAAACAGCACGTGCAGGTCATACAAATCACCCGCGATCGCGGATCCGATCGCCGCCGCTCCGGCTTCGCTTGCCGCCAATTCCGCCGATCGGCTGGTGCTGGCCGCCGCCTGCACATCCCTTCCCTTGGCCATGCGCGCGAGCCATTGCCGGCACTGGCTGAAGACCTCCGGCTTGGAATAAATCCGCGTAATTTGCTCCCACGGCACCCGTGCCATCAGGTTGTGATGGATGACGATCTTCACCTCCGCGCAGATTCGCGCGGAGCTGGTGAGAAATGCATCGAGCGTATCAACCACCCCGCCATGAATGCTGTTCTCAACTGGAACCAGTCCATAATCCAGATGCGAACGAACCACCTCCTCGAACACGGCCGGAATGTCGCCCAGCGGCAGATATTCCACCGATGATCCAAATTTGCGAATCGAAGCCGCATGAGAGAATGATCCCCGGGGTCCAAGGAAGCCGATCCGCAGTGGTTTTTCCAATGCGAAACTGCCGCTCATCAGTTCGCGATAGACCGCTTCCAGGCAACGATCCGGCAGCGGCCCCTGATTGAGGCCGCGAACCTTCTCCAGCACCGCCTTCTCCCGATCGGGCGCATAAATGGCCAGCTTGGATTGTTGCTTGAGCTTCCCCACCTCGACCACGACCCGTGCGCGCTGATTCAGCAGATCGACAAGCTTGGCATCAATCTCGTCAATCCGCTGTCGCAACGGCTCCAGCGCGGCAGGATCGGCCGGCGAATCGTCAGGCATGATTCGGTTCTAGCAGTGCGGTTGAAGCACGTCAAACGCGGGGTCTAAACCAATGGGTGTCGGTAGTCCTGCATCCGAGTTTAGCCGGCCCGCTCGCGGGCCTTGGATCGTCGAGAAACGACCCGCAAGCGGGCCGGCTAAATTAAGAGACAACAATGCTGCCATCTTCCCGGATCGCGAATGCGCCCCACGCTACTTCCCAGAGATAGCCGTCAGGATCGGAGAAGTATCCACTGTACCCACCCCATTGGGTACTGCCTGCGGGCTTCTCGATTTTTGCACCCGCTCGCTCGGCCTGTTCTAAAACTCGATCCACCTCTTCCTTGAGCCGGACATTATGAGCGAGTGTGATGCCAGCGAATTTGGATCTTTCGACGACAAACTCGTCGGACACATCCCTGGCGAGTTCCGCATAGGGATAAAGAGCCAGGCATGTTCCTGAGGTTAGAAAAAAGACGATCTCCTGGGCTGCGTTCCTCGTCGTGGGCAGTCCCAATCCATCGCGGTAGAAGCGGAGAGATCGTTCCAGATCCTTCACGCCGAGAGTGATGATGCTGATTCGGGGCTCCATAAACGGAGCTTACACGACGCCCGCCCGATCATGGAACATGCGGCGCATCGCTCGCCGGCGCCGTTGTCGCCCGCGAGGTCGGATCGCCCGGACGCACAAATACGCCATCACTGCCAAACACACCATCGTCTTTGGCATGGCGCAGCAGGAATGCCTGGAAATCTTCCGTTGTTGCGCTGATGAGGACGTCGTTGTCATCCACCCGGACGGTAGCCAGTTCGTCCGGATGCGCCTTGACATATTTCGAGAGCCAGTCCGAATCCATCAGTTTGAGAATAAGCTGCTGCGATGACGCCTGTTTGACCACCATGAACGAATGCAGCGGCATCAGGTGCATCTTGTAAACATCGCTGGCGTCGGGAGCTGGGTCGTCGATCGAGCTTTCGGCGATGGTCATATCGCCAATTTTGCCCAGCCGAATCAGCAGATTCGCCTGCTTGTCCTTCTCATCCGTGTATAGCAGTTTGTATCCTTTGTGGTCGTCGGTGGCCGTGACCACTCCGGAGGTCTTGCCATCACTGCTGACCCAGTTTCCGAGCAATTGATCGTTGGTGATGACCTGATCGTCCTTCAAAATAGGCTGAATAGAGCGGACGCATCCGCCAGCCATGAATAGGGAAATGGCCATCAGACAGATAGCCCGCAATTGTTTCAACGCAAGACGGTTCATGAAAGCTCCTGTATCGCCCCGTATACTTCGCTACAGCAGGCTGTAATCTGACACGAAATTTTTTTGCGTAGCGATCGCCCCGAAAGGGGCGCGTTTGGCGTTGCAGAGTGCCCCAACGCGCCGCCCCCTACGCGGGATATCGATACGCTTCGGTAAAGGGAACCCGACCATCACGCGCACGAGCACCATCCTGCTGGAAGGCCTCAAGGACCGGACCGACGATAAGGTCTGGCGGGAGTTCGACAGCCGCTATCGGCCCATTCTGCTCGCCGTCGGCCGACGGCTCGGGCTGAGCCCGGCGGATTCTGAAGACGCTGCCCAGGAAACGCTGGTGGCCTTTCTCGCGGAATATCAAGCCGGAGGTTACCAGCGCCATGCAGGTCGCCTGCGTGATTGGCTGGCCGGAATCATGACCCACAAAGTGCAGGACTCCCGACGACGCTCAACCCGCCAGCAGCAGATGCTTCGCGACGCCGCGGAGAACGGCGATCTTGCCCGCGATGAGCCTTGCGTGGAGCGCGCGATGGAAGAGGAATGGCACGGAGCGCTTCTGCGGCAATGCCTGGAGCGCGTACGCATGGAGGTCGCCCCGCAAACCATCGAATCCTTCGAGATGTTTGCCTTGCAGCAGCGGCCCGCCGAGCAGGTGGCCCGGCAACTGGGCGTCACGATCGACGTGGTCTATCAGAACAAACGGCGCGTGTTGCTGCGCATACGAGAGCTCTGGCCCGAGCTGGAAAAATCATGGTAGTTCCCGAGTCGGCATGAGATGATTTTGCGATCTCGTTAACTCCGCTGACGCCGGCTCTGAGGTACTCCGAAGAGCCGGATTCTGCCGCGATGCTCAGCGCCATTCTCGGACAAAATGGTAAAAGGAACCCAGCGCTTCCGATGTTAATCCCCTCACCCGATTCTCCGGCCCCGCAGGCCATCGACGAACTTCCGCAGGATGATGAGCTCATCCGCCAGTTACGCCGCGCCACCGGTCTGGAAGCCGAGGCGTCGCTCCGCATTCAACTGCAGGAACAAACGGTTGGACAATATGAAATCCTCGAAACCCTCGGCGGAGGCGGCGCCGGAATGGTATTCAAGGCTCGCGACCTGAAGCTTGATCGCTTGGTCGCCATCAAATGCCTGGCGGCGATGGATTCACCGGATCGACTCGCCGGCGCCCTTCAGGAGGCTCGTCTTCTTTCCATAATCAATCATCCCAACGTCTGCTCCCTATATGCCGTGTGCGAATCGCCCGCGCTTCCGTTCATCGTAATGGAATACGTTGACGGCGTTCCGATCACCCAGGCTTTGGCTGGATTGCCAATCGCGCAGCAACTTGAAATGTTCTCCGACCTGCTTCGCGGCGTCTCGGAACTGCACCGCCGGAATCTGGTCCATCGCGATCTCACGCCCGCCAATGTGCTGGTGAATCGCCAGCGCCGAGTGAAGATCGTCGATTTCGGCATCGCCCGCCCCGCCGATTCCGGGCCGACCGATTTCGCGCAAGGCACCCCTGCCTACCTCGCCCCGGAACAGAGTCTGGGCCAGCCGGCGCATCGCACCGCCGATGTCTTTTCCCTTGGCGTCATCCTCTTTGAATTGTTGACAGGCCAGCGGCCGTTCCACGCGCCGACGCCCGCGAAGCTTTTGTCGGCCGTCGCAAACACCGATCCGCCATTGCCGCGCTCGTTGCGCGAAGAAATCCCCGGCGCGGTGCA
>Ga0302325_10006164_pt1 | contig 27044 bp, 21 predicted proteins | sample Palsa_T0_2_FD_201948 | JGI IMG/M metagenome (GOLD analysis project Ga0302325, IMG submission 201948) | Peat permafrost microbial communities from Stordalen Mire near Abisko, Sweden - Palsa_T0_2 | ecosystem: Environmental > Terrestrial > Soil > Palsa > Peat permafrost | place: Sweden: Abisko... | reverse complement strand
GTTCGATCTGAAGTCTACGGGGACTGTGACGCTATTTCGCGGAGAAACGGGGGCCGGACGGAAGGTTCGGTTCCGTCTCAATATCGGCCCCTTCCATTATCGGCGGAAATAGCTTCTCCGGCAACGGTTCGCCGATAGATTTTATTTATCGGAGCCTTAGTCCCAGATGGTTGGGGCAGCCTCAAGATGCCAGCGAGATGATCAGCCCGCCAATGGCGATGCACCCGCCGCCGATAAGCACGGCTGCGCTGGGTTTCTGATGGAACACCAACCAGGATATTGCCTGTGCGGACAGAAAGAAGAAGACCACGTAGAGGCCCAGCAAGCGGCCGAAATCCCACGGGGGCGTGTTAACGGCCAAGCCATACAGGAACAGGACCGCGGCGCCGGCGAGGAAGAAGACCAGCCTGGGGGCCGTCCCGGAAGTGTGCAGACCCAGACGGACCAACGCGTCGCCGCCGGCTTCCAGGAGAGCGGCGAGAGCCAATAGCAGTATGATGACACTCCGGCTCATGCGTGGCTTTCATGCGTGCCCCCGCCCGTAACGGGCAGCGAAGCTGCCTACACGTCGTAGTACATGGCGAACTCGTAAGGATGCGGCCGCAACCGGATGGCATCCGCTTCGTTCTTGCGCTTGTAATCGATGAACGTCTCGATCAATTCCTCGGTGAAGACGTCGCCCTTCATCAGGAAGCCGTGATCGTCTTCCAGGCAACTGAGCGCTTCTTCGAGTGAGGAGGGCATCGAAGGCACGTTGCGCATCTCCTCCGGCGAAAGATCGTAGATGTCCTTGTCCAGCGGTTCGCCGGGATCGATCTTGTTGGCCACGCCGTCGAGGCCGGCCATCAACATGGCCGCGAAGGCCAGATACGGATTGGCCGCCGGGTCGGGAGGGCGGAATTCCACCCGTTTGGCTTTGGGACTGGCCGAGTACATTGGAATGCGGCAGGCCGCCGAGCGGTTGCGCCGCGAGTATGCCAGGTTCACCGGCGCTTCGTAGCCCGGCACCAGCCGCTTGTAGCTGTTGGTGGTCGGCGCGATGATCGCCGAAAGCGCCCGCGCGTGCTTCAGCAAGCCGCCGATGTACCACAGCCCCATCTGGCTCAACCCCGCGTAGCAGTCGCCCGCAAACAGCGGCTTACCTTCTTTCCAGATGCTCTGGTGCGTGTGCATGCCGCTGCCGTTATCCCCAAACAAGGGCTTCGGCATAAAGGTCACCGTCTTGCCATACTGGTTAGCCACGTTGCGGATGATGTACTTGTACAACATCATGTTGTCGGCCGATTTCACCAGCGTGTCGAAGCGCTGGTCGATCTCGCACTGGCCGCCGGTGGCCACTTCGTGGTGATGGCATTCGATGTGCAGCCCGCACTGGATCATGGTCTGCACCATCTCGCTGCGCAAATCCTGGTAGTGATCGGTGGGCGGCACCGGGAAGTAGCCTTCCTTGTAGCGCGGCCGGTAGCCGAGGTTGTCCTTCTCGCGGCCAGAATTCCAGCGGCCCTCTTCGGCGTCGATGAAGTAGAAGCCGCAATGCTGGTTCTGGTCGAAGCGTATGTTGTCGAAGATGAAAAATTCGGCTTCCGCGCCGAAAAACGCGGTATCGCCAGCGCCGCTGTTCTTCAGGTGCAGCTCGGCCTTCTTGGCGATCCAGCGGGGGTCGCGCTCGTAGTGCTGCTTGGTGATCGGGTCGATCACGTCGCCGATCATCACCAGCGTGGCTGTGTCGCCGAACGGATCCATGACCGCCGTCGTGGGATCCGGAATCAGCAGCATGTCGCTTTCGTTGATGGCGGCCCAGCCGCGAATGCTCGAGCCGTCCATGCCGAAGCCTTCCTCGAAGCTGCTTTCCGTCAGCTCGCCGATCGGATAAGAAACGTGATGTTGCAGGCTGGGGATGTCAGTAAAGCGGAGGTCCAACTGCTTGGCGTCATGCTTCTTTGCGTATTCCAATACTTCTTGCGGATTCATTCGTCCTCCAACGTGGGAATGGGTGCGTGGGAATGCCTTAAGTAGAGCAGAACGTGATTAGCATAGCGAAACCGCTACGCCAGGGTCAAGCGCCGATCCTGGGCCAACACTCGGTATGACCGGCTGCCTCGCGGCGCGAACCGCCCGGATGGGACGAGCCCTCGCGGAGCTGCACGTGGTGGCCGCTCAGACCGCGCCTCAGACTTTTCGGTAGTGGATCAGTTTGACTTGTGGGGCGGCCAATCTTGGCCGCAGCCGCCTTTTTAGGCGGCCAGAGCCGGCTGAAAGCCGGCTGCGGGCAGAATTGCCCGCCCCAGAAGTCAAACTGACCCACTACCGACTGGCGAAGTTCACGCCGCCCGGACCGGCCACCTGACCGCCGGAGCCGGCGCTAGAACTTCACCATAAGGTCTATGTCGAGCAGCCACTCCCGCTTCCGCAGATCCGGAGACCAGAGGCCGCCCTGTGTGGCGCAGCCCCCGACTGTTACGGACGGGCTGCCGTTCATACAGGCGTATTCCGTCGGATAACCGTTATTAGTGCCGGGAAACAGCCCCCCCGCTGCCGGCGGAGTAATCCCCCCGGAGCCTGACCAATAGGGCACATTCGCGTGGCGGAAATCGCCCTCGAAGCGGAACGTGAGCCACTGCCTGGGCATGTAATCGAACGTGCCCGAAGCATCCCAGGCCTTGAACGGGTCGCCGGGATTCTCCGTGAAATACGGTGAATTGATCGCCGCGGAAGCGGCGGTCTCTCCATTGATCGGCGGGAGCAGCACCAGGTAGCGCCCCGGATTATTGATCACGCCGCCGCCGAGCGAGAACCCGAACAGATCTTTGTCGAACCACCAGCGGTTATAGACCATGATGCCGACAAAGCTCTGCTTGGGGCCGCCCGCGGTATCGCCGTGGCAGCTCACGCCCCCGCCGAATTCACAGCCCAAATCGCCGGTGACGGAGAACGCCATCTTGTCGAGCATCTTCGCCGGTTTGTCGTAATACTTCATCTCGACACTGTTGTCGGTGTGGATACGGGCGCGGTTCGGGATGTACAGGTCGTCGTGGCCCAGACCGTAACTGTTGGAAACAATGTTCATCCAGGGAAACGGAGTCCATTTGATCTGGCCTCCAAGACCCTTCCGCGAGTTGGCCGAGCCGTACGACTGCCATCCATTGATGATCCAGGGTTCGATCTTCAAGTGGTGCGTCGGGAACATCTGTATGCGGACTCCCTGGAAAAACCAGGGCGTGTTGGAGGAAACGTACGAGGGTTGGTAGGCCCAGTTATCGAAGTTGTAGTAACTGAACAGGCCGATGTAAGACATGAAAATGCCCGCGTCGATGTTGATCCCGTGCATCACGTTCAAGTGGTACCCGCCGTAAGCTTCCGCCAGGTAGCGATCCGCGTCGGCGAGATCCCATTGGCCTTTTGCATAGCTGGGATCGTTCCGGATAGTTGCCGTGGAATATGCGCCGAACTGGGTCATGAACCTGGCGCGAACATTGTCCCAGTGAAAGTCGCCGCCGAGGCCGAGCTGCTCCAACTGGATTTCGTTCGAGCGGAACAGTTCGCTCGAACCGCCCATGGAGTCGTCCTGGGGCCTGTTGAAGTCGAAAGTATAAGTAATGTCGGCGCGGATTTCAGGAGTGAAGAATTTTGAATCGAAGGCCACGTCCTTGTTGCGCGGGTTGCCGTTGAGCCAAGTCCAGTCGTAGTCCGCAAACGGGGTCGCGTTGTCCACCGCGGGGGCGGCGGCAGGTGCTTGCGGAGTAGCCGGCGGATCCTGGGCTGGGGGAGCCGCTGGGCCGGGAGTTGTTACGGGCGCCGCTGCATTCGCCGGTGCAGGCCCGGCGGGGAGATTGCCGGCAACCAGAGGGCCCGCCGGCGGCGAGGGTCGCGTTGAGATTGATCCCAAAGATGGATCCCCCAACGATGCGTAGAGGGGCAACTCCGGCGTCGTACGGCTGGCGGCTGGCGGCGCGGCCGATTGGGACCTGACCTGGTTCAACTCCGCTTCGAGCCGCTCAATGCGCTCTTGCATGGCCTCGAGGCGCTCGATGCGTTCCTGCATAGCCTCAAGCGTCTTGGCCTGCGGGTCCGGTGGAGCAGCGACCGGCTGAGCAGGGGCGGTCGCGCCGACCATCGCTCTTGCGGAGAGGGCCAGCGCCACTTGGAGGTTCTCCTGCGCCTTCAACTGGACTGCCGCGGACGAAGTCAGGAATCCTTCTTTGCTGGCAATCAACGTGTAGCGGCCCGGTTTGAGATTCACGACCACGAACGCCCCATCCGGACCGCTCACAACGTTCCGGTCGCTGTTGTCGATCTGGTTGTGTATCAACACCTGGGTTTCCGGAAGGGGAGCGCCATCCGGCCTCAGTGTGACGCCGCGCACGACGCCCACACCTAGTTGCGCGTAGGCGGGAACGGTATACCATGCGATGCATACCGGCAGCACCACGGTCATTAGTAGTTTGGTAATCATATCACTCTCGATGGTGTATTGGCCGCGAACAAGGCGGGGCTAAGTCCGATCCAGGGAATAAAGGCTGCTGTCGACGCCAGAATTGACCGTATCTTCTTGTTGGACCAAACAGCCACTACGTTAGCGCGGTGGTTCTAAGGAATGTGTGAGAAACCCGTAAGGGTTGTATTAGTTTGGAGCTACTCCGGGTCTACGGCCCAAATGCCTTCGAAATCAACGTAGTAGCACGGCACCGAGATCTCCGGCAGGGCTTGCCGCCGAACGCCGCCAGTCCTCCGTAGGCTCCGCAGTCCGAGTGCACCATAAGCACCACGCGATCCGTGCCGTGCAGACGAATGGACTTGGGGATTTGCTCCAGCACGAAATCCCGCTCCGATTCCGGGTCCGGAGTAGCCAGACACTTGGCGCCGCCCGCCACGCGAATCGAAGTGCAAGACTTTTCGCATGCTCGCTCCATCATTTAACATAGCGAATATCGAATGATCCCCGGACGCATCGTCGATCTCAGCCAACCGGTGGGCGCCGGCACGCCCGTCTTCCCCGGCGACGGCGCGGTGCGCGTCACCATTGTGGATCAATCTTCCGTGAACTTGAGCCGCATCGATCTCAGCGTCCACACCGGCACCCACATGTTTCCGGATGGCTTCCCGCTTGGCCGGAAGCTCGATGTGGGTGTACGTTGCGTGCGTGGGACCCGCGCGGGTCGTCGATTTACGGGATTTCGACGTCGCCCCAGGGGGCGAGATCCGCCGCGAACATATCCAGATCCGTTGCGCTGCGGCGCTCCGCGGGCATGCAGCCGTTCTGCATACGGGCTGGTCAAAACAGTGGGGCGCACCGGGCTACTTCCGCGATCATCCATATCTGACCGCCGATGCCGCGCAGTTTCTGGTGGATTGCGGCGTGCAGCTCGTAGGTGTGGACATGCCCTCCGTGGATCGCGCGCCCTATCCCGCGCACCGGATCCTATTGCGCGCCGGCGTACCGATCGTGGAAAACCTGACTAACATCGAGGCCATCGGCGCGGATTTGTTTCAGATCGTCGTGCTTCCACTCAAACTGGACGGACGCGACGCCTCACCGGTGCGCGCGATTGCGATTGTGTAGGCCGGCTTGTGGAAGGAAACCTGGCCGGCTGAAGCCTGCCCTACCTTATTCGCAAATCAAATTAATCTGGCCGATCCCGCCGTTGACGCTAACATGTATGGTAGCGTCGGCCTCTCCGGCAGGTTCGTTCACCCACCGGTCGCCGCGCTTGGTCAGCCCGCGCGCCGAGATATCCCCGATACCGCCGTGCGCCTCGATATCCAGGCGCGCGCGCCGCGGCAGCCGGATGGTAGCTTCGCCCACACCGCCGCGCACCAGCACATCCATATCGCCGCGCGGATGGCCGGTCAAATCCACCTTCATCTCGCCGGCGCCCACTTCGACATCCAGATTGTGCAGCATCGTATTGCCCAATTCGAGGCGGCCCTCGCCGGCGCCCATCTTGACACTGATATCCATGGGCACGTCTTCGTTCAGCCGCAGCTCCCATTGATTCTTATCGTTGTTCCCAATGGTGTGGTGGCTGGGTTGGCGCACGTTGAGCGTGCCGCGGGAGCCGTTTACGTCGTAATGCACCTCCGGCTTGCCATCGCGGGCGCGATAGCGGAAGTCGGCATCCATAAGCTGCGCCGCGCCGCCGCGCATGACCAACTCGCCGGCGCCCATCTCGATCTGCACCTGGACGGATTTGGCGCCCTTCAAATCGACGGTCCGGGAGTTGCGCTCGACGCTTCCCGAACCGTCGGTGCTGACGTAGCAGGCGGGTGTCAACAGCGCCAGCGTGGCCGCTCCGGCCAGCAAGGCGCTGGCTTGAAAGCCGGTTTGGAACTTAGCTTGGTTCACAGATGTCCTCCACCCGTAAGCATACGCGAACAAGAGGCCCGGTGTTCCTTGTTTCGGTGAATTCATGGGTATGGTAAGCTACGGCCGCGCGACGAACTTCGCGATCGGGCCGCTGGGCCTGGCTTTGGCCGTTGGCGCGGCCGTGTACCTGTGGTGTGCGTGGGATTTTGCGAAACCGTTCCGCTCCGGGCTGCCGGGTAGGTTGTGGTAGAAGGCAGCGGGTCCTGGAGCACGCGCAGGACTGGAGTCTGCCCCACAAATTCAAACCCGCCGCAAAACCCGCGCCGGTAAAGTAATCACCGCCCACACCAATTCGAGCACGCCTCCGACCGCGATGCCCACGATCCGGAAGGGCAACAGCAACAGCCAGATCAGCGGATACAAGATCAGCGCAACCAAGGCCAGTGGCCAACAGAAGAACAGCACCACGCACCATACCAGAAACGTCAGCACAGCACTTCACCGCGGAGCGCGGCTGCCGCGTCCTCCACATCCTGGAACAACGGGACGATTACATCGATCCGGGTCATCTGCAGGACTTCGCGGACCCGCCGGGAGGCGTCCGCCAGGAACAGTTGTCCGCCGCGGCTGGCGAGCGATTTGTGGAGTTCCACGACAAAGGCCAAGCCCGTTGAATCAAGATACGGAACGGCGCTCAAATCGAGAACGGCCCTGGCGATTCCGATTTCTTGCAAGAAATTCCGGGCGGACAAAAGTTCGGCATCGGAGCCGGTTACAAACCGGCCATCGAGGCGCAGGATACAAACGCCGTCATGAATTTGAGACTCAAAGCGCATAAATACTCCGGCAGCTCACGCTCTGTTGAATAGTGCATTGAACCAACTAAAACGTTTCAAACTATAAGACGATTGGGCGGGCCAAAAGGTTCACAATCTTCGCGTACGCGTGTGGCAGAATGGTAGCCACATGTCCGAAGTGGCAGACGTGGTTATTATCGGCGGCGGCATCGTGGGATCGAGCGTCGCCTGGCATCTGACGCAGGCGGGATGCCGCAACGTCTTGGCGATCGAGCGCGAAAGCCAACAAGGCCTGGGATCCACGGGCAAGAGCATGGGCGGCGTGCGCGCGCAATTCGCCACCGCGGTCAACATCCGCATGTCGCTATACTCCATTCCGATCTTCGCCGCTTTTGAGGAGATTACCGGACGCCCCTCGGAGTACAAACCTCACGGATACCTGTTCGTGGCCACCGCACCGCAACATCTCGAGTACCTGCGCCGTAACTTCGAACGGCAGGTCGCCTTGGGCCTGCAGCGTGTCGAGATGCTCAGCCGTGAAGACGTAATCGACCGGGTGCCGCAACTGCGTTCCGACGACATCCTGGGCGGCAGCTTCTGTGCCACGGACGGCTTCGTCGACCCTTACAGCGTGATGAAAGGCTTTATGGCCGCGGCCGCCGACCAGGGCGCCAGGCTATGGCGCAACGTTGAAGTCACCGGCATCGACGTGGATGCGCGCGGCATCGCGGGCGTCCGTACCACCAAGGGCACCGTCGCGGCGCGCACCGTGGTGAACGCGGCCGGGCCCTGGGCCGCCCGGGTCGCGCGCATGGCGGGTGTGGATCTCCCCATCGTGCCGCTACGCCGCATGCTGGTGCCCACCGAGCCATTCCCTGGTTTGCCGGACCGCCTGCCGATGGTGATCGATATGTCCACCGGCTTCCATTTCCGGCCCGAAGGGCTGGGACTGCTGATGGCCTGGAACGATCCGGAGGAGACGCCCGGCTTCAAGACGGCTTTCGACCCTGCCTTCATCGAGAAGATTCTGACCCACGCCGTCAGCCGCGTGCCTTGCTTCGAGGACTTGCAGGTGAATCCGCAGCGCGCCTGGGCGGGTCTGTACGCGGTCACGCCGGATCGTCATGCCATCATCGGCCCCGCTCCGAATTTGCCGGGGCTGTTCTTCGCGAATGGCTTCAGCGGCCACGGCGTGATGCATTCGCCCGCCACGGGCCGTATCACCGCCGATCTGATTCTGCACGGCACCAGCGACCTGCTGGATGCGCGCGACTTGGGCCTGGAGCGTTTCGCGGAAGGGCGCATGCTGGAAGAGACCGCCGTGCTGTGACGCGCCGGCAGTGAGACAAGGTGGGGCAGGCGCTTTGGCCTGCCAACGCTGGGATGAGATAATATTCGAGCCATGTCCGATCCCATCCCGCTCACCGATTTTTATTGCCCGACGTGCGCCAAGGCCGTCGCCGACCCGCTGGTTTGTGGCGATTGCCACGCGGTCATCTGCCGCCAGTGCGGCACGGTCCTGGAGCGGATCGACGACTTGGGAATCGGCTGAATTCCTCAGTTCCGCGTGTCAGGCCCGCCGGCTTGCGGACTGTCCGCTAAAACCTGGGCCTCCGCCAGCATCGCATCGAGCGCGGCGCGCGGCATCAGTTTGCCGTGGAGTACGAGTGCTTCAATGGAACGAGTGTTATGGATGTCGGCCAGCGGGTCCTTATCGAGCAGAACGAGATCGGCGGTTTTGCCGGCCTCAATGGTCCCGCGGCGGTCAAGCTGCCCCATAAACTGAGCGGCATTGCGCGTGCAAGCCTGGAGCGCGGCGAGGGGTGTTAGGCCAGCGCCGGCCAGCATCGCGAGCTCGTCATGCAAGCTGAAGCCTGGGAAACACCGCGGATTCATGGCGTCGGTGCCGGCAAGAATATGCACGCCCGCCCGATGCATCCGGCCCACCAACTTCATCGACTCCCGAAACCGGACCTTTGCCAATTCCAACAATGCGCTTTGGGCTTCCGCCGGCAAGTTCTTATAATACCCTCCGGAAAAATGCGATCGCGTGGCTTTGCTCAGATACTTCAACCATGGCACATTCAAGAACTGTGGATCGTTCATCAAAGATCGAACCTGCGTGAGGGTGGGACATTGCCATGTCCCGTTTCTTACGAACCGGGCAAACAATGACTGGGCCGTGGCTTCGTCGTAGGTTTCGTACGCGCGCGCCTCCGAGTGAATCAAGCGCTTTCCGGCGGTCATCCTTTCTTCGATTGTCAGGCCCGGCGCCCGGAGCCGCTCACTTGCGCTCAGTTCTTCGCCAAGGATTGCCTTCTCTTCTCCGGAACAGGCTTCCGCCACGTGGGTCAGATGCTCGATGCTCTTCTGGCCGGCATCCGACGCTTCCGCCGCCGTCACCGCATCCGGCACGTGCCCTTCGAACGCGATGCCGCGCTTGCGGGCTTCGTCCGCGATGGCGAAGTAAGCGCCGCGTGGCAACCGTTCATAGACCTTGATGAAATCCGCGCCACGCTGTTGCTGCTCGGCCACCGCCTCGCGACCTTGCTCTTCATTGGCGGCAACAATGGATCCGGCCCAGACCGGGTTCGGACCATCGACGATGGGACTGCCGAGGTAAATGCGCGGCGATGGCATAGCGGAGGAAGCCTGCTGCGCGCGCCACGCGTGGGCGTCGGACGGACCGGCCATTTCGCGCACGCCGACGACCCCGTTTGCGAGATAAAGCGGATAGCTCCAAGGGGCGCGAGCGTCCGCGGCGCCGTGCACGTGCATGTCCCACAGACCGGGGATGAGGAACTTACCTGTGCCGTCCACGACTTGCGCGTTCTTCGGGAGCTTTGCCGTCTTCGACGGGCTGAGCGCGGCGATGCGATCTCCTACGATCACAACGGCCATGTCCGGCTGGGCGGCATGGTCCGTAGCGTCGATCACAGTGACGTGCATGATGACGAGGGGCTGGGACCATGCGAGCGTGCCGAGTAGATTCAACGCGAGGATCAGGCGCAGGCTGCGACTTGAAGGACATCTGCCCGCCGGCCGTAGCCGTTCCCACGTGCACTGCCGAACTCGCGGGCGAATCATCTCGATTCCCTCCTCCGGATCTCTAAGACACGCTCTCCCCACCAAGGAGGATGGAGTCGGCGCAGTCGATTTGTCCGCCCTGAAGGACGTTCTTAAGGCTCGCAAAGGGACGTTGGCCGGAAGCGCGCCGGCCGTAAAACTCAGAGTAGGTCCGTTCACTCCCGCACCCCCGGTAATTGTCTGGAAGACCATCTGTACGTAGTATTAGGGTAGATTTCCAACCGTGGTAGGCGGTGACAGCTCACCGCATTCGTAATGGCCGCCGGCTTGCTCTGCGGCTGCTGTTGAAGAACGACTCGCATGGAGCTTCGAGCGGCGCATGCAGGCGCACTGAACAGGGCGGGGCTGCTTCGCAGGATGTGCAATCCTTGATAACCACCTGCATTTGGGTAGTGGGTCAATTTGCCTTGTGGGGCAGGTTGCGCAGGATACCATCCTGCCCCACAAGCTGCAAACTGACCCACTACCCGACGTTGTAGTTCTTCGCTATGGTGAGACGAAAAGTCGGACGACCACCGTGCCGATGGCGTCGCATGCGCAGGCGCGCACACCGCCGCCTGCACTATGAGCCGCCACACGCCGGCCTTCGGCACTTTCATGGAATTCAATTGCAAGTTCGGTGCCGCCGATCCTTCGCCTGGGATGGCCGGGATACCGGAACGAAAAATACAACGCGCTGAAATCCCTGGCAAAGCAACCTTCCTCGGATTTAGAAATACCTAAATAGTGGGAGGCTGATACAGACTGGGCATCCGCCAACCGCGGTAGGACAGCGTACCGTCCAGATTGAATACCTGTGTGCCGGTGTCCGTGCCAGCAGTGGGAAGAATTTCGATGGAGGCGCTGCCGTCAACCGTTGGCGAGTAAGGTATGAAAGCGGCCAGGAAAAAGTAGTTGCCGTTGGATAACAAGTCGGCGCTTCCCAGGGCCTCGGAAAAGGCCCCCAAGTCCACGCTCAGGACCGGTGAAACCTGCCCGCAAGGGGTCAGGGAAGGCGCGCACGGCAGCCCCGCCGTCACACTCGCCGTCAATGCCATGCCGCGGCTGTCGCAGTCGCTCGGCCCGCAACTGCTGCCCAACCCCACCGGGGGAGGGGCAACGCGCGTATTGCCGTTGTCGAAAAGCGTCAGGTTCCCCAGGCCGTTGCCTTGGATGCCGGCGTCGTGCTGGTGCGAGAACCACGGCCACGGGTCGTTATAGATGTTAGTGAAGCTGAAGTCGCCGTCCGGACCCATGAGCCATAGAATGTTCCCCGCGCCCGATCCGTTATTGTAGTCGATCTTTATGAGCCAGTCCTGGTGCCGCGAGGACCAGACGATGGAGCCGTCCTGCGGGTCGTAATAGAGACTGTTGGCGTGCAACCAATCCATCGCAAGAGGCGCGATGCCGGGGCCGAGCAGGAACATGGTATTGCATTCCGTTTGGTCCGTCGAGCAGGTTTCCCCTAGAACCGCCGGCCGGTTGATATCCAATTCGCCGTTGCCGGAGTCGTTTTGAAAAGCGTCGAAATACCAGACAACCTGCCAGTTGGAATTCAGGACGACGATCATATCTCCGACAATGTCGACCGGAAGGCTGCTGGTGTCCCCCTGCGTTCCGGCCGGGAAAATCTTTTCAATGTCGGCGATGACCGCGGTCTGGCCATTAGGTAGCGTCTGAATGGCATCGTGGTGAAAATAGCCGAGGCACGCCGCGCCCACCGGCGCTGGACTGGGAATAGAGCTGCACGGGGCCGCGTCGGTTGCTCCCATGGCGAGCAACTCCTGTTGGATGATGCCCGTATTGGTTTGACGTATGACGTTGCCCGCCAGGTCGATCTCGCTTAGGTATTGTCCGGCTGCCGATGCCGGATTCCAGGCCGAGCCGTTTGGAAGCGTGAGAAACGCGCCACCGGGCAGGGGCCGCGTAATAAGCGCGAAATGACTCGGAGAGTTCAGGTAATAGTAGTACCAGATAATTTGGCCGGATAAGTTTGTAGCCACGGCGGGAAACGCGGTGCCAGTTCCAAATTGGATGGGAGTGAGCAGGAGCGCGTCGGCCGCAGAGTCGGTTTGTGCGTCAGGCGAAACGATGGTTTTGAAAGGGGGAAAAGGAACGTTGGAAGGAAGCGCGCCGGTCGTAAAACTTACAGTGGATCCTTTAACCGCTACACCTCCGGTAATCGTCTGGGAGTACATGTTGTACGCGGTACTGGGGTACATGCCGGCTATTTCAAAATTCATGGTGGTAGGCGGATGACAGCTTACCGAATTCGTGGTGGTCGCCGGCTTACTCAGGGACTGCTCTTGAAAGACGACCCGCATGGTGCTGCCGGCGGCGCAGGAAGGCGCGCTGAACAGGGCTACCAGAGGGTTAGCCGTGGGTGTTGCTACGGGCGTGCTGCCAGTCGCCAATGGCGTCACCTGGAAGGTGACCTTATGCGAGGCTGCTTGGGGAGGGACGGTTGTGAAGTCCTCAATGACCACCTGGATTGTATACGTGCCTTCGAAACTGGTGGGAGTCCAGGCGAATGCCGGTGAGGTCCAGGTTCCGTTACTAAGCGTGCCTACATTGAAGTCCCGCGCCAGGACAAGGGACCCGCCAGGGGCAGCCACCTTGAATTGAAAGGTCAGAGGGCCGGTATTGCTGTCCGTGGCTTTCACGACCCAGTTGATCGTCGTGCCGAGAACTTGCGGCGAACTTAGCGTCGGCTGCGTGGATAAGATGGCGACCGCGGCATGCGCCGGCGCACACACGGTCGCCAGCAGCCCCGCGAGATGGCAAATTATGCTTTTCCGCGTTTTCATAAAAGTCCTATTGCGCGGCGACCTGGATCGTGTGCGCCGCGGAAGTCGCCGGTCCATAAGCTACCGACTGGGGATTCCACACTGTCACAGTGAGCGAGTCGTTGGCCGCCATCGGACACAGTCCGTTCTGATTTACGTTCGCCACCAGTTCGATCAGGTTGGCGGCCCAACTGGAGATCGATACGGTGCAAGTGTCCCCGGTATAGCCAGCGCTCCAGCCTTGCGTGGTATCCGTAATCTGCAGGTAATTCGAAGTCCCCGTGAAAGGAAGGCCATTCGGAAAATCCCCAAACCCGCCGCCGATGATGCTCAGGGGAGGTTGGGGCTGTACGACCACCTGAGTGCAATTCGGCCAATGCACGGCGCATTGCGTGCTCAGGAAGGTAATATCGATCGGGCTGGGAGTGGCCACCCCGCAAGACGGCGGGAGGCCCGCTTCGCCATCCGGAAAGACGTCGCAGCCGCCTGTCGACGGCGGCGCGCCCGCGGTCGTTTCCAGACTCGCGGCTAGCGGGTAATCCACGAACGGCGAATATTGGCCCATAAGTCCGCCGCCGGGAGTATATTCGCCCGTACCCCACGGGACAATCTCACCGGAACAGTTGAAGGTGCTTGCAGGGATGAAATTCCGCAAATCCAACTCACTGAGCTGCAGATACCCGGAAACGGTTGTCAGATCGAAGAACGTGTAGCCATTAGCCGGCGTGACCTGCGAAGGAATGGTCGCGCCGGTTCCCACGATCAGCGTTACATCGCCACTAGAGTTCTGGGTGAAAAAGTTGTCGGCCAAGCTGGCGAGAGTGGCGCCGCCGGGATTCATAAACGACAGGCTCATGTAGCGCAGTTGCTCGTTTCCGGATATGGAACAGCCGTTGGTGCAGGGAGTTGGCGGAGTTGTCGGCATCTGAAAGCGGATCCGCATGACTCTCTGGTTCGCAGCCAAGTTGGCCGGCTCGCCGGACGGCACCGGCGCGGTTACGTAACTGCCGTCCGGAATGGCGCCGGGCACATACTCGACGCCGCGCACGAATTGAAGCATGTCTTGCGAGTTGTAGGCATAGCAAAGCTGGGGAAGATAATCGTTCGCATAAACGCGATGCAGACCCGCCTGATTGCTGTCCAGCCATGCATTGCCGGTGGTTGAGTTGGTGGTTACGATCCCCAGGAGTTGCAGCGCGTAAGCGGCGGGATACGCGCAACCCGAAGCCACGTCGCGCACAATCACGTAAGGAGTGGGCGGGCTGGCCCCGGCAATGGGTAGATAGGTCCGGGCCATGATCACGCCCGCGGCGTTTGGATTGGTGTGCTCAGGCGTATCGACGATATGCAGCGTGTAGCCTTTATTCGCGTTCCAGACCGTCGGATCGGTATTCCAGTCCATCCCCGCATGCCGAAAAGTGGCATCCAGCGCGTTGACATCGACGTTGTACCCGGTCGTCATGCAGCCGGTCTGCTGCGTGCCCGGAGTGCCTTCAAAATCGATGGGCACCGCATACCTCTGATTGGCCACGAAGGCGACTTCCGGCTCGAATGGGTTTATATAGCTGGAGGTCAAGGGTACGATGTCCTGATCCACAATGAATTGCGACGGAGCGGAATGCATATCGTAATCGGTGATCGAGAAGTATCGTGCGTTCGGAAACGTCCCTACGACGATGAGCTGGTAGGCGGGATTGACCTGGTAAAATATCTTAGCGTAAATGCTGTTTAAGTCGCCGCCCGACGATGCTCCCGTGCCAGTCGTGAAAGGGATGAGGTAGCAGGAATTGTCGAAATTGCTGAAAAAGTTCCCTTTCGGAAACTGGCTACCGGTGAACGTGGTCGGCCCGCAATACTGGGCCTGCGCCATGCTGGAGAACAAACAGACACTCATCAAAAGCGCGTACGCGCCCCACCCACGTTTCATAATAATCTCTCCTCAGGTACGACAATCCCCACAGCCTGAGCCGGCAGACGGCATTCTTGCAGCCCCGCGCCGCGAACTTTCTTTTTGGCCGTAACCCAATGTGGTTTAGTATACACCAGATATCTTCCTCATTGCTGTGTTTTTGGGCCGGTACTGGTACTGTAAGATGTTATAAGAGTTTCCAACACCAGCCGCCAACCAGTATCCGCCGCCTTTTCGCCAGTGTCGGATTCATTACGATTTTTTTATGACCCGATTCGACCGCCAGGCATGTCAGAATCCGGAAATAGCGCTCCGCCGCGAATGGTTGGAGACCAATGGACTGGGCGGCTTCGCATCATCCACCATCGCCGGGCTGAACACGCGCCGCTATCACGGCCTGCTGGTCGCCGCGACCAAACCTCCCGTGGGCCGCATGCTGCTGCTTTCCAAGCTGGAGGAAACTCTGGTTGTCGATGGGCGCCGGTACGACCTATCTGCGAATCGGTATCCCGGTGTGATTCATCCGCGGGGCTATCGGTTTCTGCAGGAGTTCCGGCAGGACCCGTTCCCCACCTTCGTCTACGAGATCGGAGGGCTCGAAATCGAGAAGTCGGTCTGCATGATTCACGGCGAAAACACGTCCGCGATCCAGTACGAGCTGCGCGCGCCCGCGGGCACCATCCCGGCCACCTGCACGCTGGAGTTGCGGCCCCTGATCGCGTTCCGGGATTACCATGCCACCACCCACGAGAATGCCGCGCTGGACCCGCGCCTGGAAATCGCCGCCAATTTCGTGAAAATAACCCCGTATACGGGACTTCCATCGCTCTATTTCAGCCACTCCGGCGCGGATATTCAACCGGCCGGATATTGGTTCCGTGATTTCGAGTACGATCGGGAGCGCGAGCGGGGCCTGGATTTCCGCGAGGACCTGTTCAACCCGTTCATTCTGGTCTTCGACCTGCGGCGCAACGCCACTGTTTCGGTCCTGGCATCGACGGTATTGGCGGAGCAGCCGGCGGCGCGGCCGATTGCGGGGGTTCGCGCCGCCGAGATCGACCGCCGCGAAAAGGTCCTGGCATCCACGCCGTCCGGCGACCGGCTCGCTCCGCTGCTGGCGCGCGCCGCCGATCAGTTCCTCGTGCGGCGCGGCAGCCAAACCACCGTGATCGCCGGTTATCACTGGTTCGGCGATTGGGGGCGCGATACCATGATCGCCCTGCCGGGACTGACGCTGGCAACTGGCCGGTACGATGCGGCGAAAAGCATTCTGCTGGCTTTCGCCGGGTATGTGGATCGGGGGATGCTGCCCAATCGTTTTCCGGACGCTGGAGAAGCCCCGGAATACAGTAGTGTAGATGCCGCGCTATGGTTCTTCGAGGCGGTGCGCGCGCTGCTGGCCTGCACCCACGATCACGACGATTACGATTTTGTCCGCGCCAATCTCTATGGCGTACTCGCCGACATCGTCGCTTGGCACGCGCGCGGCACGCGCTACGGCATCCACCTGGACGCCGATGGGCTGCTGCATGCCGGCGAGTCCGGCGTACAGTTGACTTGGATGGACGCCAAGATCGGCGATTGGGTGGTGACGCCGCGGCAGGGTAAGCCGGTCGAAATCCAGGCCCTCTGGTATAACGCCCTCCGTGCGATGCAAGATCTGGCGCGCCGGTACGGTTACGCCGCCGACGGCCAGCGCTATGGTGAAATTGCGGATCGCGCTCAGAACAGCTTCCCGCAATTATTCTGGAACGAAGCCGCCAGATGCCTCTACGACGTCATTGACGGAGATGCTCGGGATGCCTCCATGCGGCCCAACCAGATCTTCGCCGTGAGCCTGTTCCACAAGATGCTTCCGCCCGAGAAAGCCCGGGCCGTGGTGGACGCCGTCGCGCGGCAACTTTTGACGCCCTACGGCCTGCGCACCCTGGCCCCGGGCGACCCGCGGTATCGCGGCCGCTACGAGGGCGATCCGGCCAGCCGCGACAGCGCCTATCACCAAGGCACGGTCTGGCCCTGGTTGCTGGGGCCGTTCATCGACGCATACCTCTATGTGCACGACCGTTCGCCCGAAGCTCAGGCACAGGCCCGGCAGTGGCTGGCGGAGTTACTGCGGTATGCCGGGGACGAAGGGGTCGGCCAGATTCCGGAAGTCTTCGACGGCGACGCGCCGCAGCGGCCCGGCGGCTGCATCGCGCAAGCCTGGAGCGTGGCGGAACTCCTGCGCATCCGGCTGGAACAGACGCCGCTGGAATAAAGCCAACCGACCCCTAACCGTCGCGGCTCGGTAAACCTTGCGAGATCGACGCGACTGTTGCCGAGCCGCGACCGTCAGGAAGCGGTTTCTTGTGGGGCGGCCAATCTTGGCCGCAGGCCGCCTTGTAGGCAGAACTGCCCGCCCCACAAAAATCAAAATGACCCACTACCGTTTCCCCCAAGGCGGTTAATATTGCTGGTCATAAACTGCTGGCGGGTCGAGACTCTTCTCGACCCTTGTCCAGCGTGCCCGCCAAGCGCCGGCATGAGTGCCGGCGCGGCAGACTGAGAGTCTGCGCCACGACGTTCGCACTCGGAATAAATCCGGCGCGGCGGGTCTTCTATAATTGAGCATATGCTGGTGAAAACAGCCCCCGATATCCGTTACTCGGAAGTGACGCCCAAGAGTGCCTACTTGAACCGGCGACGATTCCTTGCTACTGTGCCCCTGGCGGGCGCGGCAATCCTCACCACCCGCGCTTCGGCTGCCGCCAAACTGGCCGCCGTCAAAGGCCCTTTCAGCACCGATGAGAAGCCCACGCCTTTCCAGGGCGTCGCCAGCTACAACAATTTCTACGAATTCGGCACCGGCAAAGACGAGCCGTCGAAAAACGCCGGGAAACTGAAGACCTCCCCATGGAGCATCGCGGTGGAGGGCGCGGTGGCGAAGTCCAAGGTGTTCGACCTGGATGCCGTCATGAAAATGGCCCCGCTGGAAGAGCGCATCTACCGGCATCGCTGTGTGGAGGCGTGGTCCATCGTGGTGCCGTGGATCGGCTTTCCGCTGAATGCGCTGATCAAAGCGGCCCAGCCCACCGCGAAGGCCAAGTTCATCGCCTTCCAAAGCCTGTACGACTCCCAGTACATGCTCTCCGAGCGTGCCGCGGGCATCGCTTTGCCTTATGTGGAAGGGCTGCGTATGGATGAAGCCATGCACCCCCTCGCGTTGCTGTGTTTCGGCATGTACGGTGAGGTGCTGCCGAACCAGGATGGCGCGCCTGTCCGCCTAGTGGTGCCCTGGAAGTACGGATTCAAGAGCATCAAGTCCATTGTGAAGATCAGGTTCGTCGAGAAGGAGCCGCCCACCACCTGGAATCTCGCCAACTCGCGCGAATACGGTTTCTATTCGAATGTGAATCCAACGGTCGACCACCCCCGCTGGAGCCAGGCCAGCGAACGCCGCCTGGGCGAATTCGGCAAGCGCAAGACGCTCATGTTCAACGGCTACGGCGATCAGGTCGCCAGCCTTTATTCCGGGATGGATCTGCGCAAGAACTATTGAGCCATTGGCATGCATTGGAAGCGTCTGCTGACTCGCCGATGGATGAACGTCCCCGTCTTCCTCCTCTGTTTGGTCCCCGTGCTGCTGCTTGTCCGGAAGTACTTCCGTCAGGACTTGGGTGCGAACCCCGTCGAATTCATCACGCATGCGATTGGCGACTGGACCCTGCGCTTCCTGGCCATCACGCTGGCTGTCTCGCCTCTACGGCGCCTGTTGGGCCTGCCCGAGCTGATTCGCTTTCGGCGCATGCTGGGGCTGTTCGCGTTCTTCTACGGATGCCTGCACTTCACCACTTATCTGTGGCTGGACAAGTTCTTCGATTTCTCCGAAATCGCGAAAGATGTGTGGAAGCGCCCCTTCATTACCGCGGGCTTTCTCGGTTTCATCGCGATGGCGCCGCTGGCCCTGACGTCCACCGCCGGTTGGATCCGGCGCTTGGGCGGTCGGCGCTGGCAAATGCTGCACAGATTGATCTATGTGAGCGCCATCGCCGGTGTGGTGCATTACTACTGGCTGGTGAAATCGGATGTCAGGAAGCCTTTACTCTACGCAACCATCGTATTCCTGTTGCTCGCCGAACGGGTCGTCGCCAAATTCAGGAAATCCAGGGTTAACCTGGAAGTTGGACATCCAAAAGGCCTGGCGGCGGAAATACCGCATCCGTCTAGAAACCCCGCGCTTTCTCCTCCGCCCGTTGATCGCGGATGACGTGGATTGGCTCGGCGCCATCTTCACGGATCCGGAAGTCAACCGGTTCCTGGTTCTCAACGTGCCGTGTCCGCACTCTTGCGGATACCTGTGCGGCCACGAACTCCTACGTCTCCCAAGGGTTAATCACGGTGACCCACGCCTTGTCGTAGCTGCTCCGATCGCGGATGACCACCGTCAGATCGTGCTCTATGGCTGAGGAAAAGATGTGGCCAAATTTTAGGCCTCATTCGACCAACGAGCGCCACTTGAACATGATGTCTTCGGTAAACGGACGAATCCGGTTCTTAAACATTGGCCTTACCTTGTGGACCCGCCAGTCATTCAGTTCGGCGCGGCTATTGGGTTCGGCTACGAGTGCAATCCCAAAGCGATTTGGGCAAACGGCTACGGCGCTGATTGTACAGGCTCGCAAGGGGGCGACCGGCTACAAAGGCGACAGCTAGCTCTTGGCTCCGGCCTTGGCCGTCTCAATTCCAACAAGACGCTAGATGATCGTTCTATAAATATCAATACATTTGACGCCAATTATGTTTAATGGGGCATGCCCTTCCCGAGGAAGCGCGATGCCCTGCAGTTCACTGAACCGGAACTGCGCAAGCTCGAATCTATCCGCAAGTCTCGAACCGAGGAGAAACGGCGCACCGTACGGGCTGCGTTGCTGCTGGATTCGCTTTCGGGCCAGAGTGACGAGACCATTGCACGGCGCCACTGCGTCAGCCGGAGCACGGTGGTACTGTGCCTCCGGAAGTGCCTCCAATTCGGTCTGGACGCAGCTCTGGGGGAATTACCCCGCAGCGGCAAGCCGCGGCAACTGCCGGACGACGCGATTGCCTGGGTGCTGAATTGTGCCTGCCAGAAACCCAAGGAATTAGGCCACTCCTACGAACTGTGGACCTACAAGCTGCTGACCGCCCATGTCCGCCGGCACTGCGTCGCAGAGGGGCATCCGGCCCTGCAAAAGCTGAGCCGCTCCAAACTCCATAAGATCCTGCGCAAGGGCGAACTGCGACCCCACAAGATTCGATACTACGTGGAGCGGCGGGATCCCGCCTTCGCGGTCAAAATCGCGCATGTGCTGCATGTCTACCAGGAGGTGGAAATCGTCAATGAATATCGGCGCGGCGAGACGGGCCGGCCGCTGGGCATTTTGACGATCTCATATGACGAGAAGCCCGGCATTCAGGCTTTGGCGGTGACGACGCCAGACCTGCCGCCTGTGCCAGGCTTGTATGCCGGTCACCTGCCGGATTACGAATATGAGCGCTTAGGCACGGTGTCGCTGTTGGCCGGCCTTGACTTGCACAGTGGGAGAATCATCGAAACCGTCAGCGACACGCACAACAGTGCCGACTTCATCGCCTTCCTGAAGAAGCTCGACGGTGCCTATCCGGTGCACCAAAAGATCCGTCTGGTGTTGGACAACCATTCTGGGCACATCTCCAAAGAGACCCGCAGCTATTTGGAGACTACGCCGCAGCGCTTCGTCTTCGTGTTTACACCGACCCATGGCTCGTGGCTGAATCTCATCGAGAACCAGTTCAGCAAGATGACTCGAACGATGCTGCGAGAAATCCGCGTGGCCAGCAAGCAAGAACTGATCGATCGCGTTCATCTATATTTCGAGGAGATCAACGCAGATCCGGTGGTCTTCCGCTGGAAGTACAAGATGGACGAAGTATTCATTGTATAGTTATGACGAGAACTATCATCTAGTACTCCAGAACGGGAAGTTGGTACCTACCTGGTCCGCTGGAATCGAAAAAACGGGTATAATACGGGTACGACAAATGGCGGTTTCGTGTTGGGAGAAGAGAGATGAGAAATATATTTACAATCGGTTCGTTTGTGACGCTGACCGTTAGCGCGTGGGGGCAGACGTGTACGGCCCCAACGCCGGTTTTCGATCCCGCCGTCATCCCGGCGGGGGAAACGCAGCCATTAGAGCTGAACGGCTTTGCGCGTACTACGGATCAGTTGCCCACATTCGTGATGGCATCCAGCATCTATTCGGCAACCGGATTCCCATGGTTGGACTGCAAGGAACAGACGCTGACGCGGATAACGGGTACCAATACGTTTCTCGGTCTCTCTCCGGTTCTCGCGAGCGGCGACTACCTGGTATACGAAACCGGGCTGACTACAGGCAGGGTTGCGAAGATCGTCGACGAGTGGTCGATGAAGTCGGCAAACCTGCAGGCGCCCATCACGGGCCAGCAGCCGCTGCTCGATTGGAATCATGAGGCAACCCGCATTCCGAACGCGCGCACGGCCGTCATCGGCCACGAGGAGATGATGGTGACCAGCACGACACAGTGCCCGACGGCGCAATTCCCAACGAACTACTGCGACATCCTGGGAGACAAGGCCGTGGTCATGGACGCGGCGGGAACCGTAGAGTGGGTCTGGGACAGTTTTAACACGGCTCAGTTTCCATACATCAACCGGCGCGCCATCCTTGGGGAAACATGCGTGCCTGAACCCAACTCTTGCCCCATCACCCTGGCCACGATCGCACAGGATTGGTTGCATGCGAACTCAATATGGTACGACTCCACGGACGGGAACTTGGTAATCAACCTGCGCAATCAGAACTGGATCGTGAAGGTCGCGTACCAGAACGGCGCGGGCAACGGAAGCGTTGTCTGGATACTGGGCAAAGACGGAAATTTCACCATGGAACCGACCAGCATACCGGACCCGTGGGAGGATCATCCCCACGACGTAACCAGTCCAATCCCAGGCACATACAGTATGTTCGACAACGGGAATGGACGGCATGCCTCCGGCGGCCTCAGCCGCGGCCTCGTCTATCAGATCGATGAAGCCGCGCTCACCGTAACCGGGGTCGACGCGTATCCGCTTGGCGTCTACTCGCCGGGCGCGGGCAGCGCGCAGTTGCTCACGGAGGGGAACTGGATGTTTATGGCCGGCCGTCCCCAGGACGCGTCGGGGATATATTCGGAGGAATTCGAGTTTGCTCCGAATACGACGGTCCCATTATGGACTGAGACGTTGCCCGAACAGTATAGGGCGATCCGTTTGGTTAGCCTTTTTGCTTATTAAGTTCAGCGGGAGGTGCGTGATGCCGGCGTGTAGAATATAGTGGTCCCAGGATTTCAGACCAGGCAATAAGCTAAAATTCGACGGAGTCATTGACGAGGAGAGTTTGATGACAACGACGAGAAAACAGTACAGTCCGCAATTCAAAGCACGGGTGGCAACGGAGGCGATCCGGGGCGAAAAGACGCTCAGCCAGTTGGGATCGCAGTTCAAGGCGCATCCCATGCAGATCGCGAAATGGAGGAAGGCGGCGATTGAACAATTGCCTGAACTTTTCGTGGACGGCCGGACCCGTAAGACTGGGAGCAGAAAAACGGACAACGACGCGCTTTATCAGGAGATCGGCCGGCTGAAGGTAGAGCTGGATTGGCTCCAAAAAAAGTTGGCATGCTCGACTAACGATTTGCGCCTGCTGGTGGATCGGGATCATGCGGAGTTCAGTGTTCGGCGGCAGTGCGAACTGCTGGGCGTCACCCATACCTATTGAGAGGCGTCACAGTAGATCGCCTCAATCAGGTGCGGTGCCTGTAGTTCTTGCGACATGGCTGGCATCTGTCGCACCAAGCCAGCTTCCGGGCGGAGCGCAGGCGTCGGAGCGGGATCCTGACGCCTTGCCGCGCCCCGGTCCCTTACTCGTACCGCAGCACTTCCGCCGGTGCGATGCGCGTGGCGTTGCGCGCCGGATAGATGGTCGCCAGGAAACTGACTAAGATCGCCGCGGCTGCTATCCATAAGCCATCCACCCAGCGCGGCTCGAAGGGCACGAAACTCAGCGCGTAGACTTGCTCATCCAGGCGGATCCAGCGGTAGCGGTCGGCGAAATAGCAGAGGCCGTATCCGGCGGTCAAGCCAGTCGCCGTGCCGACTACGCCGATCAGGATGCCCTGCAACATGAAGATGCCGCGGATCTGAGCGCGCCGGGCGCCCATGGACATCAGCACGGCTATGTCGCGATACTTCTCCATTACCATCATCACTAGCGTGATGAGTATGTTCAAAGCGGCCACCAGTTCGATCAACCCGATGGTGACCACTGTCACTGCCTTCTCCATCTTGAGCGCGTTCAGCAGTTGCCGATTGCGCTCCATCCAGGTGGTGGTGGCATATTTCGGCCCGGCGATCTGCTCGATCGTCCGGGCAACCTCCGGCGCGCGGTTCAGGTCGTCGAGCTTCACTTCGATCTGATTGACGACGTCCGTCAACGACAGGGCCTGTTGCGCTGCGGCCAGTGAGGTGTATGCCCAACTGTCGTCGATATCGTAAAAGCCGGATTCGAAGATTCCCACCACGCGGAAGCGGCGGATGCTGGGACGCGGTCCGAAAGGCGTCAGCTCACCTTGCGGGCTGGTCACATTCACCATGCCGTCGAGCTGCATGCCGATATCTTCGGCGAGGCGCGCGCCCAGGATAATGCCGGGAACACTGCCATCGGGCGCCGCGCGCAAGCGGTCCACCGAGCCGGACTTCAAGTGGCGCAGTGTATCGCCGATCTGCATCTCGGCGGCGATGTCCACGCCTTTCAGAATGCCGCCCTTCGACATGACGGGGCCAGAGAAAAAAATCGGCGTGTAGAGCGCGGGTCCCGCGGCGGTGACGTGCGGAACCTGGCGAATCCTGCCCGCCAGCGCTTCCCAGTTCTCGATGCCGTTGCGCGGCTCCTTCTCCTGCACGTTGATGTGCGCCATGGCGCCCAACAGGTTACGCTGCAGCGTATCGCGGAAGCCGTTGTTGATGGCCAGCGCCACGACCAGCGCCATCACGCCGGCGGCCACTCCCAGGATGGAGATGGCGGTGATGACGGAAATGACGGCTTCCTTGCGGCGCGCCTTCAGATACCGCCTGGCGACGAACAGCTCGAACGAAGTAGGCACGGCTCAGCGCCCGTCCAATTCGCGCAGCCGGGCCACCAGATCGATGGGGCCTTCGGGACGCAGCAGCGGGAACAGGATCACGTCGCGGATGGATTTCGATCCCGTCAGGATCATGGTCAGGCGATCGATGCCGATGCCCTCGCCGCCGGCCGGCGGCATACCGTAGCTGAGGGCGCGCACGTAGTCCTCATCCATGCGGTGGGCCTCTTCGTCGCCGCGCTCGCGCATGCCAAGCTGCATGTCGAAGCGGCGGCGCTGCTCCTGCGGATCGTTCAACTCGGTGTAGCCGTTGGCCACCTCCATGCCCGCCATGTAGATTTCAAAGCGCTCCACGAAGGCTGGGTCGTCGGGCTTCTTCTTCGAGAGGGGCGACGTCTCCACGGGATAGTCGTAGATAATCGTGGGCTGAATCAGTTGATCCTCCACCACGCGCTCGAAGATATCGGCCAACGCCTCGCCGGGGCTGGTCTTCCCGGAGTGGCCCAGCAGCCATGTGGAGTCGCGCACCTCGGCTGGAGTGGGCCGCCCTTCGCCCTGCCAGAATTCCATAATCGCATCGCGCATGGTGAAGCGTTCCAAGTGGCCAAAGTTCAGCTTGTGGCCCAGGTACTCCACTTCCACGCCACCGGTAGCATCGCGCGCCACCTGCGCCAATAGTTCAGCCGAGAGATCGATCATGCCGCGGTAGTCCGTATATGCCTGGTAAAACTCCAGCATGGTGAACTCGGGGTTGTGGTGCGTGGACAACCCTTCGTTACGAAAATTGCGATTGATTTCGTAGACGCGCTCCAGGCCGCCCACCAGCAGGCGCTTCAGATACAGCTCGGGCGCAATGCGCAGGTACAGGTCGATATCCAGCGTGTTGTGATGCGTGACGAAGGGACGCGCAGTTGCGCCGCCATAGAGCGGCTGCATCATGGGTGTTTCCACTTCCAGGAATCCATGGCTCTCGAGCTGGCGGCGGAACGAAGCGATAATGCGGCTGCGCGTGAGGAAGACCTGACGCACTGCGGGGTTCGCGATGAGATCGAGGTAGCGCTGGCGGTAACGGGTTTCGACGTCCTCCAGGCCATGCCATTTCTCGGGCATGGAGAGCAGCGTTTTGGAGAGATACTCCAGATGTTCGACGTGCACGCTCAACTCGCCGGTGCGGGTGCGGAAGAGGTAGCCTTCCACGCCAATGATATCGCCCAGATCGATCAACTGGTAGATGCCGAAATCGCGCTCGGGAAGGGCATCCTTCTTGATATAGATCTGCAGGCGCTCGCCCGACTGCGTGAGATGCGCGAACCCGGCCTTACCCATGCGGCGCAAGGTTTGCACACGCCCGGCGATGCGCACAGGCACCGGCGCGGCCAGTTCCTCGGCGGTCTTCGATGCATATTCAGCCAGAATGGCGGGGATGGTGTGGCTGAATTCGAAGCGCTGGCCGTAGGGCCGGAAACCCAGTTCTTCGATCTCGCGAATGCGCTCCAGGCGTTGCTGCAACAGCTCGTCTTCCAGGGACAAATCGTTCTCCTAGGGGAATTTAGGTATTATAGGTCTTCCTTGACCCGATCCATCTCTATTATTATTCCAGCCTACAACGAGGAGAAGCGGTTGCCCGCTACCCTGCAGCAGGTCATCTGCTATCTGCAACGGGGCGGCTGGCCGTTCGCCGAGATTCTGGTGGTGGACGACGGGTCCACCGACGGTACCGCGCAGGTGGCCGAGGAGGTGCGCGCCGCGTTCCCGGATCTGCGCGTGCTGCGAAATCCGGGCAACCGCGGCAAGGGCTACGCCGTACGGCACGGGATGCTGGAGTGCCGGGGAGAATGGGCGCTGTTCACGGATGCGGATCTTTCCACGCCCATCGAAGAACTGGACAACCTGTGGCAGGCGGCGCACCGGGACGGCGCGCAGGTGGCAGTGGGGTCGCGCGCGCTCGACCGGCGGCTGATCGGGGTACACCAATCGTGGTTCCGGGAAAACGTGGGGCGGGTCTTCAACCTGGTGATGCGGGTGAGCACGGGGCTCCCATTCCACGATACGCAGTGCGGTTTCAAGCTGTTCGAAGCCAGCGCGGCGCGCGACATTTTCCGGCGGCAGTTGTTGTACGGCTTTGGTTTCGACGCGGAGGTGCTGTTCATCGGGCGGCGCCTGGGGTATCGGGAAATTGAAGTGGCCGTGAGGTGGAACGACGTGGAAGGCACCAAGATGACCACACTCAGGGGGCTGGCGGCGTTTTTGGAACCGTTGCGCGTGCGATGGAACCACATCAGGGGGCGGTATGCGTGAAGTCTCGGCTTTGCCGGACGTGCGCCTGCTGTGGTAAATTCGACAACGATGTCCCATCCCCCGGAGCCGCCCCTTTCCCGCATCGAGAAACAGCAGTTCCGCCGCATTTGCGGCAAGTTTGCGAGCGGCATCACGGTGGTCACGGTGCAGGACGCCTCCGGCGCGGCGCACGGCATGACCGCCAATTCCTTCACCTCCGTGTCGCTCGTGCCGCCGCTAGTCCTGGTGTGCGTGGACCGGAACGCCATTATACTGGAACACTTCCACATCAGCGCCCATTTCGGGATCAACATTCTGAGCGCCAGCCAGCGCCAACTCTCCGACCAGTTCGCGGGCCGCGGCTACGACCGATTCGAGGGGGTTGCGTGGTATGCGGGGCAGACCGGAGTGCCGCTGCTGCCGGATGTGCTGGCCACCCTCGAATGTTCGCGGTGGAAGGTGGTGACAGCCGGGGACCACGACCTGGTGATTGGCGAAGTTCTGCACGCCAACTGCCAGGATGGCGATCCTCTAGTGTTTTACAGCAGCCAATACCGGTCTTTGGGATAATAATTCCTGTGGGGCAGGATGGTATCCTGCGCGCCGATTGGAAATCGGCGCAAACTGGGCCGATTGACAATCGGCCCGCAGGTTGGCAACCACTGCTGTCCAAATTAGGATTTCGCGAATTCAGGCGGAAGCTCTGATACGGTGGACTTGGGTTCAGCCAGAACCAAATCTACCGA
>Ga0302325_10006163_pt1 | contig 27044 bp, 28 predicted proteins | sample Palsa_T0_2_FD_201948 | JGI IMG/M metagenome (GOLD analysis project Ga0302325, IMG submission 201948) | Peat permafrost microbial communities from Stordalen Mire near Abisko, Sweden - Palsa_T0_2 | ecosystem: Environmental > Terrestrial > Soil > Palsa > Peat permafrost | place: Sweden: Abisko... | reverse complement strand
GACACGCTGATGGTCGTCTCGGACGAGCGCGTCGCGCGCGAGGCCGCGGCAAAGCGTGCGGTCCGTCGCGCGGATATGCGCATCGCGGCGAGCGGCGGTCAGCGCGTCTCGCTCGAGAGCTTCATGTCGATGCCTGCCGACGGCGGCTCGAAGAGCCTCAACCTCGTGTTGAAGGCCGACGGGCAGGGCGCGGTCGAAGCGCTGCGCGGTCGCGTGCACAGCCTGTCGACGGCCGAGGTCGACATCCGCGTGATCTACGCCGGCGTGGGCGCCATCACGCCGAACGACGTCAACCTCGCGTCGGCCTCGAACGCCGTGCTCATCGGCTTCAACATCCGGCCCGACGAGACGGTCAAGCGGCTCGCGGAGAACGAGCAGGTCGACCTGCGGATGTACAGCGTGATCTACGATGTCGAGAACGACCTCAAGAAGGCGATGCTCGGCATGCTCGCGCCGAAGTTCCGCGAGGTCATCCTCGGCCGCGCCGAAGTCCGTGAAGTGTTCAAGGTCTCGAAGGTCGGCACAATCGCCGGCTGCTACGTGCAGAGCGGTAAGCTCGTGCGCAACGCGAAGGTGCGCATCCTGCGCGACAACGCGCTGGTGTACGAGAGCGAGCTCGAGTCGCTGCGACGCTTCAAGGACGACGTCCGCGAGGTCGCGGACGGATTCGAATGCGGCGTACAAGTCGCACGCTTCAGCGACCTGAAGGTCGGCGACGTGATCGAAGCCTACACATCGGAGCTGGTCGCGCCCGAGCCGGTTCCGGCGTAGCGTGCGTCGTTTCTCCTGTGGGCGGGCGGGGCGCCCACCCGGCGGACGTCTCCCGAGCGCGCCGCATGGGCGCTCGCGTCCCACCACACTTCTCGTGAGCGATCGAACTGGCCGCGGAGCGCGGCTTCGCTCTCGTCGCCGGAGGGAAAACGACAACGGGCTCGTGAGCGTTCGCTGCCTTGCGCGCGTGGAGTGCGGGCGGGGGGGCGTTGCGGTGCCGGGGCGTGTGAATGCGCCCGGAGCCCGGAGGGCGAGAGGGCGCAGAGGCGAGGCGGCTTTTTCCATGGATGGAAAAAGCAGCCGTCCCCAGCACCGCAACGCCCCTCCGCGCGCACCGGCCACGAGAGAACGGCAATGAAGGCGCAACGAGTCTCGAAGATCGACCACGAGATTCAGCGCGTCCTTTCGACGCTGATCGCGACCGAGCTCAAGGATCCGCGGCTCGGGTTCACGACGGTCGTGCGGGTCGAGGTGACGCAGGACCTGAAGACCGCGAAGGTCTTCGTATCGGTCATCGGCGACCGGCACGTCGCGCGCCAGACGATGGACGCGCTGCACTCGGCGTCGGGGTTCTTACGGGGCGAGCTCGGGCACGCCATTTCGCTACGCAGGACGCCCGAACTCGTGTTCGTGGAAGATCGCACGACGGAGCGCGCGATCGCGCTGAGCCAATCGCTCGCGAACGCCGCGGGAGGAGAAGGGGACGCGCATGATTCGAAGTGAGGAAGCCGTGCTGTCGACGACCGACGACGTCGTCGCGGAGCTGCGGGCGCGCAGTGCGTTCGTGATGGTGTCGCACGTGAAGCCGGACGGCGACACGTTGGGCGCGGGACTGGCGCTCGGGTTGGCGCTGCGCGCGATGGGCAAGCGCGTGTACTACTTCCAGCAGGACCCAGTACCGCGCAACCTGCGGTTCCTGCCAGATGCGGATCGCGTGTCCTCCGTGATCCCGAGCGACCTGCCGGCCGACGCCCTCTGGGTGTTCGGCGACATGAGCAACCCGGCGCGTGCCGGCGAGTTGCTGCCTGCGATCGAGCGGCGCAACATCCTGAACGTCGACCACCACCTGGGCAACTTGCGCTTTGGCGGCCTGAACTACATTCGCGAGACGGAATGCTCGACGGGAACGTGCATCATGCGGCTGCTGCGCGGCCTCGGCGCGCCCATCACGAAGGACATCGCGACGTGTCTGCTCACGACCATCATGACCGATACCGGCGGATTCGTGCACAGCAATACGACGGCCGCGGTGCTCCGTGAGTCCGCCGAATTGATGGACCTCGGTGCCGACAAGGATCTCATTACGAACGAGGTCTTCGCGAACAAGCGATTCGCTGCGACGAAGCTGCTCGGACGTGCGCTGTCGCTCGCGCGGCTCGAGGAGCACGGCCGCTACTGCTGGTCCGTCGTCGACGATCGGATGCTCGAAGAGTGCGGCGCAGACGGCGAAGACACCGAGGAGATCGTCCAGCACCTGCGCGCCGTCGAGGGCGTCGATGTCGCAGCCCTATTCAAAGCCTATGACGGTGACGTCCGCGTCAGCCTTCGCAGCACCGGGCGCGTCAACGTCCAGGCTGCCGCGGCACGGCTCGGCGGCGGCGGGCACGCGCGCGCATCCGGACTGACCTACGTGGGTTCGGTGGACGACGCCACGGCTGCCGTTCTCGAGGTGCTGCGGGCAGAAGGCCTCTGACCGCACCGCTCGGGTTCGTCAACGCCTTCAAGCCCCCGGGCGTGACGTCCGCGCAGGTTGGCGCGCGCGTGCGCCGCGCGTTCGCGTTGCGCGGGTCGCCAAAGCTTCCCGTCGGCCACCTGGGCACGCTGGACCCGGATGCGTCGGGCGTGCTGCCGCTCGCCCTCGGCAAGGCGACTCGTCTGATCCCGCTCGTCGAGGACCGGCGCAAAGCGTATGCATTCGTCGTGGTTTTCGGACGCTCGACGTCGACCGGCGATGCAACCGGTGAAACCGTCCGCGAGACGGACGTGCCGGCGGATCTCGGGGCGCTGCTGCGCGCGGCCGCGACGCGGTTCGTCGGGCCCACGCTCCAGGTCCCGCCGATGTTCAGCGCGGTGCACCACGAAGGCAGGCGGCTCTACGACCTCGCGCGTGGCGGGGTGACGGTCGAGCGAAAAGCCCGGCGAATCACGATCTACGACCTGCGCGTGCTCGGTATCGACGCGAACAGCGCGCGCATGCGCGTGGCGTGTAGCGAAGGCACGTACGTGCGAACCCTGTGCGAGGATCTGGGCGACGCCATCGGATCGGCCGCGCACCTCGGAACGCTACTGCGCGAGGCATCGGGGCCGTTCGTCCTCTACGAAAGCGTGATGCTCGACGAGATCGAGGGCGACCCGCAGGCGACGCTCCTCTCGCCCGAGCGGATCATCCCGTTCCCGACGATCGTGCTCGACGGCCGGGGAACGGCCGACTTTCGGGCGGGGCGCATGGTGCCGCTGCCAACCGGCGCCGCATTCCGCCTGGTGTTCGTACGCGACTCCGCCCGCACGCTCGTCGGCGTCGGCGAGGCCCTTGGGGCGCTGCTCGCTCCGCGCAAGGTCTTCGTATGAGGATCGTCCACACGCTCGAACGCCGCGACGATGCGCGCGGCCTCGTGCTGGCAATCGGGTTCTTCGACGGCGTGCACCGCGGCCACCGCGAGACGCTGCGGACGCTGCTGCGGCAACGCAGGCCGGGCGAGCGCGCCGGTGTGCTGACCTTCGAGAACCATCCCGCGGCGTTCTTGCGGCCGGAAGCGGTCCCACCGCTCATCACCACGCAGGAAGAGCGCGTCACCCTGCTCGCCGGTACCGGCATCGACTCGGTCTACCTCGTGCCGTTCGGTGCAGACATCGCAGCATTGTCCGCCGAGGAATTCATCCGGCGCGTGCTGATCGAGGCGCTCGACGTTCGCGCCGTCGTGATCGGCGAGAACTTTCGCTTCGGCAGTGGACGCGCCGGCGATGCACGGCTCGCGCGAGAGCTGCTCGAACCCACCGGCCGCGCCGTCGTCGTGACCCCGTCATTGACCGAAGCGGGCGAGCGCGTGTCCAGCACGAGAATTCGCGCGGCGCTGCGGAGCGGCGACGTGGAAGCGGCCGATGCGCTCCTCGGGAGGCCGTACATGCTGCGCGGCCGCGTGGTCCTCGGGGAAGGCCGCGGGCACGAACTCGGTTTTCCAACCGCCAACCTGGCGACGCCGCCACAGAAGATGCTGCCCATGGACGGCGTGTACTCCGTCGTCGCTCGCTACGACGGCCGCGACCGCGCCGGGTTGGTGTCGATCGGCAGCAAGCCGACGTTCGGTGGGGAGGAACGCGTCGTCGAAGCATGGCTACGCGACTTCCGTGAGACCATCTACGGCGAGGAGCTCTCGCTGCGAGACTTTCGCTTCCTGCGCGAGCAGCGCGCGTTCGCGACCGCGGACGACTTGCTCGCGCAGATGCACGACGACGCGACGCGCGTCCGCTTTCCATCGTTCCTGCCAACGTGAGGGTGTCCATGAAATCGTCCCTTGGGTTCGCCGCGATAGCGGCGTGCATCATCGCCGCCGTGCCGTGCGCTGCCGTTGCCGCGCCCCGCAGCGGTGACGCCGCGCCGGCGTTCACGCTCAAGCGAGCGACGACCGGGACGCTCAGCCTGTCGTCGCTGCACGGCAAGCCGGTGTACCTGAATTTCTTCGCGTCGTGGTGTGCGCCGTGCAACGAGGAGGCGCCCTTCGTCGTGTCGCTGGAGAAGAAATACCGCCCGAAGGGCCTGGTCGTCGTCGGCGTCGACGAGCAGGAGGACGCCTCGAAAGCGAAGGGCTTTGCGGCGAAGTACAACATCCCGTTCGCCGTCGTCCTCGACGATGGTCCGATGGGAAAGGACTACGGCGCGATCGCCTTGCCCGTGCACGTTTTCATCGATCGAAGCGGAAAGGTCAGCACGTATCGTCTGGGCGAGATGTCTGCCGGCGAGATCGAGGACGCGATCAAGAAGATCACCTCGTAAGCTCCGGCCGCCCGCGGAACGCATGGTTCCGCGAGGGTTTGCGCCACGCGGCCGCTTGGCGCGACCTGCTCGGCAACGTCGGAGCCGGTGCGGCGGCCACGGCGGCAGTCTCTGGCCTCTGGCGGCACGACGCCCGCGGACGCGTCGGTTAGGCGGCCACGACGTCGATGTGCTCGTGATCGCGCAGCTCGATCCGAGCGCCGGCGCCCTCTTTGATGTCGCCGCGCAGCAGGGCGTTGGACAGCGGCGTCGTGACCAAGCGCCCGATCGTGCGCGAGACGTGGCGTGCGCCGCTCCCGGCCGCGAGACTCTCGTGGGCGAGGAAGCGCCGGGCCTCTTCGCCGAGGACGAGTGTGACGCGCCGCGCGCCGAGGCGCTGCGCGAGCTCGGCGATCTGCAGATCGACGATCTGCTCGATCTGCTCGACACCGAGGGCGCGGAAGCGGACGACGTCGTCGAGGCGATTGAGCAGCTCGGGGCGCAGCGCGTAGGTCACGTCGTCGGCATCGACGTTGCTGGTCAGGATCACGATCGCATGCCGGAAGTCGACCGTGCGTCCCTTGGCATCCGTCAGGCGTCCATCGTCGAGGATTTGGAGCAGGATGGCCGCGACGTCGCCGTGCGCCTTCTCGAACTCGTCGAACAGGATGACGCAATACGGGCGACGGCGCACCGGTTCCGTGAGTTGCCCGGCCTCGTCGTGGCCGGCGTATCCGGGCGGCGCACCGAGGAGCCGCGAGACGGTATGCGCTTCCGTGTACTCGGAGAGGTCCACGCGCACGAGCGCGTCTTCTGTGCCGAACAGAACGCCCGCGAGCGCCCGCGCTAGCTCCGTCTTGCCGACGCCGCTCGGTCCGACAAACAGGAATCCGCCGACCGGCTTGCGTGGATGTTTGAGCCCGGCGCGGCCACGCCGGATCGCTTGCGATACGAGCGAAACGGCGTCATCCTGACCGACCACGCGCTTGGCGAGCGATTCCTCGAGCGCCAGTAGGCCTTGCGTCTGTTCCTCCGTGAGCGAGCCCTGTGGGATCCCGGTCCACTTGGAGACGATGGCCGACACGTCTTGCGCGCAGACGGCGAGCGACGCGCCGGCCGGCGGCCGAAGCGCGACGGAGGCCGCGGCTTCGTCCATGAGATCGATGGCTTTGTCCGGCAGAAAGCGGTCGACGATGTAGCGGGCCGAGAGCGCCGCCGCCGCCTCGATCGCATCGTCGCCGATCGTCACGCGGTGATGCTCCGAATACTTCGCGCGCAGCCCGCGCAAGATCTCGATCGTCTGGTCGATCGTCGGCTCCGCCACCATGACGGGCTGGAACCGGCGCTCCAGCGCCGAGTCGGTCTCGATGTACTTCCGGTAGTCTTCGAAGGTCGTCGCGCCGACGCATTGCAGCTCGCCGCGCGCCAGTTCGGGCTTGATCAGCGACGACAGATCGAGCGAACCCTCGGCGGCGCCCGCCCCGACGAGCGTGTGCAGCTCGTCGATGAAGAGGACGATGTCGCGCGCGGCGCGGCGGACCTCGTCGAGGATGCGCTTGACCCGCCCTTCGAACTCGCCGCGATACTTCGTCCCGGCCACGAGCGGGCCGATCGCGAGCGCGAGCACGCGCTTGTCGCGCAGTGCCATCGGGACTTCGCCGCGCACAATGCGCTGCGCGAGGCCCTCGACGACCGCGGTCTTGCCCACGCCGGGCTCGCCGACCAGGACCGGGTTGTTCTTGCTGCGGCGCGCCAGGATGGAGACGACCCGGTCGACTTCATCGTCGCGCCCGATCACGGGATCGAGCTTGCCCTCCCGGGCGAGGGCAGTCAGGTCACGCGAGAACGCCGAGAGGGTGGGCGTGCCGCCGCGCAGTCGCTTCGCCCAGTCGCCGGGGCCGTTCGCGGGTGCGGGGCGATCCTCGCGCGTGAGGCGCTCCACCACGTACGTCGCGCCGGCTGCGATCGCCAGCGCGGAGACCGCGGCCCCGAGGAGGGGCAAGATCGCGCCCCGGCGCCGGCTCGCGCAGTCGGTGCACACGTCCGCTTCGACCCAGCGGCCGCCCCGCAGGGTAAAGTCGCGGACGTTGGCGGGCCGGACGCCGCAGGTCTCGCACGTGTGGGTCATCGTCGTCACGGACTACCCGATTGCGCACGCCGCGGTTTCAGCGCGGGTAGCAGTGTGCGCTCGAACGCCGGCGCCAGCGCCGGAGGAGCGGCCCGGGAACGCCCCCAATTACGGCCACGTCATGGCCTACATCATCACGGAACCCTGCATCGGGACGAAAGACAAGTCGTGCGTCGACGTCTGCCCGGTGGATTGCATCCACGGTTCCGACGACGACAAGATGCTCTTCATCGATCCGGAGGTCTGCATCGACTGCGGCGCTTGCGTGTCCGCGTGCCCGGTCGAGGCGATCTACGCCGACTCCGATATCCCGGAGAAGTGGACCAACTTCATCCAAATCAACGCGGACTACTTCAAAGTCAAGAGCTGAAGGTGATCGCGAACCGCCTGCGCGGCATGATGCCGCGTGCGGTTGCCCGCGAGTTGATGGACGACCCGGTCGCCGACGCCGGCGAACTGGAGCGAAACTTCGTCGATATCGAGCGCGCCAACCGGTGGTTCGGGGCGGTCCGCAGCTTCGCGGCATTCGTGCGCTCCACGGGCGCCACGAGCGTGCTCGACGTCGGCTGCGGAAGCGCCGACATTCCGCTCGCCCTGGCCCGCGACGCGCAGGCCCGCGGCGCCACGCTGCACGTCACCTGCCTGGATCACAACCCGCAGATGCTCGACGTCGCGCGGCGGCGGACGCATGCGCACCCGAGCCTCGCGTTCGTCGAGGGCCGCGGCGAGGCGCTGCCGTTCCCGGACGGCGCGTTCGACGTCGTCACATGCAACCTCACGCTGCACCACTGCGAGCCCGGCCCCGCCGCCACGCTCCTGCGCGAGCTCCGTCGCGTCGCGCGGCTTGCGCCGTGCGTCGGTGACCTGCGCCGCTCGCCGCTGGCGTACGTTGGCGCTCTTGCCTTCGCATACGCGACGTCGACCAACCGCTTGACGCGGCACGACGCACCCCTCTCCGTGCGACGCTCGTATACGCCGCGGGAAGCGCTTGCGCTTGCGCGCGAGGCCGGGTGGCGCGCCCCCGTCGTGCTCGTCGAGCCGTTCTTCCGGCTGCGCCTCTCGGATGCGTGACGGGCGAGTCGTCGTCGTCGGCGGGGGGCCGGCCGGCTCGGTCACCGCGCTCGAACTCGCGCGCTCGGGCGTGGAGGTCACCGTCGTCGAGCGCGCCTCGTTTCCGCGCAGGAAAGTGTGCGGCGAGTACCTGAGCCCCGGCACGCTTGCGGTGCTGGATGCGTTGGGCGTCGGTGCCGACGTCCGCCGCCTGGGTCAGCCCATCGCGGGCGTGCGGCTCACGGCGGGCGTGCTCGACCCGATCGATCTGCCGTTCGAGGAGCCCGCGCTGGCCGTCGCACGGGCGACGCTCGATGCGCTGCTGCTCGATGCCGCGCGCGGCGCGGGCGCCGAGGTGGTGCACGCCCGCGCGGAGGATCTGCGCTTCGGAGCGGGCGGCGCCGAAGGGGTCGTGATCCGGGACCATGCCGGCACGCGGCACGATCTGCGCGCCGCCGTCGTGGTCGGGGCCGACGGGACCGGCTCCGTCGTGGCGCGGCGCCTGGGGTTGGCGCGCCGCACATCCGGCGGCCGTCGCTTCGCGCTTGGGGGGCACTACGCGGGATTTGGCGTACTTTACGGTATAGTCGAAATGTTTGCCGACGAGGGTGGTTACTTCGCGATCAACCCATTGTCGGAGGATTGTGTGAACGCAATGGTCGTTCTGCCGGAGCGGCTCCTCGCCGGGACGCGAACTGTCGATGCGCTCGTGCGCGAGCGCGCCTGCGAGCTTGGGCGTGGGCTGCGGTCGCTCGATCGCGTTTCGCGCATCGGCCCGCGCGCCGCGGTCGGTCCGCTCGCATTCGACGTGACGGGGAGCGTCGCGCACGGCGCGCTGCTGGTGGGCGATGCGGCGGGCACGCTCGACCCGTTCACCGGCCAGGGCGTGTTTTTGGCGATCTCGGGTGCGCGCGCAGCGGCCCGTGCGACGCTGCAGGTATTGCGAACGCCGGCGCGCGCGCGCCAGGCCCTGGCCGCATACGAGCGTGCGCAGAGGCGGGAGCTCGGTGCGCGCCGGCGGCTGTCGGCGCTCGTCACGATGCTCGTGCGCAACCCGGTCCTCGGGCGCCGCGTCGCGGCTCGGATAACGAGCACGCCGCGCGCCGCGCGGGCGCTCGTTGCGGCGGTCGGCGGGTCGGGATCCGTCGAGGCAGCGCTCGCACCCTGGTCGCTCGCGGCGCTTTTCCTGTGATGCATGCGACGAACGAGATCGTGATCGCGGCGCCGGCGCACACGATCTATGCGCTTGCGGCCGCCACCGAGCGCTGGCCGGAAATCCTGCCGCACTACCGCTTCGTTGAGGTGCTGGAGCAAAGCGGTTCGTCGCGGGTCGTGCGCATGGCCGCGTGGCGCGATGCGATCCCGATCGCGTGGACTGCGGAACAGACGAACGATCCGGAACGTCCGCACATCGCGTTTCACCACGTGCGCGGGTGGACGCGCGGCATGGACGTGGAATGGATCTTCGAGCCGCTGGGCGACGCCACGCGGGTCCGCATCGAACACTCCCTCGCCTTCCGCTTCCCCATCGCCTCCGGCTGGCTCGGAGACCACGTCGTCGGCCAATTCTTCGTCCGCGACGTCGCGGCGAAGACGCTCGCGTGCATGAAGCGAATCGCCGAAGCATCGTGACGCATCGCGTCGCGGTGACCGGCATCGGGATCGTCAGTCCGATCGGCATCGGCGTCCGAGCGTTTTGGAAGACCGTCCTTGGCGGATGCGTGGCCGTTCGCGAGATCACCCGCTTCGATGCGCGAGGGTTCTCATCGCGCGTGGCCGCGCAGGTCGGCGACTTCGACGCGCTCGCGTTCATGGGCCAGCGGCGAGCGCGGCGCACCGACCGGTTCGCGCAATTCGCGGTTGCCGCGGCGCGCATGGCGGTCGACGACGCGGGCTACGACGTGGCCTCCCGGCCGGACGAAACCGGGGTGTTCGTCGGATCGGCGCTGGGCGGAGTCGCGTTCGCGGAGGAGCAGCACGACGCGTTTCGCGAGCGCGGTATCGAGGCGGTGAAGCCGCTCTTGGCCACCTCAGTCTTCGGCGGTGCGTCGACCTGCAACGTTGCGCTCGAGTTCGGCCTGCGGGGACCGAGCGTCGCGAACGGCAACTCGTGCGCGTCCGGTGCGGTCGCGATCGGCGATGCCTTCCGCGCGGTCGCGCGCGGGGACGTGCGTGTGGCGCTGGCTGGTGGCGTGGAGGCGCCGCTGTCTCCGCTCGTCTTCGGCGCATTCGACGTCATCCACGCGATGTCGACGCGCAACGCGGACCCGGAGCACGCCGCTCGCCCGTTCGACCGCGACCGCGACGGCTTCGTCATGGCCGAGGGCGCCGGCATCCTCGTGCTCGAGCGGCTCGATGACGCGCTCGCGCGAGGCGCCCGCGTCTACGGCGAGATCGCCGGGTACGGCGCGTCGACCGATGCGTACCACATGACCGCGCCCCAGCCGGACGGCACGTACGTGGCGCGCGCGATGCGCATGGCGCTCGACGAAGCGGGGGTGCGCCCGGGCGAGGTCGACCTCTACGACGCCCACGGTTCGTCGACTCCCCTCGGCGACGCGGCGGAGGTCCGTGCGCTGTGCGGTGCCCTCGGCGCCGAAGCACACACGGTGCCCATCGTCGCGACGAAAGGACAGCACGGGCACGCGCTCGGCGCGACCGGCGCGTGGGAGGCTGCGATCTCGCTGCTCGCGATCGCCGACGGGCGGGTGCCGGGCAACGTCAACCTCGAGCATGCCGATCCGGCCTTCGAATTCGCCCACGTTTCCGCCTCGCGCGAGTTGCACCCGTCGGTCGTACTCTCGAACTCCTCCGGTTTCGGCGGCGTCAACGCGGCGCTCGTGTTCCGCCGCGTCGCTGCGTGAGCAGTCCCGTTCGCTGCGTCGACGTGCGCAAGACCTACGTCGAAGGAGGCGAGGAGGTGCGGGCACTCGGCGGCGTCTCGCTCGAGGTTGCGGCCGGCGAGATGGTCGCCCTCGTCGGCCCGAGCGGGTGCGGCAAGAGCACGCTCCTGAATCTCATCGGTTGCGTGGACCTGCCGACGTCCGGCGCCGTCGAAGTCGAAGGCCGCGCGACGACGAGGATGAGCGACGACGAACGCACCGCCCTGCGCCGAACGAGCGTCGGCACGGTGTTCCAGTTCTTCAATCTGCTCGGGAACATGACGGTTTCCGAGAACGTCGCGCTTCCGCTCGTGCTCGCGAAGCGCCCGCGCAGCGAAGTGGAGGCCCGCGTCCACGGCGCGCTCGAAGCGGTCGGGATCGGCGATCGCGCCGGTTCGTACCCGGCGCAGCTATCGGGCGGTCAGATGCAGCGGGCCGCCGTGGCCCGCGCCGTCGTCCACCGTCCCGCAATCGTCCTTGCCGACGAGCCGACCGGCAACCTCGATTCGCAGAACGGTGCCGCCGTGCTGCAGCTGCTGCGCGGCCTCGCCACCGCCGGGCAAGCGATCCTGATGGCGACGCACTCCGCCGCGGCCGCGCGCCAGTGCGATCGAACGATTACGCTCGCGGACGGCCTCATCGTTTCCTAGCGACGGCGTCTCATCCGGACGGCGGACCTCGCAGCCTGCGACGCCAATACTCGCCCCATGAACGGAAGAACGCGTGAAGCGGTGATCGTCGAAGCCGTGCGGACGCCGGTCGGCCGCCGCAACGGAGCGCTCAAAGATTGGCACCCCGTCGACCTCCTGGCGCACGTGTTGCGCGCGACGGTGGAACGCACCGGCCTCGACCCGGCCCGGATCGACGACGTGATCGCCGGCTGCGTGACCCAAGCCGGCGAGCAGGCGGCGAACGTCGCGCGAAACGCGGTCCTCGCGGCCGGCTTTCCCGAGTCGGTCCCCGGGACGACGGTCGACCGCCAGTGTGGCTCCAGCCAGCAAGCCGCGCACTTCGCAGCGCAGGGCGTGATCAGCGGCGCGTACGACATCGCGATCGCCTGCGGCGTCGAGGCGATGACGCGCGTGCCGATGGGATCGAACGCGGCGGTCGCCGGCAAGCCCTTCGGTCCGGCGATGCGCGCGCGGTATCACGGCCAGCCATTCAACCAGGGCATCGGTGCGGAGATGATCGCGGAGCGCTGGGGCATCGATCGCGAAGCCCTCGACGCGTTTTCGCTGCAGAGCCACGAGCGAGCCGCGCGGGCGCGCGCTGACGGCCGCTTCGCCCGACAAATCGTTCCCGTTCCGGTCGTCGCCGAGGATGGAACGTCCTACGCGTTTGCGCAGGACGAGGGAATTCGTGCCGACACGAGCGCGCAGCGGTTGGCGACGCTAAAGCCCGCGTTCCGTGACGACGGGCGAGTGACCGCCGGCAACTCATCGCAGATCAGCGACGGCGCGGCCGCGCTGCTCATCATGGAGCGGGCGACGGCGGAAAGCCTTGGCCTGCGCCCGCGAGCGCGCTTCGTCACGTTTGCCATGGCCGGCGACGACCCCGTCGTCATGCTGACCGCCCCGATCCCGGCCACGCGCAAGATCGTCGCGTCGAGCGGCATCGGTCTGGACGAAATCGATCGCGTCGAAATCAACGAAGCGTTCGCGAGCGTTGTGCTCGCGTGGCTCAAGGAGCTGGGTGGGGATCCCGAGCGCGTCAACGTGAACGGCGGCGCGATCGCCCTCGGGCATCCGCTCGGCGCAAGCGGCGCCCGGCTGATGACCGACCTGCTCGTCGAACTCGAACGCGCCGGCGGCCGCTTCGGCCTCCAGACGATGTGCGAAGGCGGCGGCATGGCGAACGCGACGATCATCGAGCGCCTGTAGCCGTCTCGACGTCGGTCCCGTGATCTTCCGTGCGCTGGTGCTCCGGCATCTGCGGGCGAACGGGTTACGCGCGGGCGTCACCCTGGCGGCCGTTGCCCTTGGCGTGGCAATCGGCCTCGCCATCGATCTGGCCAACACGACCGCGGTCTCGTCGTTCGCTGCCGGCGTCGACCTGGTCGCCAACCGCGTCAACCTGCAGGTGCTCGGCGTGGGTCGCGGCTTCGACGAGCGCACGCTGCTGCGCGTCCGCCGCATCCCCGGCGTGCAGAGCGCTGCGCCGGTGATCGAGGATGCGATCGTCGTGGGCGGGAGGCCGGACAAGCCGTTCTCCGGCGAGATCCTGCGCGTGCTCGGAGTGGATCTCTTGCAGCCGTTGCCGCGCGCGGAGCGCGAGAGCGCGACCGCCCCGACCGCGTACGCTGCTGCGACGGCCGCGGTCGATCCATTCGTCGCGGTTGCCGGACGCGGTGCGATCGTCAGCCACCGCGTGGCGGAAACGTATCACCTGCGCCCCGGGAGCCTGCTCCACGCGGTGTGGGGCGACCGCTCCATCGCGCTGCGCGTCATGGCCTCCTTGCCCGCGAACGTCACGCAGGTCGATTCGAGCGTGGTCTTCGTCGACATCGTGACGGCGCAGGAGCTTTTCGACCGTGTCGGATTGCTCGATCGCATCGATTGCCAGGTCGCGCCAAGCGCGCTCGACGGCGTTACCGCGGCGGTCGCCCGCGCGCTTCCTCCGGGCGCGCGGGCGGTCCGCCCCGCGGTGCGCACGGACGAGATCCGGCGAATGCTGCGCAGCTTCCAGTTGAACTTGGCGGCGCTCTCGTACATCGCGCTTCTGGTCGGAATGTTCCTCATCTACAACACGCTCGCCATCTCCGTCGTGGAGCGGCGGCCCGAGATCGGGACGCTGCGCGCGCTCGGTGCCTCGCGCGCCGCCATCTTCCGCGCGTTCCTCGGCGAAGGCGTGCTGTTCGGCGTCGCGGGCTCGGCGCTCGGCCTCCTGCTCGGTGCGTTTCTCGCGAGCGTCTCCGTCGGCGCGGTGACGCGCACCGTCGATACGATCTACATCGCCGCCCACGCCGACGGCGTGGCCTACGATCCCCTCGCCTTCGCGAAGGCGTTCGCGATCGGCGTGCTCGTCGCGGCGGCCAGCGCGCTGGCGCCGGCAATCGAAGCCGCACGAACCGCGCCGGCGGTGACGATGCGCGGGGCCGCGTACGAGCGGCGCGGGCACGGCAGCACGCTGTGCGCGCTCGCCGGCATCGCGATGCTGGCGGCTGCGTACGCCGCGACGCTGCCGCCCGCGATCGACGGCATTCCGGTGTTCGGCTACGCGGCCGGGCTGCTCGTCGTCTTCGGAGCGGCACTCTGCACCCCGGCGTTGATCGGCGCCAGCGCCCGCGCCGCACAGCGGCTCGCTGCGGGACGCTCCGTCGCCGGCGAGTTGGGTGCCGTTTACCTGGGAGCGGCGCCGTGGCGCAACGGTGTCGCAGTGGCCTCGCTGATGGTCGCCATCGCGATGACGGTCAGCGTCGCCATCCTCGTCGGCTCGTTTCGCGCAACCGTCATCGCGTGGGCCGGCGACGTGCTGCGCGCCGACCTGTTCGTGCGACCGGTCGGGCCCGCGGACGCCGGGTACGGTGCCCGCTTCTCGCCTGGCGTCGTCGCGCGCATCCGCGCGGTGCCCGCCGTGGCGGACGTCGAGACGTTTCGAGAGGTGACGCTGCCGTTTCGCGGATCGCTCGTCACGCTCGGCGCGACCGACACCGGGACGCTCGCCACGCACGCGCGCCTGCGCCTGCTCGGCGGCGCGAGCGCCGCGGCGCTCGCGCGCGACCTTCCGGGGTCGCGCGGTGCCGTGATCAGCGAGCCGTTCGCCTCACGGTTCGGCGCCAGGGTCGGCGACCAACTGCGCATCGGCACGCCGTCCGGCCCCGCGACGTTCACCGTGGCCGCCATCTACAACGACTATACGAGCGACGCGGGGACGGTGATCGTCGACCGGCTGACGTTTGCGCGACTCTTTGGGGACGACGGCGTGAACCAGATCGCCGTGTACGCGCGGCGCGGCGCGGACCTCGTGGCTCTGCGCAGCGCGATCGTCCGCAGCGTCGCGCCCCGTCGCATCGACGTCCAGACGACGCGCGAATTGCGCGCGCTCGTGATCGCGATCTTCGACCGCACCTTCGCGATCACGCACGCGCTCTCGATCATCTCGATCGCCATCGCCGTCTTCGGCGTCGTGACGACGCTGTTCGCCCTCGTGTTGGAACGGCGCCGCGAGATCGCGCTGCTTCGCTATGTGGGCTTGTCGGTCGCCGGGGTACGCCGCATGGTCTACGTCGAGGCAGCCTACATCGGATTGCTCGGGGGTGCGAGCGGCGTCGCGGTGGGCTTTGCGCTGGCGTTGCTGCTGATCTTCGTCATCAACAGGCAGTCGTTCGGGTGGCTGATCGATCTGCACGTACCGGTCGGCTTTCTGGTCGAGGCGGTCGCGCTCGTCGTGGTTGCGGCGCTGGCGGCGAGCATCGTACCCGCCCGGATCGCGGCGAACGTGGGAATCGCGGAGGCAGTGCGCGACGAATGAGATGGTGGACGGCGGTCCTCGTTTCGGCGGCCGCACTGCAGCTCTCCGCGGCCGCGGCGCAGCCGGAGCCGGTTGCGAGCGCCGGATTTGCCGACGCCGGGCGGCCGTACGTCTTTTCGTTCCCGCGCGACGAGGGCTCGCACCCCGCATACCAGACGGAATGGTGGTATACTACCGGTCACGTGCGCGCTGCCGACGGGCGGCGGTTCGGGTACGAGCTCACGTTCTTTCGGGTGGGTCTGCACCCGGGCGATCCTGCGCCGCGCCGCGGACAGAGCCGGTGGCGCGGCAACGAGGTGTTCCCGGCGCACCTCGCGATCACGGACGTGACCGGCGCCCGCTTCGTCTACGCCGAGCGCTTCGAACGCGAGGCACTCGGGATGGGGGCGGCGGCGAGTGGACGGCTCGCCGTGCGCGCGGGCGACTGGACGCTCGTGGGCGTGCCCGGCCGCGTGTGGGGCAGCAACCTCCCGTCGATGCGAATGACGCTCCATGCCTCGGCGCCGGCGGATGCGGGGGACATCGGCGTCGACCTGATCGAGACGCCGCTCAAGCCGCCCGCGGTGCACGGCCGCGCCGGCGTGTCGCGCAAGGGTGCGTGCCCGTCCTGCGCCTCGCACTACTACTCGTATACGCGCATGCAGACGAGCGGATCGCTGCGTTTCGCGGGAACGCGGATGCGCGTCGCCGGAACGTCGTGGATGGATCACGAGTTCGGCTCCGCGGAGCTCGAGCCAGGCGAAGTCGGGTGGGACTGGTTCAGCGTGCAGCTCAACGACGGCCGCGAGCTGATGCTGTACCGGCTGCGCACCGCGTCCGGTGCGATCGTCCCCGCGTCGAGCGGGAGCGTCATCGAGCGGGACGGGCGGGTGCGTCACCTCGCGCGCTCCGACGTCGCGGTCGAGCAGCGCGGGACGTGGCGAAGCCCGCACACCGGTGCGACGTATCCGAGCGGCTGGCGCGTGCGCGTCCCGAGCGCCGCCATCGACGTCACGCTCGAGCCGCTCGTGCTCGACCAGGAGCTTGCCGGCGCGTCGAGCCCATCGTATTGGGAGGGAGCCGTGGACGTTCGCGACGCACGAAAGGACGTGTCGATCGGCGCGGGATACGTGGAACTCACGGGCTATGCCGGGCCGGTCTCCATCTAGCGGCGCCCGGCGCGTCGTTGCCCCGTCGGCCATGCTGGAACGATCATGGGAGACGATGACGATATGGACACGATCGCGGTCGAAGCGGTGCGGGCGCCGACGAAGGACGTGCGCGATTTGATCGACGCGCTCGACCGGACGCTCGCGCAGGAATATCTGCCCGAGCAGCGGCACGGCTTGCCGCTGGACGCGCTCTTCGAACCGCACGTACGGTTCTTTGTGGCGCGGCTCGGCGGCGCGGCCGTCGGTTGCGGCGGCGTCGCGCTGTTCGCGACCTTCGCGGAGGTCAAGCGCATGTTCGTGCGCGACGACATGCGCGGGCGAGGAGTCGCGCGGGCGTTGCTCGCGCGCATCGAATCGGAGGCGGCGCAGCACGGGCTCGACGTGGTCCGTCTGGAAACGGGCGACCAGCAGCACGCCGCGATCCGCTTCTACGAACGTGCCGCATTCCGCCGCTGCGACGCCTTCGGCGACTATGCCGCGATGACGCCGCAAGCGATCGCGACGAGCGTCTTCTTCGAAAAGCGCCTCGGCCACACGGCCGGCTAGCGGCCGGGGCCGGCAGCTAGGCGGCGGCAGGCAGGACGAACTGGCCGGCGCCGGTCGCGGGTGCGACCTCGCGCGCCAGGTCGCAGTCCATGCAGAGCACGCTCACGACGAACGCCGGGCTGAGTGGCTCCGCGTGGAGCGCGTGACAGTCGGGGCACTGGAAGAGCTGGGACATACGGGACACCTCCAGCGCCATCGTTGGCGAACGAAGTGCCACCTGGGTGGCATGGCCTCATCACCGGCGGTCTCGTGTAGCCGAGGATCGACGCGTTGCCGACGCCGATCGGGTCGTCATGGCGCGCGTCGCGAGGTGACGTAGGCGGCTATTACCAGACGGCCATGTCGTTGAAATAAAGTACGATCAAGGCGAGCGTCGGCCGGAGACGGGTTGCGACGACTCGGCCCATGCGTGCTGGCGCGGAGGTCACGATGGACGACAAACCGACGACCCTGACCCGACGGGAAGCGCTCCGCGGAGCGGCCGTGCTCTTCGGGACGATCTCGGCGGGCTCGGTGCTTGCGACGCTCGCGCCGAGCCGCGCGTGGGCGCTCGAATTGGGCGCGCTCTCGCAACCCGACGGAGCCTCGATCCTCGCGATGGCCCAGGTGCTGTATCCGCATGCAGACTTGCCGTCCGCAGTCTACGCATTCGTCGTCAAAGATCTCGATACGGCCGCCGCCGGCGATGCACAGCTCGCCGCCATGCTCGCGGCGGGCACCGCGCAACTGAACGCGGCGAGCGGCGGAAGCTTCGTCTCGGCGACCGTGGCCGGACGAACAGCAGCCGTCACCTCGCTGGCGGGCAGCCCATTCTTCGAGAAGGTGCGCTCGACGTGCATCGTCTCGCTGTACAACAACGAGCTCGCGTTCAAACATTTTGGCTACGAGGGAGCCGTGTGGCTGCGGGGCGGCTACCTGAAGCATGGCTTCAACGACCTTGCCTGGCTGCCGAATCCGCCTGCGGCGGCGAGCCCCAAGCCCTACGTCGCCGACGCGTCCTCGCTCGGCAGTTCGCGGTAGAGGAGAGCACGATGGCAACGTTCGCTCCCGACGACGCCTCGGTCGTCGTCATCATCGGATCCGGCGCCGGCGGCGGCACGCTGGCGAACGAGCTGGCACAAAAAGGCGTCAACGTCGTGTTGCTCGAGGCCGGCAAGCATCAGTCGACCTCGACGTTCCTGCAGGATGAATGGGCATCGTTCAACCAGCTGGCGTGGCTGGACAAACGGACGACCTCGGGAAACTGGCGCGTGGCGAAGGACTTCCCTGGCCTTCCCGCCTGGACGTGCAAGACGGTCGGTGGCACGACGACCCACTGGGCCGGCGCGTCGCTGCGCTTTCAAACGCACGAGTTCGCGGCCAAGACCACCTACGGCTCGGTGGCGGGGGCGAATCTGCTGGACTGGCCGATCGGGCTCGCCGACCTGGAGCCCTACTACGCGCGCGCCGAAGCGAAGATGGGCGTCACGCGCACGAGCGACAATCCCGGGCTGCCCGGCAACAACAACTTCAAAGTGATGTACGGCGGCGCGGCCAAGCTCGGTTACACCAAAGTCAGCACCGGCCACATGGCGATCAACAGCCGCCCGCGCGACCATCGGAGCTCGTGCCTCCAGATGGGGTTCTGCTTCCAGGGTTGTAAGAGCGGCGCGAAGTGGTCCACGCTCTACACCGAGATCCCGAAGGCGGTTGCGACGGGACACGTCGACTTGCGCCCCGAGTCCCACGTGCTCCAGATCGAGACGGGGGCGAACGGCAAGGTGAGCGGCGTCGTCTATGCGGATGCGAGCGGCGCGCAGCACCGGCAGCGCGCACGCGTTGTTGCCGTCGCGGCGAACTCGATCGAGACGCCCCGGCTGCTGCTGCTTTCGGCCTCGAACGCATTCCCGAACGGTCTCGCCAACAGCTCGGGACAGGTCGGGCGCAACTATATGCGTCACCTGACCGCGTCCGTCTATGCGATCTTCGACGAGCCCGTCCACGCCTATCGCGGAACCACGATGGCAGGTATCGTGCAGGATGAGGCGCGCAACGACCCTGGCCGGGGCTTCGTCGGCGGCTACGAGATGGAAACGATCTCGCTCGGGCTGCCGTTCTTCGCCGCGTTCCTCGAGCCGGGAGGGTGGGGACCAGACTTCACGCATTTTCTCGACAATTACACGCACGTCGCGGGCATGTGGATCGTCGGCGAGGATATTCCGCGCGAGTCGAACCGCGTCACGCTCAATCACGACGTGAAGGACCAGTTCGGTCTGCCCGTCCCGAACGTGCACTACGACGATGGCGACAACGAGCTGGCGATGCGCAAGCACGCCTTCGACCGGGGCGTTGCGATCTACGAGGCCGTCGGGGCGACCAAGGCCTGGCGCACGCCACCGTACCCCTCGACCCACAACCTCGGCACCGCCCGGATGTCGAGCGACCCGAAGCTCGGGGTCTGCAACAGCCATGGGCAGACGCACGACATCGCGAACCTGTTCATCTCCGACGGGAGCCAGTACACGACGAGCGCGGCGGAGAATCCAACGCTGACGATCGTAACCCTGGCCATCCGCCAGGCTGACTACATCGCGGACGCGATGAACAAACAGTTGGTGTAGAGGGAACCGCGCCGTGTGCCAGATCTATGCGAAGGCCGACCCGATCCAATACGAGGCGCGGACGCGCTCGCTGCGCATCCACGGCGTCTTGACCACGATCCGGCTGGAGAACCTCTTCTGGGAGGTGCTCACCGAGATCGCACAGCGCGACGGGATCGCAACGAATCAGCTGATCGTGAAGCTGCACGACGAGGTGACGGAATACCGGGGCGAAGTGGGCAACTTCGCCTCGTTCCTGCGCGTCTGCTGCCTACGCCATCTGTGGGTTCAGGCGGGCCGCGACCTGGGCGCCATACCGGCCGAACGTAGCGCGCCGCTGCGGGCGGTCCGCTGATGTCCCGCTATCTGCATACGTCCATCTTCGTCAACGACATGGCGAAGACGATCGAGTTCTACACGAAGCGCCTCGGCCTGACGCTGCTCGACGGCCCGTTGCACTATCCGGGCAACTGCGACATGGCGTTCGTCGGCGCCGATTGGAACTCGTACATCGAGCTGGTCTACGACCTCGAAGAGCATCCGCCGTACGAGATCGGCAACCGCTACGAGCACCTCGCGCTGGAAATCGACGGGGACTTTCCCGCCTTCATCGAGGGCCTCCGTTCTGCCGGCGTGACCGTGCTCGGGGGGCCGAAGAAATCCCCGGGCGGATCCCGCTGGCTCGCCTTCGTTCAAGATCCGAACGGCATTCCGGTCGAGCTCCTCGAGGCGAGGACGGGCCCGATCACCTGAAGGCGGGTCCGATCACCTGAGGGCGGGTCCGATCACCTGAGGGGGGGTCCGACTCGCCTGAGGGCGGATCCGATGACCCAGGGCGGTCCGATGACGAGCGAGAGTCGACGCGAGAGTTTCTAGGCGACGGTCGCGACGGCGAGGTCGTGTGCGAGCGCCCAGTCGTCGAGATCGTTCAGCGCGACGGAATTGGTCAGTGTTGCCGGCAGGCCCAGCGTCGCGCGGATCGGCGCCGCGAGGTCCTCGGGTTTGTCGCGCTCGACGATCGCGCGGTTGTGAGCGGCGATCGACATGCCGTCGAGCTTCGTCGCGTGCTCGCGCACCCACGCCTCGCAGGCGAGGTATGACGGCAATTCGCGTTCGACGTACGCGATGAGCTCCCGCCCATCGATGCCGAGGTTCGAGATCGTCAGGCTGTCGAAGCCGCCCTCACCGTGCCGATAGCCCTCGGGGAGGCGACCGACTGCATGCAAGAGGATCTTCAACCAGAGTCTCGGCAGGTGCATGGCCCCGAGAGGGCCTGCGACGGTCGAGCTGATCAACGGCACGATAGGTTCCACGAATCCTCCTGCGCGCGAGCGGACGGTCTCTTCTCTTCGCGACGGACGACCCGCTTGGCCTCGCGGCGATGATCCGGCGCATTGGGTTCGTCGGCACCGGCATCATGGGGAAGCCGCTGGCGAGCCGCTTGCTGCGCGCCGGATACGACGTCGCGGTCTACAATCGCACGAGTGCGCGCGCCGCGGAGCTCGTTGCACAGGGCGCGCGCGGGGCGACGACGCCGCGGGACGCTGCGGACGGCTGCGATGCGTTCATCACGATGCTGCCGGAAGCGCCGGACGTGGAGGGCGTCCTGTTCGGCGCTGGCGGCGCGGTTGCCGCGCTGCGGCCCGGGGCGGTCCACATCGACATGAGCACGATCGCTCCCGCCGCGGCCCGCACGATTGCGCGGCGCCTCGCCGAGCGCGGCGTCGACGCGTTGGACGCACCGGTCAGCGGAGGAGAGGTGGGGGCGATCGCCGGCACGCTCGCGATCATGGTGGGCGGCGGTGAGGCGCCGTTCGATCGCGCGCGACCGGTCCTCGAAGCGATGAGCACGAACGTCGTGCGCGTCGGCGGCAGCGGCTCTGGACAAGTGGCGAAGGCGTGCAACCAACTGATCGTCGTGGCGACGATCGAGGCCGTCGCCGAGGCGCTCGCGCTGGCGCGCGCGCTCGGAGCAGACCCGGGGCGCGTGCGCGACGCGATGCTCGCCGGGTTCGCGTCGAGCCGCATTCTCGAGGTGCATGGCCGGCGTATGATCGATGCGGACTACGGGCCGGGCGGGCGCGCCCGCCTGCACCTGAAGGACCGCGACGTCGTCGCGGAGGCGGCCGCGGCGGCACATATCGAGCTGCCCGTCGCGACCGCCGCGTTCGCGCGCATCGCCACGTTGGTCGAGCAAGGCGGCGGCGACCTCGATCAGAGCGCGCTGTACACGCTGTTCGGCTAGTGGCTCCTACGAGCCACTAGTCGTCGTCCGGCGGCAGATAGCTCGGCGGCACACGCAAGAGTTCGTCGGCCGAGTGGTGGGTCGCGATCGGCGTGAACGCGCGCGGGGGTTGGTTGAAGTCGAAGCAATCGTCGAGCGCGTTCGCGCGCGTATCGCTTGCGGCGAGCGGCGTGAGACCATACGTGGTCTCGATGAACTTGAGAAGGCTGCCCCACTCGTACGTGACGTGCGATACGTGTCCGCGCTTCGCAAAGGGCGAGATGACGATCAAAGGCACGCGGATTCCGAGCCCGTCGTTGTCGACGTACGGCGGCGGCACGTGATCGTACCAGCCACCCCAGTCGTCCCACAGCAGGAAGACGACCGTGGTGTCCCATTCGGGACTCTTGCCGATGCCGTTCACGATCGACGCGACCCAATCGGGTCCCGTCGTGCTGTCGGACGCGGCGTGATCGGAATTCTTCTCGTCGGGGACGACCCAGGAGATCGTCGGGAGATGACCCTTGGCGATGTCGGTCAGGACCTGCGTCTCGGGTGAGATGACGTGCTGCGTCCAGTCCGAACCGTAGCGCACCGGTTTGATCACATCGAACGCGGACCACACTTCGCCGCCTACGTCGGGGCCCGTGACCGGCGGGGCGTAGTAACGCCACGAGATATCGTCTGCATCCAATTGATTCGCGAGGGTCGGGTACGAGAAACACGGGAACACCGACGGCCCGACCGTGCGGTTCGGCGCGAGCGTCGTGATGGTCGTGCCGCTCGGGGCGTCGCAGCCCCACGGGAGCGCGGTCGGTGCGTTCACGGTATTACCCGCCTGGCCCGCGATCAGGTACTGGTGTGCCACGAAACTGGAATCGATCTGTGAGGAAAACGTCCGGTCGGCCAGCACGTACTGTTGCGCGAGGCTCCAGTAGGGCAGCACTTCGGAACGCGGCACGTACGCATATTGCGGATACTTGCCCATCGGGGGCGGCCCCGCGTTCTCGAGGTCGAAGCCGTCCATCTTCCCGTTGTCGTACGCGTGCAGAAAATCCGGCAGATTGTGGCTGACGTCGTATTGTGCCGCCAGCGAGACGGGCTCGAGCGGAACGCGAACGCCGGTGTGCAGCAGCCCGCTGGAAACGGTGGCAGCACCCGGATAACCCTCGAAGAGATTGTCGAAGCTGCGATTCTCTTGAATGATCACGACGACGTGCTGGATGCCGTGTTCGCCCGTCGTCGGCGTTCCGACTGGGGCCGGCGTGCCGGTGGGAACGACGGGCGGAGAGCTGCCGTGCCCTCCCCCGCCACCGCACGCGCTCACGGCTGCGGCAAGCAGCGCGATGGCGACGCACGCACGGGTGCGATTTCCCAACAAGCCCTCGCTCACGCACGCTCCTTCGGCGCGGGCTGCGCGAGGCCGCCGCCCCGCCGCGCGGGCCGGGCGATTCTCACGCCGCTCTCACCGATATCTCACGGCGGCGGATCGCTTCTTACTCGCCGTAGCCGGCCATCAACTCATGCAGTTTGGTCGACATCTGTAAGGCGTCGTGCCAGTTGCGCTGCCACATGTTGCGGCCGAAGATGAGCCCGACGCAGCCGGACTCCATCGCGACGCGCGCCTTGTGCAGCATGTCGTCGTCGGATTGCTTGCTCCCACCCGAGACAAGCACCAGCGTGCGACCCGCCGATTTCACGACCTTCGTAAGCGCCGCCACGTCGTCGAGCTGCATCGTATCGTAGGGCTTCGGCTGCGCGCCGGCCTTCGTCGGTTCCCACTTCGGAACGTTGAGCTTCACGATGTCGGCACCGACTTCACAGGCGACCCGCGCGGCGTAGTCGACCGCGTAGAGCGAGTCCTGACCGCCCTTCAGCTTCACCGCACTGCCTCGTGGATACGACCACACGATCAGCGGCATGCCATAGCGCTCGCAGCGGCGGCGCACTTCGTCGCATTGGCGAATGTCGTCGTCCTGACGCGGACTGCCGACGTACAGCGTGTACCCGACCGCATCGGCGCCCAGGCGGACCGCGTCTTCCACGCTCGACGTGAGCGGGCTGAACGATTCATCGTCCGGCGGGATATTGGTCTTCCCGTTGATCTTGAGGACGAGGGGCACCTTGCCCGCATACGGCCGATGGTACTTCTCCGCGAGGCCGATATGATACGCGATGCCGGAGTAGCGTCCGGCAACGGCGAGGCGCAGCACCCAGTCGGTGTCGATCGAATCCGGGTTGTCGAAGAAGTCCACGGGCCCGTGCTCGAGGCCCTGGTCGATCGGCAGCAGCATCAAGGTTCCGTTTGCGGGCCCGTGCTCGTACATCAGGCGGTGCAGGCGCGCGCGCTTGCCGGTGGAGAGGTTCATCTCGTCGAGCGTCGGACGGCGGATGCTGGCGATCATGGACGTGCTCCTCGGTCGATTCGTCCGTGGCGCTGTGCGCGGACGCTGAACGTTCGCCGTTCGATTCGGCCGGAGCGGCGCCCTACGGCAGCGCGACCGCGTACCCGCACAGCATGCCCAGGCTGACCGTGACGAACAGCGCGACGCCGCGCGCTGCGATACCGGCGACTCCGCCCGGAGACTCCCAGGCGCGGCGGCGCAGGGAACCAGTCAACCCGACCACCGCCGGCACGCCGAGGAGCGCGAATGCAGCGACCGTGACGGGCGCGCCGGCGGCGACCGCGACGCCGACGCCAGCGAACGAGGCCGCGACGGCCCAGCCGACGAGCCACGCCGCGCGGGCCCGGCCGGCGCGGACGACCAGATTCCGTTTCCCGCTCGCTATGTCGGCCTCGACGTCGGGGTATTCGACCGCGAGCATCATCGCGAGCATCGCACCGGCGCCGGGAAGCGTGCTTGCCAGCACCAGGGCGTCCACCCGTCCGGTTTGGGCCGCATACGCGCAGACGGGCACCAGCACCGCAACGACGAGGGCGGCGTCGATCTCGCCCAGCGACCGCGCGAGCAGGCGGACGGGCGGCGCCGAGTACCACCAGGCCAGTAGCCCCATCGCTGCGGCGGCTGTCGCGGCGACCGCGTGTCCGTGCGTCAGCGCGAGGGTGCCTACGATGCCAAGCGCGGCACAGGCCTGCGCTGCGTGCAGGGCGACGCGCGGCGCAAGCGCGCCCGAAGCGAGGACTCCGCTGCCGCCGGAAAACGGCGTACGGACCGCGAGCGCGTCGGCCGCCTGGTCGAAGTAGTCGTTCGCGTAGTGTGTCATCAGGTGAAACGACGAGACGGTCAGCTGCGCGAGCGCAAAGGCGGACCAGTCGACGGCCCCCAGCTCGAACGCCGCAATCGCAGTTCCCAGAGCGCCGCCGAGGAGGCCTCCGACCAAGAACTTCGGGCGGCCCAGGCGGGCGAGCGCCGGCAGCATCGCGCGCCCTTCGCACGTCACAGGAGGCGACCTGCGGGCATGGCAATGTGGGCCGCATGAGCGATCGAGTGGCGTTTCTCGGCCTTGGCGCCATGGGCGAGCCGATGGCTCGCAACCTCCTGCGAGCCCGCGGGGAACTGCGCGTCTGGAACCGCACGGCCGCGAAGGCGGAGGCGCTCCGCGGACTCGGCGCCACGCCCTGCGCCACCCCCGCGGAGGCGGCAGGCGGGGCGGACATCGTGATGCTCTGCGTGCCGTCGTCTCCCGAGGTGTACGACCTCCTCACGCGGCCAGACGGCGTTCTGGCCGGGGCGCGGCCCGGAACGATCGTCGTGGATTGTTCGACGATCGCGCCCAGCGCGTCGATCCAACACGAGCGCCTCTGCGCGGAACGCGGGGTGGCGATGCTCGAGGCGCCGTTGTCGGGCGGTACCGTCGGAGCCAAGGCCGGAACGCTGACGCTGATGGTCGGCGGCGACGCCGCGGTGCTCGAGCGCGTGCGGCCCGTGCTCGAGGCGATTGGGAAGAATATCTTTCATCTGGGCGGCGCCGGGGCCGGGCAGACCGTGAAGCTCTGCAACAACCTCATCTTTGCGGCGCAGATGGTCGGGGTGGCCGAAGCCTACGCCATCCTCGTGAGGGCCGGGCTGGACGCCGCGAAGGCGACCGACGTCTTCCTGGTCTCCACGGCGGATTGCACGGCCGTGCGCCAGCGGGTTCCGGTCGCGGGCGTCCAGGCGAACGCGCCGGCGTCGAACGGCTGGGCGCCGGGCTTTGCAACGGAGTGGATGGCCAAGGACCTCCACCTCGCGCAGGAGGAGGCGAAGGCGCTCGGCGTGCCATGCCTGCAGGTATCACTCGACCACCAGCTCCTGCGCATCGCCATGCAGATGGGCTACGCCAAGCTCGATCTCTCCGTCGTCGGTAAACTGATCCAGGATTGGTCGGCCGGTACGCCAGAGCCATCGTGATGCGCGGTTGCGACCCTTGACGTGTTGGCGGTCGCGCCGACCTGGTATAAGTCGGGAATAGATGAAGAATACGCTGAGGGCTCATGTCGGCGCCCCGGGCTTCGGGCGTACTGAGCGCCGCGATTCGTGGTGGGTGGAGCCCATAGTCGTCGCAGTCGGTCTCGCGCTGTTCATCGGGTATTCCACCTGGGCGGCGCTCGTCGGGACCGACTATTCGTACGGACCCTACTGGTCGCCGTTTTACTCGCCGTACTTCAAGCCGGACTGGTGGCCGTTTTCTGCCTCCATCTTCGTCTTGTGGGTCCCACTCGGATTTCGGCTGAGCTGCTACTACTATCGCAAGGCGTACTATCGCGCGTACTTTGCGAGCCCGCCTGCGTGTTCGGTTTCGGAGCCGACGCGCACGTACACCGGCGAGACCGGCGTGCTATTGCGCTGGCTGCCGGTGATCCACCGGTGGTTTCTCTATCTCTCCATTCTGGTGCTGATCTGGCTGTGGGTCGACGCGCTGCGCGCGTTCGACTTCGACGGATCGTTTGGGCTCGGCGTCGGGACGCTCGTCATGCTCGCGAACGTCGTCCTCCTGAGCGCCTTCACGCTCGGCTGTCACGCGCTGCGCAGCCTCGTCGGCGGGAACGTCAAGTGCTTCTCCTGCGCGCCGGCGGGTCAGGCCCGCTACGGGGCGTGGAAGTTCGTGTCGCGCTTTACGAGCATGCACCCGTGGATGGCGTGGTTCAGCCTCTATAGCGTCGGGCTCTGCGACCTCTACATACGCCTCTGTGCGCTCGGCGTCATCAAGGACCTCCGGATCATCTGATGGCAAGCGACAGCGAATACTCCACGTTCGAGTCCGACGTCATCGTCATCGGTGCCGGCGGGGCCGGGTTACGTGCCGCGATCGAAGCGATCGGAGCGGGCGCG
>Ga0302325_10006162_pt1 | contig 27045 bp, 22 predicted proteins | sample Palsa_T0_2_FD_201948 | JGI IMG/M metagenome (GOLD analysis project Ga0302325, IMG submission 201948) | Peat permafrost microbial communities from Stordalen Mire near Abisko, Sweden - Palsa_T0_2 | ecosystem: Environmental > Terrestrial > Soil > Palsa > Peat permafrost | place: Sweden: Abisko... | reverse complement strand
AACTGATCTTCTTGTATATCTGGGTGCTATTCCAGAGGTTGCTAGAGCCCATGGCTAAGTGTCTCGAAGAGCCGGGAGTATCTGCCATCGCTGAGGCTTGACTATCGGAGGTTGCATCTCTCAAGCTCGCAACTAACAGATTAAATACCTCGTTACATTCTATAAATTATAGCATTTGGGTGTTCGTATCAAGCGATATTGGTTTTGCTCAGTATGAAATTGAGAATAGTATAGTCACCTTGCTGCTCATAACCCTTTTACTAAGACAGGATCTAGGCAAGTATCCGTTGCGCTGCCACTGGTGCGCCCTCTTGCTCGTAAGCAAGGAACACCAAGATCTGTAACTGAAGCTCACTATATTTTGGCGACCACATCACTAAAATTCAGGGCATGGTTCACTAAATTTCAGGCAGACATGCCTGGAGTGATGAAACACGCGATCTTATTGGTTCGCTTAGCTGTGCACGGACTATGGCGCACCTGGCGGCAGCGTAAGGGATATATAACGACTAGTGGCCGCGCATCATCGCTGCTCCTTATCATTTGCGAAACTAAGCATGGGCTTGCGCAGACTGGGATTGTGGCATTTGTCGTTGGTATCCTCATGTGCAGTTGTAAGAATATGGATAGTCCCAGGACCAGGGAGTGTTCCGGGCAGCGTTCCGAGGCGCTCTTCTTGTTTGCTCTGCTTCTCTTGTGTTTCCCCCCTTGGGATTCTGTTTACTGACAAATGCAATGAAATTGACAACAAAAACTTTAGCGATCTTTCTTAGTGCTCACTCAAAATTCTGGTAATAACCTCTTAATGTACCTTGGAAAGAGCTATGGTGCCTGCAAGCCCTTGGATTCGCAGAGCAAGTGATCCCTTGTGCTATAAGACTTTAGCAGACTGTCTCTTTCGGACTCAACCAATTTTCTTTATTCTTAAAGTGAGCTGGGTCATAGAGATTGAGCTATCTAAGCCCCTGACATGGACTATAAAGCACAATCCGTTTCAACATCATTATCTTTGATACTCTGACGCAGCCAAAACCATGTCCATGTGCAGAAACTTTTTATAATTTGCTTGCTACAAGATTCCTGTAGCTGACTTGGTATAGTGTCAGCTCTGCGTATTGTTCAAACTTCAGTCTGGAGGAGCTTGAGAGTTGCGTCCTCAGAATTGAGAAAATTCTGCTGTCAAGTATACATTTGTTGTCAACTATTTGGCTTTTGTTATTATTTATCTGGAAAAGCAAAGCAAAGGGATCGTTTTCTGCTGGGACAAAGCAGTACATACGATTTCCGGAGAATCGCTTGGAAGTCTCGATTTTGCTTCACCAGCTTTATCTTAATTCCCCCCTCCCAGTCCCTAGAATCTGATGGATCACGCTGCTCAAACTAACCGTGTATCATATCCTCACTAGCGGCTCTGTCCTCGTGAGGGCATTTAGGGGCTTTCAGATCGGATCTGTTGTCTGTATCGGAAGCTTGGTGAAGGTATAAAGTATACAATGCTGTAGGTAGATGGTCACCCATTCCAGGCAGCTTGTTCTGCGGCTCGTGGCCTTTCTAGTTGGCGGTTGCCATATCGACTTGTCCAAGTGACTCTTCACTTACTTCAATTCCCGCTGTATCCTGGATGTTACGAGATCCTTCAACATTTGGAGCTGGTCAGGTGGGCCCGATAGAAGCATTACCATCAGCATATCACTTCTGTAATTTCCTTGGTTCGGAACGGGTATCTGCTAACCTAGCTGCGGACGTAGCATGCTCAACAAAAGATTAGAGATATATAGATCATTTACAGGACTCAATAGTCGCAAAGTTGGCTATGGAGCCGTTGAAACCGGCCAAAATTCGACGTGGAATAGAGAAGGTGATGTCCAGATCCCATAGAATTAAAGCAGCATCACTTGGAGTGCGTTGTGTAACGACACCAGCTCTTCCCCTTCCTATTGTACCTCGCTCCTCCAAGCAAAGACCTTGGACCGGTTCCCTCTTTCCGGAAAGGGCAGGAACAAGCAGCTCGCTTAAAATCCGACTTGCAACGAAAAGGGGTAGGCTTCGACCTACTTCGAGGTAACGAAGCAGCACTTAAAATTCAGTGCTCAAATAAAGATAACTTTCCAATTTTCGGTGCAAGTCAAATTACTAGGCAGCCCTTAAGGCCTTGCTTGACCTGAAATGATGCCACGATATACAGGAAGCAATCAAAGGCTGTTTGAACCTAATTGCGCCTTGGATCAGGAGCTTTAGGCATTGAACAAACTTCAAAGATATTCCTCCAAAACCTGCTTAAGATGGTGTGAATCATCAAAATGTGCCTTGCATCGGCAACCCGCTCTACATCTCCAAATAAAAGGCAATTGTTGACTCAACATCCTCACCGTTTTTATTCCCCTTGTTTCCCTAGCCACAAAACATTTTCTATGCCTCACACGTCATTGAACATGGCGTAATCACCCTCGAAGGCATTCGCCATCAATTTTCAAGATAAACTAATCACGAAGTTCTGGAACTTTGCGATCCTTGCTACAGCCACTTGCTGACATCGCATGAAACCCCTGACCCACATCAACACATATCCCGACACATCCCCGAACTCGCTCCGCCACTTAGTTCTGGTATCACAACAGCCCGCAAGAAAACATCAATGACCTAATTCTTACCTGAGTGTCATGCGATCAAGTTCCGAGATCGGAAGTAGAACCTTGATGCCCTTGAGATTGGATCATGGATATTTTCCTTTGCATACACGTGGATGTGGATGAATCGGCACTGGAAGCTTGGCGGGGGCGGGCCGTTCGAACCGTTCCTGGCCCGATTGGTGACCTCGGTCTTCGGCCTCTGATTTTCATCGGCCGTGGAAATATCCAGGGCATGGTAGCATTTTTTTTTTAAGGGATGCGGATTGAGACTTTTGTGTAAGTTTGATCGGGCCATAATGGTTTGAATGGAGTAAAATGCATCATTGATGCGGTCAGGAGGCATTGAGCGAAGCGGGAGGGGCGGGGATCGGCATTTGGAGGGCCGTTGATTACTGCTTTGGCCGAAGAAAGCTTAGCAATGCCAGTGAAAGAACTTGTCAGTTGAGCGGGACTCGGAAAATTCTTCTGCGAGAGTGGGGAAAGCTGAGAAGGTTTGGTGAAAAGAGACTCCTTTGTTAGAGGTCGCGAGCTCAATGGTGTAGCGAAAGATGTGAATTGGGATGGAGAGGGGGGTCGGGTCTGTTTAAGCGGAGTAGGATCGACGTTGTATTTATTACCTATTATTTTAGGGTAAGTCAAGAAGAAGAATGCTAGGCCAGCGAAAAAGTGATTTAAATTTTAAGCAAGTCAAGTCGAGAGAAGGAAAGACATCACGAGTCAAAATCACACAATGTAACGGAACTTCAACATTGTGTGCATGAGCATGCTATCTGACATTCTACCCAGTTGGCATTAAGTACGAGACTGTGAGTATAAAGCAGGAGTTGAACGGCTTTGACTACTGCGCATCGAAATTACTCCCTGCATCACGATACCTTCTCTGTTGGATGAAGAGGATTAGATGAAGGTGGTAAAGTACTGAGAGGCCACCTAGTAGTAGACAGCGACTTGGAAATTTGATTTTCCGTAGTCGGGCTACAAGGCGCATATTCTAAATAACAGTATAGCTCGTCAAACCTGGTGACTTCCAATTTGCTACACGCTTTGACAACAATGACTTAGTCGCATGTGTCAAAGACTTTCAGGAGCAGCTACTTTATAGACATACCTCCTTTAACTTCGTGTGTGGTTTTCAACAAAAATGCCAAGGCAAATCAAGTAAGATCGCAGGTCTTTGAATAGTGTTTGCATTGTTTGGAAAGTACAGATTATCTCGCCTAGCATAGGCGAGAATAAAAGGGGTCTACTCATCGCCCTTTCTTCTACAGACTCGCAAGGCTAGCTTGTTCGCCTCCTGGGTCACAGTCGCTCAGGGAAACCTAAATTATTAGCAATTGTGCGCTTAACATATACTCTGCAGGCTGATATGTGGTGCGGTGGTTGAGGTCTAATGGTCGGCACATCTTCTATAAGCCACTCGTCGGTGGACCCGTCTTGCTGTCATCCAAAGTCTTGCTGTAAATCAAAATCAATATTTTTGATGATTTAAAACTAAAAAAGAATGAATCAAAGCTTAGAGCGTGGACTATTCAAACAGAGTAAACTTTAATGCGAATCGTGTGGAGTTATCACCACATTGGGGGCTGTTGCTATCAGTTGATTCAGAGAAGACGCCGGCGTGAGGGACATTGATGAAGGTCTGTGTTAGTTTGTTTGACTCTTGGGAGCTTGCTAAGCAGTCGGCGAAGACTTGGAAGATTTCGAACCTGCTTCCCGTGTTACCGTCCTTCAAGAGTGATATTCATATATACAGGACGACGAAGAAAATAAGGGATACCATAAGCACGCGGTAGTGAACTCCATGGACTTCCACTATCAAAACCAGCAACTTGATCACCTTCCAGCCCCCCCCCTTGATTCTATCCCCCGTCCTCAACAGTTACTTCATATTTCGGGCCCTGAGTCCAGAATCCTGGCTCAAGCCTCTTTCTTTCCAACCTTTCCATCCGCAAGGAATATTGCTCGCTGAATTTTAACACCCTTCATTAAACATGTAACGCTGCTCCGAGTCCAGCTCCTCATGTTTCCGTTGTGAGACTCCAAAATTATTAGAGGCTGTGCTATTCCCAAAAAGGCACACCTTCCGCTTGTCTAAATGCCATCCGTCTGCTTAGTCACTTGCTCACTTAGTACGGAATACGTGGTAATGATGTAAGTAGATAGGCTCAGATTTAGTTAGCTGTCACCATTGCAAGCGGGCTGTATCGCAGGTTAACAGATCAATGAAGTGAATGTCATCCTCTTCTCAATCACACCCTAGCAGAGAAAGATGTGTGTCGAGAAGACAGAATTTGAGGCTCGAGACCATTGAGTCCAGAGAGTCGGTAATTATCGATTGCCTAGAAATATTAAAACAGGTAAGATAACACGGTTCTACCCCTTCACCCGGCTTACACAAATCTCTATCATGTTCAATGTGGAGGTAAAAATTCGAATATGTTTCTTTTAAGTGCACTACGAGTCTTATGAAAGAGTCCTATCAAGATGTTGGGGTGGGAAGAGTATGGCTGATATAAGATTTAAGGTTCAGGGCCCCACGATTACTAGCGTATAGGTTATACGACATGTAACCAAAATACCGAACGAGCAGCCTTAATCTTAGCGTACCATACTTGACAAACCGGGGCCTTTGTATTTACAGCCTTGTGGCAAGAAACTTCGCGTAAAGTGTTGAGGATCTATGTTCGACGGAAAGCAAAACAATATGGATCCAGTGTAATAATTACGTACTGTAGATTGCTTGATTACAGCGAGGAGTTCTTCACCGTGTGACATTCATGCAAGGATTCGCTTCATCTACTTTGAAGAAACACACTTAACGGTCGGCCTAGACACTTCAGATCCCTCGGTAGGTGGGGGTGTGGGTAAGGGATGCATGGGACTAACCTCAGCGGCTCTCTCCACCAAGTCAAGAAGTTTGGACCTTTGAAAGGGGAAAGTGGATAAGATGACTATCAAGAAGAAAATTTAAGCTCCAAATAATTGGGTCGCATTTAGGATCATTTACGGAAGTCAGCAATGAGCTTGGTGCCTCAAATGCTAACGCAAACCCTCCCCGTAAACCTAATGTAAACTGACGGTTGCTTCTTGATCGCAGACTCACGAAGGAGAGCGCTCTCCCGATTTCAAGCTGAGGAATTGAGTTCTCAAGCTATGTCAGATCTGGCTCACTTTGACAGTTGTGGTTGGCTAAGGGGCTAGTAGAGTTGAGTCCCTTTCTAAGGCAAGAGGGAGGTGGCTTCATGCTAATTTAACTGCAAAAATCTGACTTTGTTTCTGCTACTTAAGAAACAAGTCTACATCAATGGATCGATCATTGGACGGTGAAGGGGTAGAATTAAGGTTACCGACTCGGCGGCATGGTATTGGGTTCAGCTCTGATATTCACTGATAGCCTACCATATTGACACGTATAACATAGAAAGCTTGAGAAAACAGATTGAAGCAATTGAAGACGGAAGCATAGTTTACTATTTCAAGGAAGAGAAATAATGGGGTCAATTCTGCATTTTGTCTTCAGAATTGATACGATCATCATGATTGGTCTTTCGGCGCAGTGGAGTTCACTTCTGCGTAGCGAAACCATTAACTTTACTAGGAACTGACTCCTTGATTTCTTGAATCTTTTCACCAATAGTTGCTCTGGATCGCTCCCTCGTCAAGCTCATCCAGATCCGCTGATATTTGGTGCTGGCGGGAAGTCTAGACCTTCGACGTGGGGTTCACTGGCATGAAGCTCGGTACTCCATACAAGTGCCGTTAAAGATGTTGAGGTCACGACAGTGAAATTCCCATTATTATTTCAGATTGCGAGGGTGAAATCCAAAGTTCAGACGAACCTTCAAAAACAAATTTTGCGGGGAAATGGCCAGTATTTCGTACAGCTGGGAAAGACTAATGCCTGCCAAGACGCCTTATTTTGTGCAAAAGTTATGCAAGGTTGTTCTGAAGAGAACCGAAGCCGAGCAGCCGCACCAACCCCAGACGATTCCAACGTCAGTCAGTGGCTAACTTGTCGCTGCGGGGCGGCGTTCAAAGTCTCCTCCCATGCCCTGTTCAGACGTATTTCGGGCTTCTGCTAAGTTCCGACCGCCGACTTCTCGTGCGAAAGGAGTCAGGAGATTTCTTCAAAAGGCCGGTTCGGCGTCTAGAAAACGACTTCGGGGTCCAGCTGATACTTTTGTCCTGGGAATCGCATGATGATCTGAGGCATTTTGTTGACGAATCTGCGGGAGTTCCCGGTACGGTGCCGTTCCTTTAGAGGTATCTGCTTGAGTTGCGTGCGACAAGGCCGGATTTGGAGTATCTCCGTACATTTGCCCGTCCTTGATTGCAGAAAACCCTTGGACCTCGACTCCCAGTCTCTTTCGTAATTACCAAGAATCATAAAGGTAACCAGGGGATTAAATCAATGCGCTAGGTTTTTTGTCAACATGCTCATGCTGGAGCCTGAACACAGCCCGAAACAATTTCAGCTGCGGCCGTCGAAACCGCGTATTCCAGGGAAGGAAAACGATGGGCGGAGCGTCAGATCCTCCGTTCCACAAGGCCTTGGGGAAAAGCTTTGGGCACAGCTTAAATTGCTCAGCTAAGCACTCTCCAGGGGTTGCTAGCCCTTCCAGAAGGATCGCAGAAGCATAGCATCCGGCTCGGGACCTGAGTGGATCCCATGGGAGGATTGTCTGGTCTTGCTCTGTCCATATCCACCATCAAAGATTTAACATGAGCCTCAAGATCCACTTACTTCATGGACCCGCAAACTTTGTAGAAGTTGCATGTAAAGTGGCTGAAGGAAGACCCATCGAAAGGTCCAGAGCTTCGAGTTTTGATTATTTTTACAGCGAAAAGGAGCAGTACCATTCATTTGGTCTTGAAAGCGGGAGCTTTGCGTCATAGCACTTCAAAGCGATCATTATCAGATCATGTTTTCACACCTGGTTGGTTGATACTGACAATTTGGCGTAATACTTTGCCTCACTGATCTTCAGAACCTGTGATGGCATCACTGATCGCATGCCAATCCCAAAGGTCTGGTTATGGCCCAAGGGGGTGATTGGTATATCCGCAATATCCGATAGGGTTTCCCTGAGAGGGGCTGCCGTCTTCGCTCCGTCACCACGGCGGAACAGCAACTGCACTTGCTGCCGGGTACCGATCCTGGTCTATGGTTTGTCAGTCAGCCTCGTTCTGGTCCTGAGATGATAAATCGTTATTTGATTAGGGACCAACAGGGAAGATCTCGCAGATGAGTGCAAATTTTCTTCAGGGCAATGGTAACTTGGTAAGAAAACTTGTGCCGCGTCTGAGATGAGAAAACTGCCACAGCCTTCAACGGCATCACGTTTGAATGGCCCCCTCAGCGAGTCTCAGGGAACGATGGAATCCAGGCTTCTGCAATTACCTCCACCACACAGTCAGCGCGGTACAATGCTTACACTGTCCCAAAATGATTGGCTGTATCGCGAATTCTTCTCTTATCAGCCAATGAAACCGGTTCAGTTCCGACTAGGCTAAAGAACTTGTTATATGAAGCTAGATATTATTTCTGACAGTGCCTAATACTTGCATAATTAGTTCACAAACTTATTCCATCTCATGCGCTCGTCTCAATTTCTGATTTGAAAAGCCCAGCAAGCGCAGAGACATCTCCGCCCCGCCCTTAACACCTAACGCGGGCGCTACTTAATATCATTCAGACTTGTTGGCCGTTCAAAGACTGCTAAAGCTTAGTGAGATCCCTACCAGCGAGCCACATATATCACGACGCTGGGAGTTTTGCACTCAAGTTGCCCTAGGATAAACTTTCCCTAAATTGAGCACATCGGACGAACTCGGTATCGGTGCCGAGAGCTCGGAGCGGGATCTCGACGTCCAGAGGCCATTCACAACTCATTTCCTAAGAAGGACGCTCGCTCCATGGCGGCTAACCTTTAGTCGTAATATTTCATGACTGCACCCCCAAGCACCAAGCTCCAACGAGCATCCCACGTCCTCTGGTAGCCATGTGTTCCCATTGCCAGGCCAGTGCGGCTTTTAATCCTGGTCCTTGCATGTTGGCGCCCAGCACTTCGCGGCCCTATGATTTTATGCCCGCTATGAAAGCCGGCCACCGTATTTCGGTCGGTGTAAGCAGTGGTGCATCCGAGCGACACTAAACAGCCAGGTCCAGGATAGCTCCCATAGCAAAATACAAGTAACACGTCAAGCCTCCACTTCGATCATGACTCCTCAACGTGCGTTTAAGTATACTTGTCATCCGTCAACTACTCTCCATTTTTGGTCGCTTGGCTGGTTGTCTAAGTTGCTTTACGATAGCTGCATGATACTTCCATCTGTCGACCCTTCTCCACGAACTTCCTTTCCAGCCAATACAGCACGCGAGCCTGCATGACTAAAACATTCAACAACATCCACATCCACATCCACATCTACTTGCGCTTGCTTCCAATCAAGGATCGGTGTCCTGCGTGTTTGATCCACAGGGTCCTGTGAAGTCAGCAACATTTCTCTAGGTCGAATCCACCCGCATATTGAAGCAAAACTTTGGACATAATCGAACAAACCGACCATCCTTGCTTGGGTTCTGTGAATCAGCAACATCACATACTCCGAAGTAATCAGCCAACACCAATTGAAACTGAGGCTTTAATATATATTCCTTTTGACGCCCCGATAATATCAGCCTCAATCATCATTGCCTCATTTCTTCGTCGAAACAATTTTGTCTCACACAATGTCTGGTCTACCTACCCCTCCAATGGAGGACCATAAATCCCACCCGTCCAGAAAGATTTCAAAATCATCCAAAACTGTGAACAGAGCTTCAAAAAGATCCAACTCTTCACATGAACATACTTCAGTTGTGATAGATGGAAGACACAAGAGAGTTTGGAAAGCATGCGAAAGGTGTAGGATGAAGAAGACAAAGGTATGGGAGGTGTCTTCTTGTACTCGAATATTGCTGAATTCTTCAACAGTGTGATGGTGAATCGCCTTGCAAAAGATGTAAAGACGACGGATTGGTATGCACAGCCGGAAGTAGGAAGAAGACAGAGTTCAAGCAATTACCTCGAGGGCAAGTACTAGCCTTGCAAGACACACTTCGCTCCCACTAACAACCAATTTCAGATATGCCGAAGTCTTGGAGAACACCCAGTATGCTCTCATTGCTACAGTTCAAAAGCTTTACACAATGGTCCGCAATGGCGAGCCGTGGGATCTGGGGGAGCCAGAAATGAACGATCGAGGGCAGCCAGTAATTCACGACATAGCTTCCAAGCTTGGATGCATCCGACCCTCCCCAGATCTTCCCAATAACTTCCCAGAAGGGGCGGAAGACTTTGCAGAACTACAAGCTCAACTTCAAGCGGCACGATCAGAGACGTCTGAGGAGGGGAGTCGGAAATACTCTGGGGATTCACCGTGCTCTCCACCTCTAGACCGCACAGATCGGGCAAGCAGCAGTGAGAGCGATCACTCAGATTTATCGAAAGAGTACGTCCAAACATGGACTCAGCAACGGCAAGCAGCCAAGATCGCGCCCCACACGATTAAACCCGCACCCCTGAATTTGCCTCTGAAGACTTCGTTCAATGAAGAAAATTACCAGCCACGTAGTTCCATGGACACAAGCTACTCAGTACCCTCACCAATCTATGCCGACTTTCAAACAGAATCGCCGATGTTCAGGAATTCTTCGCCATTCGCATCCTGGTCTGGACAAGATAATTTCCTCGGTCCCACACATGCACTTGATCTCACTGCACACTACATGAGAGCACAAGCAATGCAAGGAATTCCACACCAGTCACCATTAGGCAGTCAAGGATTGGATACGGATCTACTCAAAGCCATGCAGATGAGTGACGGACTCAATTTTGCTGAAGGGACCATCAGACCCACCATGCTGGATTGCGGTGCAGGCTATGATCAAATGGACAGTCTCCTTTACTCTGGGGAATACGAAGGGCAAATGGGAATTGCTTAGATTGTTTCACATGGCATTTTGCATTCTTTCGGGGTTAAGGGTGGAGGTGTTCGGTGGTCTGATGCTTTTTGGAGCGGTGACGACACGACTTTCATGATTCTTATGGGATATTTTCAAAACATTAATCAGATGCTGTATCGATAGATTGGGCTAAAATGGTCTCTCATTCAGTATGATGCAGGCCAGCTAGGCGCTTGGGGGTTTCTTGACAGGGAGAATACGTCAGGTCAACGGGAGAAATTGACCTATTCCCATAAAACACACACTTCACTTATCAGTTCTTTCCCAAACTTCCTTCACCAAACAGAATGACTTTATTGATACTTTGGGTGGAACCAAGCCAGATTCGCACCTTGCTGGAGCTAACTCTAACTCTAACTCTAATTCTTCGCTGTTTTCCTTTCCCTTTGGCGGACATAGTTCCTGGAGGTGCTGTCGGATAACGGACTTTATGCGAGCCGTACATAGAGTAATCAACCCCACTTAATGCAGCCTCTGGCAGTTCTAGCTTGCAGCATGCATCGTCTAAACCTCCTCGGGATTCGCCACTTTCACTGAATTTCTCACTGATTACATACACATGCCTTCTTCTCCACAGCTGATTACACATAAATCCCGCTTCGCGGCACTCCCCAATCATTTGCCATTATAGGACGAGGATTTGTTACGACCAAATGGCTTTCTGACTCCATTCAATCCATTCAGAGAGAGGGAAGAGCACATCAAGCGCAAGCGGCTGTACCAGCGGTTACACTGCCGTGTCGGCAGCTACCCCGCCGCAATTAGACCTTGCTAGACGACGTAGCATCGTCTGCATTGGGCGTCACAAACCTCAGATCTCTCGCCTATCCTTACCTACCTTACGACCGTTAATATACCGTCAAAAAAGCTCGGCATTCAGCTGATGAATCGGAGCAGAGATTGTCGGCCTTCAGCCCTCACAAGAAAGAACACATGTCTCTTTATTCTCAGAGAGGGGAGGAATCGTCGATGGTCAGACGGATAGATATCTCGCTTCATTTTGATGTATAGGCGCGCAATCTCGGACCCAGAGATCGAACCGAGTCCGAGTCTAAACTCCACCTCTCCTCCGCCCGGCGGAGATTTTCCCTTCACTACTCACGATGATTTGACTGCGCTGCGCTCGCTGAGTGGTGGGTGCTATCGCTATGCATGCCAACCCCGCCATTCTTATCAGACTCCAGATGCTGCAACCAATTATCCCTTCATTAGGAAATTCGTACTGACCAGCCAACCCGGTGGCTGCTTCTGGACAGCCACAGAATCATGTAGCTGTGGAGTGACCGCTCCTGCGCCGCCGTTGCGAAACTCCATTTGAAAGGACGAGCATGCGGGATGTTTGCTGACGGCAGATGCTTGGGTTCAGCTCGTGCATGATGAATGGCTGTTTCGTAGTTTCTACGGACGGAATACTGTATTGGGACAATTCCAAAGCGAAGAGTGCCACACTGATGCTTCCCGTTTCATAAGTTGCTGGGAGCTCACGTAAGAAAGGCTGGCGTAATCTTGGTGCCTTCGTCTACGTCCAATCGTCTCTCGTGAGATTCGAGGCCGGAGACTTGGATCTGTGTACAACGATGCGGTCCTCGTTGCTGGAATCCAACAAGTGCACTGAGATTTTAGTTTTTGGCTTCCTGGGACACGCTAATTCAATTGAGACCATCAAAGTCAGCTCGGTTATCCCCCTCCCAAATCATGATTCTTAAGAGGTGGCTGCCCATGCTTCGTGGTCCATTTTCAAAATAGAGTTTGAGCTTCACGAATTTGGGTGTTACTTGACTTTGGGCGATTACCGATGTGAATGCACATTAAACCAACCAGCTTTAATGAGAGTTGGAAGTGGAAATAGCGTGGTTAAGAGCGCTTGAGGAAATGCTTGTTCTTCTTCCAACTCCTGCGTCTGCAGCTTCATCCTAGTGATAAACTATATTCGTCTAGACTTTCCTGCCCGAGTACAGCATCAGCAACTATAAGCTTAGTTCATGTATGTGTGGCCTGACTTTGCTTCTTCTCAATTTCGATTACACGCATGACTGGATGATATTCAAGAATGTTTAAGCTTCGGTTGAGGAATCAGGAAGGAATTAAAGTTGCTGATTGATTTCAAATGATTAAGAGTCATCTTTCTGCTGCGCTGAGAGTTCAGAGAGGAAAATAAAGAATTTCTCAAGGTTTCCCAAAGATAGACATGGCTTAGATGTTTTCAAATTTTCATGTAATGGCAAATACTCCAACATATGAAAACAAGGATACCTGCTGAATGTTTTTGAGCTATCGAGAGTCACCATGCTGCGTCGTTCAGAAATCGGAATTGCAGACTAGAGATTCAATCAGCCTGTCGTTGCTCCCAATACACAGTCGAGCCCTTTGGCCTTCCGTGTAACAACACATAAGACCCCACTTATGGGGAAACAAGCATGTCATGCATATCTGCGGATTATTCAGATACGGTAGTCTGAGAGGACATTCCCGAAGATTCAACACTTGCACTGAATTTCACTTTACCTAAACAGGAACTCTATTCTGAAAGAAGGAAATCAAGCCATTAAACCAAAAAACCCCACCATCTTCATATATATGAACAAAGTAGGACGACGACTCAACATGTGACTTATGATTAATAATAATGTACCTGATATATCCACCCGGAGGTAGATCCGGCACTTAAGCTTAAACCGCCACCCACATTTTGCGGGGAGAGCCACACTCAGGACCCTCCCCTCGGCGCCTCCACTGGTACACTTACATAGTATTGCTTTTTCTCATCCATTACAAGTATATGTCATCTTCGCGGCAACTTTGCTCCTTCGTCTCCTACTAACCTCTTGCAGGTGGGGTACCCGTTCGACAATCCCACTTGGAGTGCCACCATACCGGCATGTTCGGAGGAGCAATCTCACCCCAAGAAATGTATAAGAACCGGCACCAGTATCACACCTCAAATGCTCTGACGTTCGCCCTTTTCGAAACAATATCAGGCACCCTTTACCAGTCTGCTTTAAGGAGATGATCCGAACGATGCACTCGCATACTCGCACATTCGTACCCCACTGTGGGGTCGTATTCGCACAACTCGGAACCCGACCACCCCTATCCCGGTTGCACAATTCATCAAAGGGCAGAATTATGCAACTATCTGCAGCACAACGCCGTGCGAATACGGCGGATACGGAGATAACTGCAGACTACGAAGTGGATGCCCCATTGAAGGAACCCCTCACTGGGCACAGCGGCGTTAGTGTTTCCCGTGAATAAAATGCCATGCGCTGGCGTCCAACCACATGCGCCAGGGAACGGAATACGATTAGCGTTATGCTGTGTCGCGCCAACTTCCTCATTTTCCTAGAGCGGAGAGCAATCTCACTACGGGTAACTATTCCAACTATATGATCGAAATGACAGAAAGGAGGCGTTGGATGAGATTGTGGCTGTGATGGCCGGGTGGAAATTACGGCGTGGCATGACGCGTCAAGGCGAAGCGGAATTTAGAAGCTTCCCTTGGAAAGCTTCGCTGCTGACGCCTGAAATTTCGGTCCCGAGCTGGTTTGCGGACGCCGAAGCGGAAGAATTGAACACCGGAGCTGACTTTTCGGAGAACTGATGGAAAAGGAAACGCAAATGCCTCATCACCTGGAACGTATGTTGGAATAGGGGTTCCCCGGGGCCGCGTATTTGACAACTGCTCGTTACCGTTCCTCGGTCCTCGCTCTCGCTCCTCGTTTATTTTGTCCTTCCCTCCTTGCGATAGAGAAAAACACTCGGAGATGTCGGCTTTGGAGAAACTGAACATATGGCCAGTGTCAATGGACCAGTCGCTTCTGTTCCTTTCTGTCTAGTTTCACAGCTTAAGGGTGGAAAGAAAAGTAGTCTATTATCTTTTGACTACTTAGTCCAGATATATGTTGCTGAAAGGAGGTGCAACCTCTGCTAGTGCAAATACACTTTCTTCCTCTTCCCAAAGCGAGCACGGCGAGCCGTTGCCATTTCACTCTCCTCACAGTACATAAGAGCTTGATTTCATAAATTTGTCCATCCAAATCCACTTCAGTACTGTCTTCCCCGTGTCCCACATTTCCTCAGAAGACATCGTCCAAAGCATCCTATAAGAGACGAGCAGACTCATCTGATCTCTCTGTCTTACTGGTGTGCAGCACAGAGTCCTTCGCACGGACAGAGGAGATCTTCTTATGAAACGCCTCTGCCCTCTCGACTTCTTCTGCGAGTATTTCCCAACCCGTGTTGACAGCAGACATCCTACCCATGACCTTGGGGATATAGTGCTTTGCACCACTACACTGTTGTGGATAAATGGTACAGACACAACGAGTATGGGTTATTCCATGAGTATTCCACCAAAGATGCGATGCTCGCCTGCACCTTGGATTCTTAGGTTATGTTTCCAGATACCTGGTCACATGTAATGGGCTTTGTGCCACATGCGAGACGGATCGTTGGCTTCTTGTTCCCCTCCCATGATCTCTCGTCCATAGGAGCAGGGTAGACGACATCAAGTGTTCAACGTAGGCATCTACGCCGAGTCTTCATCATCCTACCAAGAATATTTCTCAATCAAACACACTTCTCGAAATGATTGAGCTCGTCGTCAAGGGGCTCCGCTTCCTTCATAATAAGCATCATCTCTTTAAGACTACCACTGCCAGGAAAGACGCTCTTCGCATCCTTGAAGTCTTTCAAAGACACGAATATATGCAGGATTTCTCATTGCCGAGCAATCTGAATAGCCTCTGGGCTAAGAAACGGTCCTGAAAACCTCCATTCCTCCAGACTCCAACAATTTCGTTGTAGGTAAAGATGACCACCCTGTCCAAGACCAATGCGACTCGACACAACTTAATGCCTGCTTGATCACGGCTATCATAGTTTCCAAGCAAGTTCGTGCTCCGGAAACACATCGTCGGTAACCTTAGCCCCCCCCCCTTTGAGTCACAACATTTTCACGATTCACTTCCGTCTCCTTAGCAGTCACGTTTTTTTGTTGCATATCGCAAAAGTCTCTTAGGCTATGAAGTGGACCATGCGCTTTATAGTCTATAGTAATAGAGATCCTAAAGGACCTCCCTCCTCTTAGAGGCTATGAAGGGTTCCTTAGCCTAGGGGAGATTTGCGATATGCAACAAAAAAACGTGACTAGGGGAACTGAGGTGAATGTGGTAAGAGCATTAAACTAGAAAGATGTGGCAATAACCCTAGTATCCTGGTTTGCTTGCGGAAATGCATTCAAATAAGTACGGGTAGTTCGAAGAAAAGGTCGCTCAGATTCTGTTACGAAAGACACAGTTATGTTTTGTCTATAGTGAAAGAAAAGTGTGAGAACATTGAGCGTAGTGGGATCTGCATACTTTCAAGTCCACAATTTCACAGCGCAGATTAATAATAGGAATCCTGGATTATCCTAGAAACACATTGGACAATGAAAGATTCTCTCTTGCCGTTGCTTACTTGTACGCCTTTTTGGCTTCGTCTCGTGATTCCCTACAGACGCCAAATACAGACCGGATTGGGTGCCAGGACTACTTGAAGCCTGCATGCACATAAACAGGAAATTCTCTGTTTCGGACAAAGAGCAATTTCGAAGCTTGATGTTCCACATCGCCCTTGTAGTTCGAAGATACAAGTTGAGCAAGTGGCGTTCCCAAATCTGCGCCGTCTTTCGGATGAAAGCCTCGGAGAGACGGTGAACCACATTGAAAGATGAGTGGTATAATTATCTTTTATAGGAAGTACAGGTTTCTAGTACTGGTGTGGGATGGGAGGGGAAATGCGGCGTGGCTACTGAGCTGGATATACTGAAGACAGATCACGAGGTGGATATGACAAATCACAAAGATGAGGACTGAAGAAGAAGGATTTGAAGCATAATTTACAACTTGATCGACACAGAGGAAACTTATTTTAGGTTTCTGTGTCGTCGGCACTGTCAATCCTGCAGTGCACACCAACAACACTTCAAGATTTCGGACAACAGGCACCATTCGAAGTAGCGTGGGTTGAAGGTTTAGAAGCAAAAACACCGCATTGAATTGAGCTAAAGAGAATTTGATATTATCTTCAAGCATGGCCTGAAGTTTGAAAATGTCCATAGTCAATTGCAGAAACTGAAGCGAGGAAAGAACACTGGCAAAAATTTGTGTTTGTTATCGAGTTGCCAGAATGAAAAAGGAACGAGCAGAGATTTGAAGCTATTTTATATCGACGAGATGCAGACCGAATTCATCTTCAATAAACACAACAAAACTGAGCCTCGTTCTCGAACTGAAATTATATGACTAAATGAACAAAATCAAAAAACTTTTATCTCCCACAACTGCACTGAACAGCAAGAGATATCTATATGCTTCCGCTTTTCAACAACTCATAATCCTCAGCTTCCTCATGAGACACAAAATGCCAACCTTCCAACTCCAAATCACTCATCATGCTTTCAAGCTGCTCAACTTCTTTTTCAGGCCCAATTCTTTGCCACTTCTCAAAAATTGACGGCCTTTCAGCTGATTTATGTTTTGGAACACAACCCAAGCCAAGTTCATGGCACTGCTCACAGGTCTCAAATGTGGGAAGAATACCTGAGCACCTCAGCTTTGATTTCCTGCAAGTTGTACAGGCAACCGGTATCCTAGCTCTTCGAGGAGGAACCTCACGCTGAGTGTTTTCTTCTGCCACCTCTTGATTCAGCCGAGAGAAGGACGGTCTCCGATAATTTGGTCTTTCTGCTGAAAAATCTAGATAATAGAATAAGATTAGAGAAAATTACAAGTTTACCTCCCGGCAGAGGTCAGAGGACTCACCAGAGATGGTTGTCGTCAGCAACCTGTATTTGCACTCAACGCCCTTCTCTCCACATCCTCCACAACCAGGCAGAGATTCATCGCACTTAAGCTTCTCCTCCAAGCATCTTTCGCATGCAGCAAAAGCCCTCACAGCCTTCATACCATCAACGCCATCCATTATACCGTCCGCGAAAGTATCTTGAGGCTGCTTCTCCTCGGCATCCTCCTTCATTGGCTCACGAACAAACTTCCTGCACTCTATTCCCTTCTCAATACAAGAGTCGCAGGCATCACGGAACCCGGCACATCTTTTCCAATTCGCTTCCCTTCGAGTTTTCATGCACTCTGCACAACACGTACGGAGAACCTTGCAATCACAATCCATATCCAAATACTCGCACCGGTCGCAACGAGGCCCGGTTGACAAACCACTGCATTTTGTGTTCTTCCTTCGGCAATTACGACAATCAGTTCGAAGGACCATTGGCCGCAAGATATCCGTCGCGGCACTTGACTCTGGGACGTTCTGATCCCGCAAAGATGATCTTTGCAGGGCTGGCTGCCAGGAGAATGTGCCCCTGCAAAGAGGGTCAGGACAACTCCAACACCCGATCTCATCCTGTTGCATACGCAAATAACATTTGCCACATGTTCGATTCCATGGTTCGGCGGGTTGACGATCGCAAGTACCATTTACCCTCTCATACGGTTTGCTGCGGGGATTGGAATGTCGCCTTCTGCACTGTTTGCAAGGCACTTGGGGAAGGCGCCGGCCTGAGCCTTCAATCCTCGGCGTCGAGGTTGACGATTCCATTTTCGAGTGAAGATTCAAATGAGGAACAACTTCACTGAAGATGGTCGGGATATTTCAGCAGGAGATGGAGGAGCGGGGTCGTCTGGTGATCACGGGAGGCTGCAGATGTGAAGCAGTCTTGCGGCACAATTTCCTGCATGCAGCCTTTCCGAGTCCATGGCAATTGCTGACTTGGCCAGGAATTGACCAATTAACTCATCATTTTTCGGTGAGTCAGTCTGCAATTGTATCCACAATCTTGGGAGGGTTCTTTCTTCCCGTTTGCTGCGCATAAGATTGTTGATCAGGCCTCCACACATCCAAAACGCGGGTGCAACAATCGGGGAAGGCCGCCACGTTATCACCGCCACTTCGGTGGAGGCAACACTCGGCTTCTAGGCAGCGGGACTGTATAGAATACATGTGCTTCAGCTGGCGGACATCAAAATTACCTGTTTTGTTGCCGAATTCTCAGCTGCTCCAGCACAATTCACGGCTAATCATGTCATCCCCACCTTTCGACGTCATTAGTGCCACAGCTTCAGAGCTGCAAGACCGCCTGAAAGCTGGAACGATAACAAGTGTTGAAATAACCACTGCTTATTTAGCCCAGATAGAAAAACACAATCATGCTGGAGCAAAGTTGAATGCCGTGATTGGTGTTGCACCTCGGGAAGTGGTGCTGAAGGTTGCCGGGAAGTTGGATCGTGAGCGGAGTTCTGGAAAAACTAGGGGCCCGCTTCACGGACTACCAATTATTGTCAAGGTATACACAAAAGAGGGAAAGGGAAAACATTTTTAGGGATTTTGACTGATGATGTGTAGGATTGCTTCCAATTTAGGCCCGAGCTTGGTTTGAAAACCACGGTCGGAGCATTCTGTTTTGTGGAAGAGAAAGCAAAGAAAAATGCCAAAGTTATTGAACAGGTAAACAGAAAGGCTAATCGATTGAGAAACCACTAATGAGTATTGTAGCTCATCGAGAAAGGGATGATCATCCTGGGAACTGCAAATTTATCAGTAAGTAGACCATATTCACGGAGCTGGGTCGAACTAACCAATCTAGGAATTCTGCGGACATGTGTTTGTGCAATATTCCAAAATCGGTGACACAGAAAATAACTGCCTGAAGTGCGGAGAATATGACCCCGGGTTGGTCTGCAGTTGGGGGACAGACTAGATCTGCATACGAAAAAGGTCCCCCACCTGATGTGTCGGAGCCAAAATCAGGCTTAGCCGCTGTCAGTCTCATTCCCCCTTTAATTGTTTAGCTTATTGATGATCCGCAGCCATGTGGAGGTTCATCTTCGGGTTCAGCTGTTGCAGTCTCAGCGGGCTTTGTACCTTTTTCTCTTGGTACCGAGACAGGAGGTTCACTGGTGTACCCTGCAAGTAAATCAGGACTCTACGCCCTGAGACCTGCTCGTGGCTCAGTCTCTGCAGACGGTGTCTTCAGAATTTCCCGGTCCTTTGATGCTATCGGCGCGATGGCGAGGACGCCGCATGATTTAAGCCTTTTGACAGAAAGTATCTTGACACCTGCGACGAGAGCAAAACTTCCTGAGAATGGATATAAAGACACGTTGACGGGAAGCTGGGAGGGGTTAAAGGTTGGGATTCTACCATCGACTTGGGGTGGTGAAGGGCCCAACCACAAGTCAAAATGGGGAGCCTCTCCAGTGGTTTGTGTTTCCATCTGCGAGAAGGAATCAATGCTGAAAAAGAACTAGAAAAACATATATGACGGTGTGGCAGAGAAGATTAAGGAGAAAGGTGGTTTCGTGGTATTCCCGATCGAGATACCAGAAGCATTTCACACCAACAATACTTTGAAGTACAATGGATTGTCTATGAAAGAGATTTCTTGTAAGCTCTAAATTGAGTATAAATCTCTTTGTATTAAAAACTGATCAATGCAGACCGCGAGTTCAACGATGTGATCCAAGAATTTTGCGATGGATTTGAGAGCCCGAAAATCAGAACTTCAGGAGATATCATTGAGTATAACAAAAAGCATGCTGAGATAAGCATGCCTCCACGTAGGTACAATTAAATGAAGGACGAAGATATACACCGCTGACGTTCATAGCTCACACTAATCAGAAAGAATTGATAGATAGCCACAACAGTCCTCTTTCAGCCGAGGAAGCAGCAGAAGCTTATCGAGAAATCAACAGAAAGGCAGGAAAAGACGGCATGGACAAGTATATGCGAGAAAACGATGTAGATGTTATTGTTGCAAGTTCTGATAGTACTTTGGTTACCTGGGCATCAGATGCTGGTAAGTGAGAAAAGTTGTTCAGAAGGAGTTGAACTGACTTGAACAGCCTATCCTAGTGCTACCGTTCCACTTGGAAATCTAGAGGATGGTTATCCATATGGACTCTTTCTACTTGCTAGAGCGGGTAGCGAGGACCTGATCTTCAGATTTATGAGTGCTTTTGAAGCGACATTGCCGAAGATAAAGGGACCTTGCTTGGAATAGATTTGTAAAACTGTTTGGTCGTTGATATATACTTGTTTCATGTACTTGTCTTGCTTAATCTGAGCTTCATTCAGACCCCCGGTCAGAATTTGTGTTATTTAGGCTACGTCCGTGTGCACCGGCTGCGACATTACGTTTCTTTCACATGCACCAAAATCTCAGACGGAACCTTACCACCGATGAAAATAACCTCTGCATTTAGCAGAGAATATTTCCAAGTTTCTGAAGCACCACTTGGAAGAGAATTCAGGTTTCCTGAGGGATTTTTGATTTCATCTACGGTGACAACTATTGTGCGCATGTTCTCCCACTCTGCCCAAAAGGCATCAGCTTCTGGGTTGGGGTCCTGTCGTCCTACGAATGGATTCTCTGAGAGAGAAGAAAGTGTTGCGTCCATTTTCAGGATGCGAGTTGGATGTCAATCTTGTCAAGCAAAGGTGCTAGTACGCCAATACATGGCCTCAAACGATAATCCATGTCACTCGCAATAGAAAGATGTCATCTTAAGAAGTGCATTTCTTTCTCTGCCTAAGCTGGAGAGGTACACAACAATATCGACGAGAATACCAAATTAAGAACGGTCCGGCAGCACATGAGTAAAGAGGATTTATAATTTGATGCTGTCTCCCGTCTCACCTCCCCCAGAAATTAAAACTCTTCCTCATCTGATACATCATCTGATACATCAGAGCTTGGAACCTTCATGGGTTTTCCAGACAGGCCTCATATTAAGCAACAGAGTGCTTTGAAGTTCACCCAACCACCACCCCAGACTTTCTACTAACGTGCGCAAGTATCTTAAATATATGGGAGAAATGATGTATTATTGGGAAAGAAGTTGGGTTAACATACGACCAGTTTGTCATAGGGAATTAACTAAGGGCTTTGGGCCGTAAGCCACGCAGTCTTCGTAAATGACAGAATGTGATTTGAATGGATGAATGCCAGAAAATGGAAATAGAAGTTCCTGCAGTCTCGACCAACGCTGCTCTAATCGGAAGGTGTCAGGTGCTGCGGAGGCTCAGGAGGTCATGGTCCGGCGTGTTATGGTTCTACATAGCCAACGGCAACGGGAAGCTAAACAGGTCAACGTGTCAAAAGCTTGATTTAAGCCCAACAAAAATCCCGCAACATGTTCAGTCAGACCATTTCTTGTGCCGAGTGGCAGCTCGAAGTGCATTTCCCACAAACAAGACGGGGAGGTAAATGCAAGCGTCCCACCTAAACACACGTCAGCCATATTGGGGACTTCTCACGTAATCAAACTATGTATCTCGTACAAAGTGGCAAATGATATTGCTTGTTCATGTTCCCAAGCTATCTTTCCCCTTCCAGGAAAACTTGAGCGTGAGTGTTGGCCAGTGTCATCGGTTATGACGCAGTCTTACGTGCCCCTATTGAGGTATCGGGCAAAAACAGGAGAAGAATTAAAAAGAAAAAGTTTAAATCGTATGGATATTGCTGTTTATCCTATTAACTTGCTTGCCATTAAAGGAAGGTGTACCTGAAAACTTTCGGAAACCGGATCCAAGCGATAATAAGTCCAGAATTTTGGCAGAGTAATTGTCAATAAGAATCAGTTACTTACGATCCACTAGCCGAGCAAGGCCCAATGACTATAACCTATCACCCTTTGATCAGAATAATCAACTGCGGCAGTCTCGTTATTATCTTTTAGTACTCTTAAGAATAAATGGAGCATTGGGTGGAGTTCAGTGCAGTATCTTCCTCTTCCACGCCTCTCCTCTACTCAATATCTTAGAAGGGAAAGGAGGGGAGAATGAAATTGCCTAGTAAGCGACCTTCCAATTTCAAGAGAATATGTATTTGAAAAATGAATCGAGTATATTAAATTAGATAAATGAAATTGTTTATTATAATATTTGGCTGGATTGGAGAGTAAGATATAGCCCGAAAACGACCATTCTGAAACTTGGACCTGTCATGTCACGAGACTGATAACAGCAACTTGGGTTGCAAACTATTTTGATAGATTATTCATGAGAAGTATTAGATAGAGGCTGTCACTAATGCAAGTATGCCTTGATATATGAAGTTGATTATTTATTTTTAAAGTCTGGAAAAAGAACGAATAGTTTCATTCTAATTCTCAACTAAAGAGGCCAAGAATTCAAGTTATTGTGATATTTACGACATGAATTACCTTGCCTGAGATTATCATCTTCTTTATTGCAAGATTGACAACTGAACCTTCTTCAAGAGGAAGAATCACCCGATCCCTTAAATTATCCCCCATCAGCCCCTGTGATCTCCGATCCGAGGGAACCAGGTCATCATCGTAAAAGTAAGACCGCAAAATGTCATCCAAATTCGGATGAGAATCACTTGCTAGCTCAAGATTTGACCAAACGCGAGAGCCCTCGATGACTCCGAAAATGACGATAAATTGCGAGGCAAGATTACTTTTGTGTTGGAAGTTGAGAGCGCATCCCCACCGGAGCCATGGCGAAACGGAACGCGAATAGTTATTTTTATTCACCGTGTATGTCTTTCCTAGATCAGGACCCAGTCTATGTTCGGAAATCTCAAGAAATCCCAACGGGTAATATTCCGTCATCGTATTTGAGTAACCGTGTTCCTTCCCCTGAGACCTAGGAATGAAGAATGTAACCGTTCCCTTTCGCAAAGGTTCGGCAGGATTTGGCATCCACCTCGAGATGTTACTAGATAAGGCGCTAGCGTCCGTGATATATATAGTAGCTCGATCCGCAATCGATTCAGATCGTGTTTTCGGCTGAGTGAGTATTTCTCGAAGAGATGTTCGATAATAAACATCGTCATCTACTTTTTTTTAGAAGAATACCAAGGCGGTATCTGCTATTCTCAAGCTCAGCGCAATCAAGATACGCGATCCATAAATTCTCTTTTGACTTCGCAGCAGCGAGAATTACTTCAATGCGTAGCCCCTTATTAGTCAAGGTGAACTCGGAATGCCCGCCATCGGTGCTTTGCACAACCCTCGCACATCTGGCAAAATATGCGGGCGACCTAGCAAAAGCCCCTCCCTGGTTTTGCGGTCCTGGATAAGTTTTTCCATCCACTGTCCATGCAAATAGTGACTGGTCGGTAGATGCCTTGATAATTTCGTGCTGCAAACGAAGGAACGCCTTTTGCCCTTCCCCATATATCATTGGCATGTTGACACCAAAGAGTCCAAGCAAGCAGTAGCCCTGGTCTTCCACTCGTGTAGTTTGTCTGTTTGCTGCCCACGACATTATCTGCGCGACGCTGAACTTCGGGCCATCCTGATGTAGTAAGACTTCAATGGGAATCTTCGTGATAATCGCGATCTCCCGAACTAGGCTTGTCTTGGTCCCCATCTCTATCCAATCCTTGTTGAAGAATATAGCAGAGTCCGGGGCAATCAATTCTTGCAAAGTCCATCCCCGTGTAAACCATCTACTCGCCCCAAAGTCCTTCAAGCTCGTGACGTCTGCCAGATAGACGTAGCATTCCGTAGCATTGCGATACCAGTTGAACATTGAATTGATTGCCTCTGATAGCTCCACACTATTCGTTTTGTCGATGCAACAGGTGTCGATCCAGACATGCTCAAAGCCATAGGTCGCCGCCTGAGCGCAGCATCTCTGAATCTTGATGAAGCCGGCGTGGAACTGGATCTGATCTCTTGGGCCATTTATCTGCTGAAAGGACACTTCGTTCTCCCCCCATGCGTGGGAAAGAATAGCGTAGGGAGGAATATTGTTATCGTAGTAGAGTTTGAGCTCAAGGCTCTTGCTATCCAAGAGCCACATATCGCTTCCAAAGCTTCAAGATAGCCGGATGGTCAGGAAAGATGAAGTAGGAATGAAGAAAAGCGAGAATGTCTGTTCCAACCCTGGTTGTGGCGGTGAGAGCCATTCAGGTGGCTGTGTTCCTTGGTCCCAGCCAGTACAATTCCAGTGACCTCTTTCCTATTTCAGGGCCACCCCACCATTTACAGCGAATCACTTCAATGTAACAACCTTTGCGCAATATTAATTTTTTTTGAAATTGATTAATTCTTGAACCTTAGCAGCATTTCCTTCTAGTTAATTCGATCGTTAATTGCCCATTATGCAAGTGTGCCGGTCCTCCCGTGCATTGACTTGGTTCTGGACAACCACAACCTCCTTCTCCTCTCCAGCATTATTTGGACGCCTCTCCAAAATTGAACCCACCGTACAACTCACACTCTGAGTACGAAGATTTGTTGCTAACACATGTCGAGCTTCTAAGCAATGTGGCTTTCACGTTTCCCCGCACTGTCTGGATCTTCAAACCTCGGCATTCCAAGACCTACCAATAGACACTGGTCTTTGGTCCAGCTAGGGGAATTATACCTTAAAACAACTTCCAAGAACGGTTTCGTTAAATCGTTTCAAGCAAAGTTAATTCGGACTTGTAAGAGCTGCACTTTAGTGTCTCGATCACCTCCTCTCCTTTCGTCCTCGTGAACCATCGCATCCAGCACCACCACAGTTCCTCTCCATGGCGGCATCATCTGAATTTTATTGCGAACACAAGAAGCTTCGTGTATCCATGAATAACCTGAAACATCAAACCGCTCTTCGGTAAAGTTAGATCTTAGCCATGTGGCATCTACTTCGTTCCGAACGACTAACATACTAAAGGAACATATTTCTTTTCTAAACTACACCACTAACTAGGGGAAATCACTCTCTATTTGGTGGAAAGAAACCAGCACTGAGGTATTCTTTGACGGTATTTGTTAATCGTGATTGTTCCATTTGGCTCTGCCATATTTAAAAGCTGGATTGGCAAAGTTTCGACATTTGAAAGGCAGTAGGAGAGCGAAAATAAACGAGTTGATGAAATCTATTTTTATATATTCAAGTTCTATGATAGTATAGTCTAGATCTAATGATATATACCCAATGCGCCGTATGTAAATGAAGCAAAACGCCACGCTATGCCCTCAGTATAAAAATGCTCGCGCCACACCATGCAATGCCGCAAAAACAAGATACTATGCTATTCCAGAACTCCAGGCCCAATGCGTGCCTACTTGCACGCCATGAAAACCTTTAAAAGCTTCTCATAATCCGGCGTCCCCAACCCACTAACCGGATCCCATCCTGGCACAGCCTGAAAGCCCTTCGTCCCAGCCCCAGGGTTACTACCAACAGTGATATCATTCATCGCGCCCGGGTTGGCATACAACACCGGATTAATGAATCCCACCGTCCCTTTACCAGCAGCGAGCCTCTCCTCATTGATCAGAGAAATCAAACCAGCGACAATAGGAGCCGAGGCGGAGGTGCCGTCTTCGAGGCTAAGAGAGCCTTGCTCGTAGATCACGATATTGTTCCCGTTTGCAGCGATGTCTGGGTACCCGCGGACCTTTTGGGTGTTGTTGTAAACAGTGGAGGGGTAGCTGGGTGCGTAGTTCTTATAGTAGTACTCCATAGCTTTCTCCTGGTATGAAGGGAGAGCCCATTGGTTGCTGAAGCCGCCGCCTGAAGCAAAAGCTGTAGTTGCTTGCTCGGCAGAGTCGACTGAGCCACCAGCGGGAATCTCAGTAGAGCCGACAGCGGTTACGTAGGGGCAGGCCGCTGGGGCGGAAATTTGGAAGGTACCGTTGTTGGCCCCGACTCCTGAGTCGCCTGAGGAGAAGATGACGGTGGTGCCGAGCAGACCGAGCTTCATGAACTCATTGCATTGTCGGATGTTGGTGGCATCGCCGACGTCTTCGGCCCAGCCCCAGGAAGTACTGATGACTTGGGCGAGCGGCGTGCCGCCGCACTTGTAACCGTCAGATTTCACACAATCGGTCTTGTCGACGGCGTCGAACCAGAGATCCCAGTCGCCGATCTGATAGTAGATGATAGGCTGTGGATAGACCAGGCCATAGGTGAGCATTACGTCCAAGTTACCTTCATTAGTCTTGGCTGGGTTGGATTCGTTGGTGGTGTTGAAGACAGTGTCGCTCATGGTGTAGATGGCAGTATCTGGGACTTTCTTGTCGGTGACGAAGGTGTTCATGTAATCCGAGAGATCGGTTGGATTGAAGACTTCGTCGTTCAACTCGACCACTGCAAGAGATGCCTTGTCGTGTGTACCGTTGGGCATATGGTAAAGCGCTTGTATGCATGCTCGAGTGATGTTCGAGCTACATGTTGACAGATCCCAAGTCACTGTTGACTTGTCCAGGTCTTGTACTTCAGCGACCTCTGACTTCAGAGCAGGACTGGCTTGCTTGAGGTGTTTAGTCGTAGTGAGATGTTGGACGGTCGGTGTGATAAAATCTACATGACGTGAAACGTGAGAGGGGACACTGTACTCATCGACTGCCAGAGATCGCTTGGCAGTGTCGGTGT